>Ga0114129_10001837_pt1 | contig 28895 bp, 23 predicted proteins | sample RhiMetdeltSRZDD1_FD_80071 | JGI IMG/M metagenome (GOLD analysis project Ga0114129, IMG submission 80071) | Populus rhizosphere microbial communities from Tennessee, USA - Rhizosphere MetaG P. deltoides SRZDD1 (version 2) (version 2) | ecosystem: Host-associated > Plants > Roots > Rhizosphere >... | reverse complement strand
GACAAAGTCCGGCGGCAGTCCGCGGAATTCCTGGCGGCGTTGACCAGCGCCGTCAAGAACGGTGGCGCCGGCGGCATGACGGGCCCGGCCTGGACGCCGGTGCGGGAGCTGCTCGCCCGGATCTCATCCGACCGCGCCGTGCAGGGCTTCAGCCCGGCGGAAACGGCGACGTTCGTCTTCTCGCTGAAACAGCCGCTTTTCGAGCAGATCCGCCGCCGCGTCACCGCCGCCGACGATCTGGCTCAGGAGACATGGGCGATCACCAAGCTGCTCGACGGTCTGGGCCTCCTGACGACGGAGGTGTACCAGAAGACGCGCGAGGATGTGATCTCCCGTCAGCGCGCAGAGATGCTCGAGCTGTCGACGCCGGTCGTGACCCTGTGGAAGGGCGTGCTCGCCCTGCCGTTGATCGGCACGCTCGACAGCGAACGCACCCAGGTGGTCATGGAGAACCTTCTCCAGCGCATCGTCGAGACCGGATCGACGATCGCGATCCTCGACATCACCGGCGTGCCAACGGTGGACACGCTGGTCGCGCAGCATCTCCTCAAGACCGTGTCCGCGGCGCGCCTCATGGGCGCCGAATGCATGATCAGCGGCATCCGCCCGCAAATCGCCCAGACCATCGTGCACCTCGGTATCGATTTGAACGCCATCGTGACGAAGGCGACGCTGGCAGATGCTTTCACAATCGCGTTGAAGCGGCTGGGGATCACCTTCTCGGGCGGCAATGAATCGCCGGGAGGACTCGACCGGAAGATCGCCGAGGCGGGCGCCTGACATGGAACGCATTCCGATCTTGAAGATGGGCGAGCTGCTGCTCGTGTCGATTCAGGTCGACATGCACGATCGGCTGGCGATCCAGCTCCAGGACGATCTGACCTCGCAGATCGCGGCGACCAGCGCCCGCGGGGTGCTGATCGACATCTCCGCGCTCGAGATGGTGGACTCGTTCATGGGCCGGATGATCGCGAACATCGCGTCGATGTCCCGCGTGCTCGACGCCGAGACGGTGGTCGTCGGCATGCGACCAGCGGTGGCGATCACGCTCGTCGAGCTCGGCATGTCGCTGCCAGGCGTCCGCACCGCGCTCGATGTCGAGCGCGGGATGGCGCTGCTTGCGGAAGAGATGGGCGGCGTGCGGCATGGAACGGCCGGCCGCTGAGCGTCTGCCCGTCACCGACGGCTATCAGGTCGTCCAGGTCCGGCAGGCCGTCCGGCGATGGTCCCAGGACCTCGGCTTCAGCCTGATCGATCAGACCAAGATCGTCACCGCGGCGAGCGAGCTGGCCCGCAACGTCGTTCAGCACGGCGGCGGCGGGCAGGCTACGATCGAAGTTGTGTTCGAAGGCCCGCGCCGCGGACTCCGCCTCACGTTCGAGGATGAGGGCCCGGGCATCCCGGACATCAATCTCGCGATGAAAGAGGGCTACACGACCGCCGGCGGCCTGGGACTCGGGCTGCCCGGCTCGAAGCGCCTGTCGAATGAATTCTCCATCTGCTCGACGCCTGGTGAGGGCACGCGCGTGGTGATCACCCGATGGAAGTAGCCGCGCATCTCCGAATCCCGGTGCGCGATCGGAGCGACGTCGCCGCCGTCCGATCCGCGGTCAAAGAGGCTGGTACCGGTTTCCCGGAGCACGATGTGGAGCGGGCAGCGATCGTCGCGACGGAGCTCGGGACGAACCTCGTCAAACACAGCACGTCCGGAGGCGAGATTCTGATCCGCGAGTGCGTCGCGCCCTCTCGATGGCTCGAGCTCATTGCCGTCGATCGCGGGCCCGGCATGGATCTCGAGCGCTGTCTGGCCGACGGGTTTTCGTCGACGGGATCGCCGGGGACCGGGCTCGGGGCGATTCGCCGGCTGTCGAGCGTGTTCGACGCGTACTCGACGCCGCAAGGAACGGTCTTGCTCGCGTGCGTGGGCCAGGCGCCGCGCGAGCTGGTCGGCGGCTTCGCCATCGGCGGCGTCTCCATCGTCAAGGAGGGCGAGCCGGTCTGCGGCGACGCGTGGGCTGTTCACGACCACGACGGCGGCCTGACCGTGGTCGTCGCCGACGGGCTCGGACACGGTCCCGGCGCTTTCGAGGCCGCGCGGGCGGCGGTTGCGGTGGAGCCGCAGACCAACGGTCAGGCGGCGTGCGCGGCGCTGCTCGAGCGGATCCACGACGCGATCCGCCACACGCGCGGTGCCGCGGCCGCGGTTGCGCATGTGGGGCGGCGCGCGTCCGCGTTGCAGTTTGCCGGAGTCGGGAACGTCGGCGGTACCGTCTTGACGTCACTTGCGCAGCGGCAGGTTGTGTCCAGCGCCGGCACGTTGGGCCATCAGGCACGCGTGTTCAGGGAATACACTTATCCGTGGACCTCCGACGCCATGCTGGTGCTGTTCACCGACGGCCTGACGGCGCATTGGGCCGTCCAGGACATTCCGAAACTGCGGCAGCACCATCCCTCCGTGGTCGCCGCGGCGCTCTATCGCGATTACTCCAGGCAGCGTGATGACGTCACCGTCGTCGTGCTGAAGGAAGCGGCATGACCGCGCCGCTCGTCACCGTCGCGATTCGGCAGGAGCACGACGTGGTGGCCGCGCGCCAGCGTTCGCGGCTCATCGCCGAGCTGCTCGGGTTCGACAAGATCGATCAGACGCGCATCGCGACCGCGGTCTCCGAGATCGCGCGCAACGCGTTTGCCTATGGGGGCGGCGGCCGGGTCGAGTTCATCGTCGAAGGGGATTCGCCGCCGCAGTTGCTGGTGATCGCCGTGACGGATCGCGGGCCGGGGATCGCGAACGTCCGCGCCGTGCTGTCGGGCGAATACCGATCCAGCACCGGGATGGGCATCGGGATCGCCGGTACACGGCGCCTGATGGATCGCTTCGAGATCGATTCGTCCCCGTCTGGAACCGCTGTCACGCTGACGAAACTCCTGCCGGGCCGCGCGAAGTATCTGACGCACGCTGACATCGGCCGGCTGACGCAGGAGTTGTCGTCGCGGCGCTCGCAGGGCGCCATCGAGGAAATCCAGCAGCAGAACCAGGAGCTCATGCGGACGCTCGACGCGTTGCGCGCCCGGCAGGAGGAAGTCGAGCGGATCAACCGGGAGCTCGAGGACACCAACCGAGGCGTCGTCGCCTTGTACGCCGAGCTGGACGAACGCGCCGATCATCTGCGCCGCGCCGACGAGCTGAAGACCAAGTTCCTGTCGAACATGACGCACGAGTTCCGGACGCCCGTGAACTCGATTCTGGCGCTGTCGCGCCTGCTCGCCGAACGGCTCGAGCAGCCCGAGTCCGACAAGAACGAGCTGTACTACATCCGCAAGGCCGCGCAGCAGTTGTCGGATCTCGTCGACGACCTCCTGGACATCGCGAAGGTCGACGCGGGCAAGATTGTGGTGCGGCCGGTGACGTTCGAAGCGCGCGCGCTGTTCGGCGCGCTTCGCGGCATGCTGCGGCCGCTGCTCGTCAGCAGCTCGTTGTCGCTCGTCTTCGACGAGCCCGACGACCTGCCGCCGATGCACACGGACGAGACGAAGATCTCTCAGATCCTCAGGAACCTGATCTCGAACGCGCTCAAGTACACGGAAGCGGGCGAGGTCCGGGTCTCGGCGACGCTGCTCCGCGGGGCAGATCGCATCGCGTTCACCGTCGCCGACACCGGGATCGGCATTCCCGAGGGCGAGCTGCCGCGCATCTTCGAGGATTTCGTCCAGATCGAAAACCCGCTCCAGCGTCGCGTGAAGGGCACCGGGCTGGGTCTGCCGCTGTCGCGGCGGCTGGCCGAGCTACTGGGCGGCCAGCTCGACGTCACGAGCACGCTCGGGGTGGGCTCGACGTTCACGCTGACGCTGCCGTTGATGTATCGCGATCCGGTGAGCGTCGCCGCGCCCGTGTTGTCGCCGGGACGCATCCCCGTGCTCGTGGTCGAGGATTCGGACGAGGACGCGCTCGTCTACCGGCGCCTCCTTGACGACACACCGTACGAAGTCATTCATGCGCGGTCGACGGAGATCGCGCAGCAGTTGCTGGCGCAATTCCGGCCGGCCGCCGTGCTCCTCGACATCCACCTCCACGGCCGTGAGTCGTGGGATCTGCTCATCCAGCTCAGGCGCGACGACGCGACGTCGAACGTTCCGGTCCTGGTGCTCTCGACACACGATCACCGCCGGAAGGCGTTTGGCCTCGGCGCCACGGCGTTCGGCCTGAAGCCGATCAACCGCGATTGGCTGCTCCGGACGCTCGACGCGACCCAGACCGAGGCGCCGGTGCGCGTGCTCACGATCGACGACGAAGAAACGTTCCGGTTCGTCGTCCGCGAGGCGCTCGGATCGACCGATTTCCGCGTGGAGGAAGCGTCGACCGCGACGGACGGCCTGGCGATGATTCCCACGTTCCGGCCCGACGTCGTGCTCGTCGATCTCGGCCTGCCGGACATGAGTGGCGAGGAGCTGACCGAGCGGCTCGCCGCGGATCCCGTGACACGAGATCTCCCCATCGTCGTGATTACGTCGCGTCCGGTCGGCGGTCAGCAAGTGGGCCGTCGCGTCGCGAAGATTATCCCGAAGGGCACGCTGTCCCGTGAAGTGCTGCGCGCCGCGATCCGCGACGCGGTACGCGTGTCGCCCGCGGTGTGAGGCCCGGATGCACGAGACGGTCCCTGCGGCGCAGATTCTCATCGTCGACGACAACGACGCCAGCCGGTTCACGAAGGTCAGCGCCGTCAAGCGCGCCGGCTATCGAGTGACCGAGGCGACGACCGGGCAGGACGGCCTGCGGCTGTTCGCCGAGCTGAAGCCGGACCTCGTGCTGCTCGACGTGAATCTTCCGGACATGTCCGGCATCGACGTCTGCCGCCGGCTCAAAGACAACGCCGATACTCCCGTGCAGGTGCTGCAGATCTCCAGCACGTCGATTACGGATCCGGACCGGGCGCGCGGGCTTCTGGCCGGCGCCGATGCCTATCTCACCGAGCCGGTCGCGCCCGAGGTGCTGCTCGCGACGATCGGCGCGCTGCTGCGAGTCCGCCGCGCCGAGCAGGCGATGACGGCGGCCATCGACCGGGAACGGCTCGCCCGTGACGAGGCCGAACGCGCTAACCGGTTCAAGGACGAGTTCCTGGCGACGCTGTCGCACGAGCTGCGGACGCCGCTCAGCGCGATGGTCGGCTGGCTGTGGCACCTCCGCAGCAACATCGCGGACGAGCGCCTGCGGCAGCGCGCGCTCGACGCCCTCGAACGCAACACGAACCTGCAGGTCCGGTTGATCAACGATCTGCTGGACGTGTCGCGCATCGGGCAAGGCAAGGTCGATCTCGAAATCGCGCCGGTGGACCTCTCGACCGTCGTCGAGTCGGCGCTCGATTCCGTCCAGACCGCAGTCGAGATGAAACAGATCGCGGTGAGCGTGTCGACCGCGCCGATCACGGTCATGGGTGATTCGGCGCGCCTGCAGCAGATTCTCGTGAACCTGCTGACCAACGCGATCAAGTTCAGTCAGCAGAACGGGCGGGTCGAGATCACGCTGAGCGCGACCGGCGATCAGGCGGTGATTCGCGTGACCGACGCGGGGATCGGCATCGACGCCGCGCTGCTGCCGCACGTCTTCGATCAGTTCAGGCAGGGCGAAGGCGGATTTGCCCGCCGCCATTCCGGCCTGGGCATCGGCCTCACGATCGTCCGGCGGCTGGTCGCGATGCACGGCGGCAGCGTCGAGGCTGAAAGCAAAGGTCCCGGCCTCGGCGCGACGTTCACCGTCCGCCTGCCCGCGACGAACGCGGCGGCGCAGCAATCACCGCCGCTGCCCAGGGAAGCGGGCCAGCCGCTGCGCGGCCGGCGCATTCTCGTCGTTGACGACGACGACAACAGCCGGATGTGGCTGTACAGCCTGATCGAGCAGGGCGGCGGCACGGTGGCCGCGGTGGAATCGCCGCACGCGGCGCTCGAGTACGCAGGGCGGCACCCGTTCGATCTCATCGTCAGCGACATCGGCATGCCCGACATCGACGGGTTGGCGCTGCTCAAGATGCTTCGCGCCGCGGGTCACCAGATGCCGGCTGTCGCCGTGACGGCATTCTCGGCGGCGCACCAGCAGCAAGATATCCTGGCGGCGGGATACCAGGCGTACTTCGCCAAACCGATCGATCCAGCGGCGTTCATCGCGAAGATCGCCGATCTGCTGGCGCCGGAATCCAGGGAAATTGGTAATTGATAATTGGTAATTTGGTAATGGGAAGGCAAAGCCAAAAGAATCAATTACCCATTACCCATTAACCATTACCAATTACCCATGCTTTCCGCCCTGTCCCCCAGCGCAACAACCCGGCGGGCCGGCGAGATGCCTGTCTCCCGGACCGCGCCTCCGCTTCTGACGTTCGGTCAGGTCGTGTCGAGTACGGAGACGGGGCTCGGCTATCGAGTCGGACGGCTGCTCGGTCAGGGCGGATACGGCCAGGTCTATCTCGTTCGACGGCAGGGCGGCTCGCCGATCGTTCCCGAGGTTCTCTGCCTCAAAGTCAGCACCCGTATTGACGGATGGCTGCGCGAGGCGTATTTCGGTCAGGTCCTCGACGATCATCCACGAGCCATTCGCGTCTTCGATGCGTTTCCGGCCGTGCAGACAAATGCGCCGCTGCTGTACTGCCTCGCGCTCGAGTACGCGCCGAACGGCGACCTCAGCGCCTTTCTCGCGAGCCGCGCCAAAGGCTGGACGGAAACGGTTGCGCGACGTGAGATTGCCGGCATTCTCCAGGTGCTCGGCCGGCTGCATCGCGGTCAGATCCTGCATCGCGATCTCACGCCGCTCAACGTTTTCGTCTGCGCCGGACGCCGGCTGAAGCTCGGCGACTTCGGGACGGTCCGGCCGCAGAGCAACCGGCGCGGCATCACCACGCGCACGCTGAACGTCTCGATGGTGCCGAGTGAGATGCTCGAGGCGGCCGCGCCGAAATGGCGGGCGCGAGACGACGTCTATCAGGTTGGCCAGCTGCTCGCGATGCTGGTGAAAGGCGACGCGCGGGCGCGGATTCTCACGCACGAAGTGCGCCGCCTGTCGTGCAGCGACGAGCTGAAGGAGATCATCTACCGGTGCATCGGCGAACGCCGCAAGCGGTACGAAAGCGCCGACGAGCTCATCGAGGCGCTCGGACGTCGGCCGGCGCGGCTTCAGTCGGGCGTGCTGAAAACGCTGAGGGGGGCGCACATTGCGTTCACCGGGATCCTGACGAGGACACGAAAAGAGGCGATGCGTGCGGCCCGTCGCGCGGGCGCGATCATCCACGGCATGCCGTCCGTCAAAACATCAGTGGTCGTCCGGGGACGTCCGAATCCGCTTCAGGCCGCGGGCCGGAATGCCGGCCTGAAGCTGATGGAGATCAAGCGCCTGCGCCAGAAAGGCCACCAGATCACGCTGCTCGACGAGAAAACCTTCTGGCGCCTCGCTCGCCGGAAGTAAGCCGCAGCGCTTCGACGGCCTTCATGTTTTTCTTTTTGTGCAGCCTCAGGTGAGCCGGAAACCGACTACCTGGTCGCCGTGTACCCGTACAGCACGACGCCGATCGGATCGCCGACCTTCAGCGTGTTCCCGGCGGCCGTACTCTCGTGATGGCAATTGAGGCACATCGACTCGGCACGGACCGGTCGCGCGACGAAGTTCCAGCCGGCCAGCGCGAACTCGCGCGAGTCCACCTTCCCGAATGACTGCATGGCAAGGCGGCTGTCGTCCCAGAGATCCATCGACGGCGGCGCCGCAATGGCGCTGCCGGTGGCAGTCGAGCCGCCGGCCGTTGGCGCCGGCGTGATGAGAACGGGTCCTTTGATCAACTCCCACGCCATCTGATGGCTCAATCCGGCGAGCGGAGGTTTGTCGCGCAGAACCTGCCGTCCGGTCAGGTACAGCACGACGCGGAGTCCGGCGTCTTCGAGGTCACGAACGGCCGAGATTTCGCGGACCGTTTCCGGCTCGAAGCGATGCGGCGTCTCGCCCGGCTTGATGACTCGCCTGATTCCGAACTTGAAGTCGATATCCTGAAAGCGCGTCTGAATGCAGCTGTTGAGCGAGGCAAGCAACCTGATCTCCTGCGCTCCTGCTGCCGACGGAGTTTGTGCGGCTGACACCGCAACGGTCATCGAGAAGGTGGCGGCGAAGAGCATGGCCGCGGCGGTCAGCGCACCGGTTACGAATCTGGAGGTGAGCATGGTTGTTATGCTTCTTAAGACGAACGAGTGTCGTTCCGGTCTTCTCGTCTCGTGATACCTTTCGCCCGCACATGTCGGCGAGTCGCACTTGGAGTGGTTTGTTCGCTGTTGTTTTCGTCTGTTCGAGTTTTCCGGCGCCGGCCGCGGCACAGGTCATTACGGACGGACGCGTCTGGGCCAATCTCAGCCTTCAGGAACGCCAGGGCACCGAGTCGCCGTGGCGCTGGTCCGCCGAGTTCAGCCTGCGGATGCGCGACGGCGTCGACGAGGTGGATTCAATCATCATGCGCGGCTTGTTCGGCTACGACCTGACCACGCGATCGAGCGCCTCGGCCGGGTTCGGCGTGATCCCGTCATTTCCGGTGACGGGCGGCACGCTCGTCGAAAAGCGGCTCTTCGAGCAATATCTCTGGAACGGTCATGGCTTCGGCGGCACGCTGGCGCTCCGGACGCGGCTCGAGCAGCGATGGGCTGAAGGCAACAACGGGCTGGCCTGGCGCGTGCGCGAGCAGGTCCGGTACGTGCGCCCGATTACGCCCGACGGCCGGTACGCGCTCGTCGGTTACGACGAAATCCAGATCCACCTCAACGGCACGCTTCGCTACGATCGCGGATTCGATCAGAATCGCGCCTTCGGCGGGATCTCGCGGACCGTCACCGAGAAAGTCCGCATCGAGATCGGCTACCTCAATCAATATCTCCACAGCGTCATCGGTCCGGACCGGCTGAACCACATCCTCTCAGTCGGGACGGTTCTGGCGCTCTAGAACGATCTCCTTCATGTCCCCTCGGAAACGCGACGGCGTACATCCGAAGGTTCGCCGGAACGCGGCCGTGAAATGGCTGTGACTCGAGAAGCCCAGCCCGAGTGCCAGAGCGGTGAGGTCGTTGGCGTGCGGCAGTTCGACGAGCGCCCGCGCGAGGCGAAGCTGCTTCAGGTAGCGGGACAGCGAGATCCCTTCCGTCCGACGAAACAAATCGGTCAAGTACGCTGCGGAAACGCCGACTGCCGACGCCACGCTGCCAAGCCGGATGGGATCCGTCAAGTGCGCTTCGAGGAAGGTCTTGGTTCGGTCGGTCACGCGGCTCGCTGCGGCGGTCGACGCGGGCTTCGAGTCAACCGAGTCGAAGGCATCGCGGAGGAGGTCGATCACCGCCTCCTCGGTTTCCAGGCCATCAGCCGCCCGGCGCCGCGCGCAGTGCAGCAGCCGCGCGCTCTGGAGCTGCACTCGCGGAGACGCGCGCCGGCTCCGGCGACGAAACAACACGTGCGATTCGAGCGGACGATAGCCGTGTTCGTGGGCGAGCTCTGCCAGCAGGCGACGGCTGGGAGTAATGATGAGCTCCGCGTAGCCGCCGCGCGACGGCTGGGTGATGTGAAAGGACTCATCGCCCGTGACGAACAGCACCTGATTCGCATCGCTGACGACGGCGTCGCCGCCGACGTGCCAGGTGAACACTCCGCGATAGGGAAGGCAGACTTGAAAGTCCGGCGAGTATCCGTCAGGAGTCCGGCTCCCGGAACAGCCGGTCGATCGGAGGTCCTCGACCAGAGCAATCGCCGATTGCAGCAATCGCGTCCGAGTGGCGGCTGGCGCTGCAGCCGCGTCGGCGGAAGGCAGTTTCTGGAGTCCACCGCCATTTACGAACAGCTCCTGACGCATTCAGATCTCCACCTGGTCTGACGTCGATCCTACCCGTTTCGGCCGCAGTCCCCTGGTATCGCGCGGGTTTTCGGCGGATCGAAATTTCGTGATAGCGGCCGGTCCCGCCGCCCGGTCACGATGAGGCGAGTCGTGGAAGGAGGCTGGTGGTGTTGCTGCAGGGCAAGCGCGCGGTGATTTACGGAGCTGGTGGCGCGGTCGGCGGAGCGGTCGCGCGGGCGTTCGCGCGTGAAGGCGCGAGGGTCTTCCTGGCGGGTCGAACGCGGGCCACGCTCGAGGCTGTCGCCGATGACATCGTGGCCGCGGGCGGCACCGCGGGCGTCTCGACGGTGAACGCGAGCGACGAGTGCGCGCTGCAGGCTCACGTCGATGCCGTCTTCAGCGAAACCGGCGGCATCGACGTTGCGTTCAACGCCATCGGCATGGACGATGTGCAGGGCAGACCGCTCGTCGAGTTGTCGGTCGAGGAATTTCTCCGGCCCGTCACCACGGCCGCGCGAACGCAGTTCGTGACAGCCCGGTGTGTCGCCAAGCGAATGCTTCAGAAGCGATCGGGTGTGCTGATGACGATCACCGCCGGCCCGGCGCGCGAAGCCACGTCTCACATCGGCGGGTTCGGGGCTGCGTGTGAGGCCATTGAAGGCCTCTGGCGAACGCTTGCCGCGGAACTTGGACCGTATGGGATCCGAGTCGTCTGCCTGCGCTCGGCCGGATCGCCCGATGCGCCCGCTGTCCGTGACGTGTTCGCCCTTCACGCGGTGGCCGCGGGCGTTTCGTTCGACGAGTATCTGGCGAGCGCCGGCCGTGCTTCCTTGCTGGGCCGGTTGCCGGCGCTCGCGGAAGTGGCCAACGCCGCCGTGCTGCTGGCGTCGAGCCAGGCGAGCGCGCTCACGGGGACGTTCGTGAACGTCACATGCGGCTCGCGGGTGGACTGATGCTGGTCATTTTGGCGGGTCTGCTGCTGACGCATGCTGCGCTCGCGTTTGAGCCATCCGGTGCGGCTCCGTCCTCGAGCGCGGAGACGCTGCTCGAGATCCGGTCCTACACCCTCAAGTCCGGCGAGCGCGATCGCTTCCACGAGTTGTTCGTCCGCGAGTCGTTGCCGTTGCTCCGCCGCTGGAACGTGGACGTCGTGGCCTATGGGCCGTCGCTTCACGATCGGGACTCGTGGATTCTGATGCGCGCCTTCGCGAGTCTCGAAGCGCGAGAGCGTCAGGAAGATGCCTTCTACAGCAGCGACGATTGGCGCAACGGTCCCCGATCGACCGTGCTCGCCGCCATCGACAGCTACACCACCGTCGTCATTCACGTCGATCAGGACACGCTTCAAGGACTGCGCCGAACCATGTCGACTGAAACCATGCGCTCCGATCTCCAGACCCTGACCCGGCTGAACAGCGACTACATCAACGCCGTGAAGAACTCCGACGTCAAACGCTTCGAAGAAATTCTGGCGGACGATTTCCTGTGCTCGTTGCCCGACGGGTCCTTGATCAATCGTGCCCAGTTTCTCGAACACACTGCGAAGCCATACACGTTGATCGACCTGCAGGCGCACGACGTCAGCGTCCGTCTCCTTGGAGACGTCGCGATCGTCCATGCTCGGACCACGTTCGCGATGCCGGATGGCGCGCCTGGATCCGGTCGCTACACCGACATCTGGGCGCGCCGTGACGGGCGGTGGCTGGCTGTCGCCGCCCATGTGACGCGCCGGTAAGACGCCCCGTTTCCGCGTCCTGTCGATCTCGACCCTCGTCGCTCGACGTGTAAACAGGACGTGGCCGGAGCTGACATGAGCAAAGTCATCATCGACATGGCGATCTCGCTCGACGGTTGTATCGCCACTCGCGAGGGCGAAGACGACGGTCTGCACCCGGCGAAATCGACAGCTCGATCGATCTCTTCGGGGCGGTCGCGCATGGGCTTGGCCTTTTTCGCCGGCTGGAACTCGTAGATCCCGCCGTCGGCCATCAGCGAGAGGAAGAGATGGGCCTCCTTGACGACGTACGAGCGGATGTTGGGCCACTGTTTGACGATCTGATCGTGCAGGGATCCCGGAGGACACTGGGCGCGCGTGAGCGCGAGCGGCCCAAACGAAATCTGATTCTCGCCGCTCGATTTCCAGGTGCCGCGCCCGCGATTGCAATCGATGCGCGCGGCCAGCTGGCCGCCGGACAGGAATTGGATCGTGTACTTCGAGCCGTCGTCCGGCGTCAGCGTCTTGCCGTCGCCGCCCTGGAACCTGACGAGCTGCCACATGGTGCCATCCAGTTTGGGAGACGTCGGTGACCGTCCCGTGAACGCCGCGACGCTCTTTCCCGCGGCGTCGAGGAACTCCAGCCGATCGCCACTGATTCGCCATCGTGTCGCGGCCTTGACTGCGGTGTGAAACGCGCGCTCGACGTCGGCGGCGGCATCGATGCACGCCATCTGCGTCCCGGCCATCTGGCTGAACGTGATGGCGTCCCCTTTCAGCTCGTAGCGGCCGGTGATCCGGTTACACCCGTTCGACCCCGACACGCCTCCGCCCTTGAACAGCAGATGCGCTTCCCGCTTCTCATCATATGCGCCGTATCTGTTCTTGTCGGAACCACAGCCGGGTGATAGAAAGGTTTTTCTTATGGCTACGACTGCCGGCTCGAAAGGACCCGATCTGACGGCCGGCGTACCGGTCGATTCGATTTCCGACGGCGGCACCCTGCACGGCCATGTCGGCGAGGACGAAGTGCTCGTCGCGCGGGCGGGCGATCGGATTTTCGCGGTCGGCGCGTACTGTACGCATTACCACGGCCGCCTCGCCGACGGGCTCGTCGTCGGCGACACCGTCCGGTGTCCGCTTCATCACGCCTGCTTCAGTCTGCAGACCGGCGACGCGCTGCGAGCGCCCGCGCTCGATCCGATCGCCTGCTGGCGCGTCGAACAGCGCGACGGAAAGATCTTCGTGCGGGAGAAGCTTCCGGCGGCGCAGCCGTCGCGCTCCGGTGCGAGCGGAACGCCGCCCACGTCGATCGTGATCCTCGGCGGCGGCGCGGCGGGGATCGCGGCGGCAAACACGCTGAGGCAGGAAGGATACGGCGGGCCGATCACGATGATCAGCGCCGATGCGGACCCGCCAGTGGACCGCCCGAATCTCTCGAAGGACTATCTGGCCGGCGAGGCGCAGGACGACTGGATTCCGATGTGGCCGCCGGATCTCTATACAGAGCGCCAGGTCGAGCTGCTGCTCAAAACGCGCGTTTCGTCGATCGAGCCGGCCGCGCGAGCGCTGGTCCTCGAGAACGGCACACGGCGGGAGTTCGGCGCGTTGCTCATCGCGACGGGGGCCGACCCGGTGCACCTTCCAATCCCAGGGGGGGACGGCGGAACGGTGCACTACCTCCGATCGTTCGCCGACAGCCGCGCCATCGTCGAACGCACCAGTGCCGCCAAGCATGCCGTGGTCGTCGGCGCCAGCTTCATCGGTCTCGAGGTCGCGGCCTCGCTCCGGACGCGCGGTATCGCGGTCGACGTCGTCGCGCCCGATCATCTGCCGCTCGAGCGGGTGATGGGGGCCGAGCTCGGCCGCTTCATCAAGTCCGTTCACGAGTCGCACGGCGTCGTCTTTCACCTCGGCGAGACGGTGACGTCCATCGCCGGGCGTGCCGTGACGTTGAGCGGCGGCGCGACGATCGATGCCGACTTCGTGGTGATGGGTGTCGGGGTCAAACCGGCGACATCGATCGCTGAACGATCCGGACTCGCCGTCGATCGCGGCATCACGGTGAACGAGTTTCTCGAAACGAGCGCGCCTGGAGTGTTCGCCGCCGGCGACGTCGCCCGCTGGCCCGATCCACACACGGGCGAGCGCATCCGCGTGGAGCATTGGGTGGTGGCGGAGCGAATGGGTCAGGTCGCCGCGCGCAACATGCTGGGGCGCCGCGAGCGATTCGACGCCGTGCCGTACTTCTGGAGCCAGCACTACGACCTCACGATTCGCTATGTCGGTCACGCGGAGCGTTGGGATTCCGTTACCGTCGACGGCTCGCTCGATTCGCGGGATGCGTCGGTCAGCTTTATCCGCGGCGGCCGGAGATTGGCGGTGGCCACGATTGAACGGAATCGCGCCAGCCTGGAAGCCGAAGTCGCCCTCGAGCGCGATCGGGCTCGCTGACCGCGTCAGGCGTGACGCGACGGATATCGTTCCGTTCCCGCCGTTGAGAGCGTCTCCCGTCCTCGCGCCATCGCTTGCTGGACGGCGTGCAGCAGCTCCAGGTGATCGAATGGCTTCTCGAGAAAGTCGACGGCCCCATCGGCGAGCGCCCGTGACCGCACCTTTTCGTCGCCGGCGCCGGTGACGAACACGATCGGTACCCACAGGTGCCTCGACGCCAGTTCCGCCTGCAGCTCGAGACCGGACATGCCTGGCAGATGCACGTCCAGCACGACGCACCCGACGTCGCTCTCTTTCGAACCCAGGTGCTCGAGGAACTCGCGGGCCGTGGAGAACGGCCGCACCGCGTAGCCCCACGCGGCGCAGAGTCGTGACAACCCCTTCAGAACCGAGAGGTCATCGTCGACGACGCAAACCGTCGCGAGAGCGTTCATGCGGCACCGATCGCCGGCGGCAGCGTGAACGAGAACGTCGCGCCGGCATCCGGGTTGTTCTGGGCCCAGATCCGGCCGCCATGGGCGGTGACGATGGACCAGCAGATCCGGAGGCCGACGCCGAGCCCAGCCGGCTTGGTGCTGAAGAACGGATCGAAGAGCCGGTCCATGTGATCGGGATGAATGCCGGTACCGGCATCCCGCACGGCAATCAACACGTTTCGTCCCGCGAGCGACGTACTGATCGTCAGCTGACGATTGCCATTGGTCCGGTCGTGCATCGCTTCGATGCCGTTCAGCGCCAGGTTCATGATCACCTGCTGGAGTTGAACGCGATCGGCTGAGACCGGAGGCAGGCCGGGATCGAGATCGAGCGTCAAAGCGACGTGGCGAATGATCAGCTCGCTGTGAAGCAGGCGCTCGACGTCGCACACAATCTGGTTGATGTCGAGATCCTGCATGGCGGGCTGGTCGCGCGTGAGCCAGGTCCGGACCCGCCGGATCACGTCGCCGGCGCGAGTGGCCGCCGCGACAATCTCCTGCAAGATCTCGTCGGCTTCGGGCTCTTCGAGCCGTTTGGCCGCAAGGTTCTGCCGCGCCGCCTGCGCGTTGGTGAGGATCGCCGTCAGCGGCTGATTGAGCTCGTGCGCGAGCGAGGCGGTGATTTCGCCGAGCAGCGTCACGCGGGAAATGTGCGCCAGCTCCTGGCGGCTTCGCTCGGCGTCATGTTGTGCGCGCTTGCTGTCGGTCACGTCTCTCACGATCGAGAGGATGCGATCGTGGCCGCACGGCACCATGCGGGCTTCGTAGCGGCGAACCTCGCCGTTGATGACGAGCGAGTAGTCCATCTGCGCCGATCCATGCGTGAGAACCCGATCGATGCACGCGGCGAACTGGCTGGAGAACTCCGGCGGCATCACGTCGACGACCGTCTTGCCGAGGAACTGTTCCGGCGGCACGAACAACCGGGGATCGTCGCGGGGATGGACGTCGAGGTAGGTCCCGTCGCGGCTCAGCAGGAACACGAGATCCGGCAGCGCCGACAGGATGGCCTGATACTGCGCCTGGCTCTCGGTCAGGGCTTCTTCAGCCCGGCGCAGTTTTTCCAGACGCGCCGACGGGTCGACGGTCACCCGAGGGACAGGCTTTCGCACAAAGAAGAAATGTTCTCGCCGGGCCCATCGGGCGTCAAGGGGCGATCTGCGGAACGATTGGTGACACAGTAGGGCCATGCGCTGGGTCACGTTCGATTGCTTCGGCACGCTCGTCGACTGGAATTCAGGATTCGACGCGATCCTCCGGCCGATCGCCGGCGAGAAGACGGCGCCGCTCATCGAGGCATATCACCGGGTCGAACGGCTGCTCGAAGCTGAGAGCCCGCACAGGCTTTACCGCGACGTGTTGACCGAGGGGCTGATGTCTGCCGCCGGCGAGATCGGCGTACCGCTGTCGGAAACGCAGGCGCGCGCGCTGCCCGACCGGTGGGGCACGCTTCCGGTGTTTCCGGATGTCGAGCCGATGCTCGCCGGTCTGCGCGCGGAGGGCTATCGTCTAGGCGTGCTCACGAACTGCGACGAGGATCTGTTTGCGCTGACGGAAAAATCATTTCTCCTGCCGTTCGATCTCGTCGTCACGGCGGAGCGTATCCGCGACTACAAACCGTCGATCTCGCATTTCCGTTTCTTCGCGCGGTCGACGGGCGCCCGGAAAGACAACTGGATTCACGTCGCGCGCAGCTGGCACCACGACATCGCTCCCGCGCGGGAGCTCGAGCTCCCCAGGGTCTGGGTGGACCGGGACAATACCGGCGAGGATCCTTCAGCGGCGTCGATTCGCGTCACCTCCGCCGTTGAAGTCAGCGTGGCGGTCGCCTCGCTGCGCTCGTCCTGACTTAGACCGGCATCATTCTTTTGAATTTGCCTAACTGGTCCCTGGCGCCCGATCGGCGGCGTGATCAGCGCGATCACAAAGTCCGGCGGGAACACCTACCACGGAAGCGGCGGGCTCACCGCGACCGACAAGGCCAATCTGATCGCCTCGATCGTCGTCATGGTGGTCGTCGCGATCCGGCATGCACGCTGCCGGCCGTTCGCGCCACGCGCATCGATCCGCTGGCCGTGATCAGAGAAGAGTGACACGTGTGGGTCTATCTGACCGTGGGAATCATCCAGGGAAACACGTAAGCCTGAAGGAGGGCGATCACTCCGATGATCGCCGCGCCGGCCACCGAGTGCCACCAGACCGTCCGGAAAATCGGTCCCAGCGCATGGGATCGCTCCGCTTCATTGTCGTAGCAGGCGGCGCAGGCCACCATGATCGACTGCGCGTCGATCATCTTGCCCATCACACCCCCCGTCGAATTGGTTGCGACGATGAGAATCTCGTTGAGGTTGAGCTGCTGCGCGGTGATGCGCTGGAGGCTGCCGAACAGGGCGTTCGACGCCGTATCCGATCCCGTGAGGAACACTCCGAGCCAGCCGAGGTACGCCGCGAAGAACGGATACAGCACGCCCGCGCCGGTAAACGCCAGGCCCAGGACCGCGTCCGTGCCTGAATAGCGGGTCAGGAAGCCGAGCCCGAGCACCTGGCCGATGACGATCACCGGAATCTTCATGCGCCGTGCGGTGAGCCCGATGGACTCGCGCCACTGCCGGCGCGTCAGCCGCAGCACCAGCCCGGAGATGAGCGCGGCGACAAACACGCCAGTCCCCGCAGCCGACAACCAGTTGATCGTGAAACGGGCCGCCTCGGGCTTCGCGTCCGGTTTGACCACCGGTGGCGTTCGCTGCACGCGGTTATGCAGCGCGGGCATGTCCCAGACCGGCAGCGACAATGAGCCCGTCAACGGCGAGCCGAGAACCGTCGTGTTGATCGTGACGCGCTGAAATGCGTTGTTCAGTGTGGTCTTCCACGCCGGCATTCCCCAGAGCGCGCAGCAGAGAATCAGAATTGCCCACGGCGTCCAGGCGTACGCCGTCTGGCGTGCCGTGTACTTGTACTGCCACTCGGCGGCCACCGGCCCCGCTGTGCCCGTCTTCTGCGCCGCCTCGCGCTCCGACCTCAAAAGAAATCTGCTCCTCGGGTGCCAGACGTAACGCAGGAAGAGCGCGGTGCAGGCGACGGAGAAGACGCCGGCGACGACATCGGTCACCAGATGGAAAACACTCGAGCGCGAGGCAAGGAATTGCATGACGGCGAACGATCCGCCGGACACGAGCGCCCCGGGCCACACGTCCCAGACCTGCTTCCACGTGCCGCCTTCCATCTTCACGAAGATTGCGATCAGCCAGAACGGGACCAGGATGGACACAAACGGCAATTGATGACCGGCCATGGCGGAGAGCGCCCGCTGATCCAGGCCGCTGACTGCGGAGAGGGTCACGATGGGCGTGCCGATGGCGCCCCACGCGACAGGCGCTGTGTTGGCGATGAGATTGAGGACCGCGGACTGAAACGGTCGAAAGCCGAGCCCGACCATCACGGCTCCCGCGATGGCAACAGGAGTCCCGAATCCCGACGTGCCCTCGATAATGGCGCCGAACGAGAACGCGATGAGCAGAACCTGAAGACGCCGGTCGAACGAGATGTGCGTGATGGACTCCTTCACGATCTCGAACTTCCCGGTGAGCACGGTCATCGTGTAGAGGAACATGGCCCCCAACACGATCCAGATGATGCCCAGGAATCCCGAGAGCAACCCGAGCGCGAAAGCCGAGGCGGCCGAGGCCAGCGGCATCCGGAACGCCAGGCACGAGACGAGGAAGGCCGCGACGACACCAAAGAACGCGGCATAGGGTGCGGCGATCCCGAGATGCCGCACGCCCCGCGCGTCGCGGTGAGGATGCAGGGCGATGAAATACAAGAGCACACAGATTGGGATTGCGGCAACGAGCGTAGACAGGACGGCGTTGCCGAGCGGGTTGTAGTTCTGAAGATACATTGGGCCTCACCAGCCTCCCGAGAGACGCGCGCCAGTCTACTGCCAACCCCGAGCGCGTATATTCTTCAACGTCGTAATTTCTCCTCATGACAGCCACCCAGCAATCGAACGCTCGAGCGCGCAAGCCGGCGCTCGCCGTGTTCACCGGGCTGCTGGCGGGCGCCGCGTTCATTGCGCCTCTCTGGGCGGCTGAGCCGGATCGCGCGTCGGGGCTGCTGCTGCTCTGCGGCGTCGGCGCCGAGCTCGTTTCCAGCTTCCGGCGGAAGACATTCGCCGCGCAGCTCAGCGCATGGGGCGGCGCGGGAATCACGCTGCTCCTTGCGATTGTCCTGCTCAGCACAGGCTGGCTGGCCGTGACCGCGATCGCGATCTTCCTGGCGGCTCCCTTCGCGCTGGATGCCTTGAGACATGCGCGTGCCGCTTCACGGCAGGCGCTCGCCCGAAAGCCGTTTCTGCGGGATGTCGTCTGGACGTTCGCCAACCTTGCGGCAGTGGCGGGCATCGCGCTGATCGGACGCTACGCGCTGAACTGGGTCGTGGCCGTCGCGGCCGCGATCCGGCTCGCGACGGTGTCCATCGATCTCGCCACCGAGCCGACGTACGCCGAGAGCGATGCCGACGAGAGCGTCATCGCCGACATCGGACTCGATCGCCCGGAACGGCTGGCAGAAACGGGAGCGCGTCTGCAGGAGGCGGAAGAACGGCGGGTGTCCGCCGATCGCACGTGGATTGCGGCTCTCCTCTGCGTGCTGTTCGCGATTCACGTGAGTCGCATGGGCTTCGACAAGTCGGCGCTCGGCATTCTGTCGCCGCTGGTCGCCGTCATCGGCGACGTCGTCGTCGCGCTCGCGCTGACCTATTTCATCATCGTGCCGCTCCGGCTGTTCGCGCGCCGGACGACGCGACATGTCGAACGCGCCGCGTGGAACCGCGTCCTCGATGCGCCGCCGCGACACGGCCTTGCAGCCTGGCCGTCGCGCGTCGTCCGCTGGTGGCTCGAAACGCGCATGCGATTCGCCGTCCGCCTCCGCGCCGCGCGGTACTCGCTGCGATCGGCGTTCGAGCGCGGTCTCCAGATTGGATTGCCGCTGACGGCGGTAATCGTGGCCTCGGTGCCGATCTGGGGGATGAGCTGGTATTTCGACACCGAGAACTGGGCGGCCGGGATCTGGAATTCCTGGGCGGCGTCGCGCACCGACATCTGGCGCGCGGCGATGGTCCGCGCCGTTGTCGCGTCCGGCCGGACGACGCTCGACGGCCGAGGTTTCAGCGTCACGCCGCCAAACTTCACGGGCACCGGGCCGTTTTCGTTCATCGTCATCGGCGACACCGGCGAGGGCGACGCCAGCCAGCAGGTGCTGAAAGATTCGCTTCTCCGCGCCGCCCGCGCCGACGATGTCCGATTCGTGGTGGTGTCGTCGGACGTGGTGTATCCGACGGGCGCGATGAAGGATTACGAGTCGAGATTCTGGCTTCCCTTCAAGGGCGTGACGAAACCGGTCTATGCGATTCCTGGCAACCACGACTGGTACGACGCGCTCGAGGGATTCGTCGCCACGTTCTTCGAACCCGACGCGGCGCGGGTGGCGATGCGCGCGCGGATCGCGGCCGACGGCGGCCTCTCCAGCACGACCGACGCCAGGATCGAGGAGTTCATCACGCGAGCGGCGTTTCTCCGGCGCCAGTATGGCGTCCCGACCGGCGTGCAGGATGCGCCGTTCTTTCAAGTGCAAACACCCGCGTTCGCGCTGATCGCCGTCGACACCGGCGTGCTTCGAGCCATTGATCCGGAACAGAGGACGTGGCTTCGGGCGGCGCTCAACGCGTCACGCGGCAAGATGGTGATGGCGATCCTCGGGCATCCGATCTTCGCCGGCGGCCACGATGTCGCCCACGGTAGTCCGGCGTTCATGGAAGTGCGCGACCTGCTGCGCGCGCACGGCGTCCGCGTGGTCATGGCCGGCGACACGCACGATCTCGAGTACTACGAGGAGCCGGTGTCGGGAGACACAGGACCGTTCACCGTGCACCACTGGGTGAACGGCGGCGGCGGCGCGTACCTGAGCTTCGGATCGGCGCTCGCCTGGCCCACGCCGCCCGATCTCGCGACCTGGGCGTACTATCCGAATCACAACGAGGTCGTCGAGAAGATTCGCACCTACACGCCGTGGTGGAAGTGGCCGGCCTGGGTGTGGACGCGGAGCTTCGGCGCCTGGCCGGCGTCGGCGGAGTGGCTGTCGGCGATGTTCGACTACAACGTCGCCCCCTTCTTTCAGAGTTTCGTCGTCGTGACCGTCGATCCGGCGGCGCGCCAGCTCACGGTCCGGCCGTGGGGCATCAACGGGCCGCTCACGTGGAAGGATCTCGATCGGTCGACGCCGGTCACGCCTGCGAATGTGCCGGCGGATCGCGAGATTGAGTGGGTCGTGACGTATCCGGCCACCATGCGATACTGAGCGGCGGATCAGCAGGTTGCTGAAAACCCAGGCAACCTGAACTTGGAACTTCGAACTGCGAACTTCGAACTCCGGAATGTGGTGATTGTTGATGAATTTCGTGTACCGCGCATTCGTCGTGCTCGCCGTGGCGAGCGTGTCGCTCACGGCATCCACGCAAACCAGCCGGCTGCGCCTCGTCTCGACGGCCTGGACGCCATTCACCAACGAGTCCGGTCAGCCGCGCTTCGCGCTCGATCTCGTTGAAGCCGCGTTCGCCCGCGTCGGCGTCAGCTCGACGACGACGATCGTCCAGCCGGCGCAGTTCACGACGATGCTCCTATCGGGTCCGTACGACGGCAGCGGCGCCGCGTGGAGAGATGCGGAACGCGAGAAGGTGCTCGTCTATTCGCGCCCCTATCTCGAGAACCGGCTGATCCTCGTCGGACGGCGAGGTGCGAGCGTGACCGCGACGAGACTGGCGGAGCTCAAAGGCAAGCGGATTGCGATCGTCGAGGGCTATGCGTACGGCGACGACTTCGAGAAGTCGGGCCCCGCGTTCGTGCGCTCCCACTCCGAAGAGGACAGCCTCAAGATGCTGCTCGACAGCCGTGTGGACTACACGCTGATGGACGACCTCGTCGTCCAGTACATCGTCACGAACTATCCCGATGAGGCGCGCTCGAAGCTGCAGCTCGGGTCGACGCCGCTCGTCACCAGACCGTTGTATCTGGCGGTGCGGCGCACGGTGCCGGACGCCGAGTCGATCGTCACGCGGTTCAATGATCAGCTCCGGAAACTGATTGCGGACCGCACCTACCATCGGCTTCTGCACGTCGACTGGATCAGCGCCGACGTGGACGGCGACGGGATCCCCGAGTACGTGCCGGAGAGCGACAAGGCGGGAACGACCGCGCCGCAGCGTGTGTACCAGTTGTTCGCGACGGACAAGCCGCCCGCCAGGCCGAGCTCGGCGGACCAGCGCTACTACATCGGCGGCTACTTCTATAACTCCTGGTCCGACGTGCCCGACAGCTACAAGGTGTCGGTCGCCGGGCGGAAGGATCCCAAGGCGTCGACGTTGAGCGTCTTCACGTTCACGTGGAAGTAACCGGCTACCGCCGCCAATTCAGCGTGATCGTGACTGACGGCTCCGGCGAGGACTTTGGCACCATCACCAGGAACCGCCCGGTCTTCGGATCGATCGTGTAGTCGCCTGACGGCACGTTGAAGATCGGGGTCGGCACCCCGACGCTCAGAACTGGTCCTGCAGAGACCGACGCCGCCATCATCCGGTTTTGATCGACGAAGAAGAGTTCGCGGCCATCTGACCGCCAATGCGGGCTGAGACCGCCGCCGAGCCAGGCGCGGATTGGCTGCGCCCCGGATTGCGGGAAGGTGTCGACATACAGGACCGAGCCGCCGAATCCATCCTCATTGAAGGCGATTCGCGTCCCGTCGGGTGACAGGCGCGCCTGCCTTGGTTCCTCTTTGGTGACCCGAAAAGGCGTCGTCGCGACTCCACCCGGCTCGCGAATCAGAATCCCGCGGGGGATCGGTGCATTCTGCCCAGAGATGTCGCGCCGCATGAACACCAGCCGGCCGCTGCCAGCTAGCCAGCCGACCGGCTCGAGGTTCGCGGCAGCTTCGAGAAGCGGTTTCGGCGTCTGCGAGCTCTGCGGGTCGTCCGCGTCGACTTCGTAGAGGTTCGCATTTCCGCCGACGCCCGTCAGCGACCGGAAGGCGACTTGCCGATCGTCGCGCCAGATCGGCCGGACTGCGCTGGCCGCCGTGGTGAGCCGTCGCATTCCACCCGTCTCGACGTCCACGATCCAGATGTCCGGCGCCGCCTCGCTCTGGCCAATTCTCGCGACCGCAACACGTTTGCCGTCCGCGGAGATCTCCGGATCGGAGAGCGCGCCGGCGTCACCCAGAACACCGAGCACCTTTCCCGTTCGATCGAACCACGTCGGCTGGACGATTTGGAACCCGAGGCTCGTGACCGCCACATGACCCGCTTCTGCGCTCAAAACCGGAGCACCGACGTTGCCGGACCACGGCACCTCGCCGGGGACGGGTCTCGGTTCGCCGGACAGACGCGCGGTCGCCGGGTCGAAGGGCTGGCCGACCCACACACCGGCCCTTAGGTAGAACAGCGTGCCGTGGTTGTACACGGCTCCGTGAGGCGACTTCACGATCGGCACGATTCGCTTTGGATCCGCGACCGACACGAGGCGGACCTCACTCTCACTTCCTCGTTCGAATTGAGCCCAGTAGATCAGCCGGCCATTACCGGCCGCGCCGGGGTACTTCAATCCCAGCTCACCGGCCTGAAGCCCGACGAGTTCTTGAGGAGGAGTACCGCCGTGGCTGTCGACTCGCATCAGTCCTGAGGAAGGTGTTGGCGCGAAGATAATCGTGGCGTCATCGAGCCAGACGCCGCCGCGCCCGTCGGGCGCCGGGCAGATCTCGAGGGGCACCATCGACGGCGGCTCCACGCGCACGAGGTGGCCCATGAGGAAGAACGCCAGCGACCGGCCGTCCGGCGACCAGAAAGGATAGTGGGGCACCTCGTCGCCCACGCCGCTGACGAGCTGCCACTCGGCCGTCGAGTCGAGGTTGCGAATCCACAGGCGAGGGTCGAGGGCAGGGCCTGATGGCGGCTGCGTGACAAGCGCAAGGCGCTTGCCGTCGGGAGAAAGCGCCATGCCTGCCCAGTGCCGCGTCGACGGCGGCAGCGGAAGGTTGTAGACGACCGTCTGCGGGGGCTCGACGACCGCCGATCGGCGGCCGTACAGATATCCGACGATTCCAAGGCCGATTGCGGCGAGGATTCCGGCGACTAGCCAGACTGCGGTACGTCGCGTACGGAGAACCGCGACAGGTGCGGACGGCGCGCCACGGGATAGTTCCTGTTCGATCCATCCCAGCGTGATCTGTACGTCGTGCATGCTCGCAATGCGATCGTCCGGGTCTTTGACGAGACACGCTCGTATGAGTCGATCGAGACTTACGGGTAACTCCGGTTGGGCCGAGACCGCCGAGGGAGTTTCGGCGCGAAGGATCGCGCCCATTACGCCAGCGGCACTCGAACCGTCGAAGGCGCGGCGGGCCGTCAGCATCTCGTACAGGATCGTCCCGAACGCGAAGACATCGGCGCGCGCATCGGCCGGGCGCCCTTCGATCTGCTCGGGCGCCATGTAGTGCGGCGTGCCCAGCACCACACCGGCCTCCGTCAAGCCGGCCATCGTCGTCGCGGCCGCATCGGGTGCCGGCGCCGATTCGTCGCGGACGATCCGCGCAAGTCCGAAATCGAGAATCATCGCGCCCGACTTCGTCAGCATGACGTTGCCGGGCTTCAGGTCGCGGTGCACGATGCCGCGACGATGGGCGGCGGCAATCGCGGCGGCCATCTCGCCGGCGCGAGCGAGCGCTTCGGCGACCGGCATCGGTCCACGCTTCAATCGCGTTGCGAGTGTTTCGCCGTGCACCAACTCGAGGACGAGGTAGTCGAGGCCGTCCTCGGAGCCGACGTCGTGGATCGGGCAGATGTGTGCATGGCTGAGCGCGGCGACCGCGCGTGCTTCGATCTCGAAACGCTTGCGGCGCGCTGGATCGGCCGACACGCCAGCCGGGAGCACTTTCAGTGCGACGTCGCGATCGAGGCGCGTGTCGCGCGCTCGATAGACCTCGCCCATGCCGCCGGCGCCGATAGGTCCAACCACTTCATACGGACCAAGACGCCTGCCGCAGGCGAGAGCCATCTGGGACGGGCATTATCCGTCGAAATCAGCGCGCCACGTTCAGTGGCGTTGCTCGAAGGGGGCGTCAGTGGATGTAGAGTACGACCAGCGCCCCCGGAGATCGGACAACATGAGCACTCGAAGATCCGTTGAGACGATCTTCGCTGTTTCATTGCTGATGGGAGCGTCGGGAGCCGTCCTGACTACTGCTGGACCTGGCCCACGCCCCGCCAGCTCCCGTCACCTCGCGCCTCGATCCGTGATCGCGTTTGTGAGCACCCGGGACGACCCCGGCGCCGATCCCGCCCTCGATCCCTCCCGTGCGTGGAGTGCCGCCGAGATTTATCTGATGGACGAAGCGGGCACGTCCGTCCAGCGGCTTACACAGAACAGCGTTCCGGACGGGTTTCCGGCGCTATCGCCGGATGGCACTCGTATCGTGTTCGACAGTACTCGACGCCGCGGCGCCGACGAGCCTTTCAACACGTCAGATCTGTTCGTGATGAAGTCCGACGGAACCGATCAGCAGTTTCTGGTGAGAGGCAGCTCAGCGACGTGGTCGCCCGACGGTCGGTATGTCGCCTTTCACGCGTCGGCGTCTGGCACCGGCCGGCCGATCAAGACCGACCCGGGAGCCGCGACGCTCGACAGCGACATCTTCGTACTCGATGTGCGTACCAGCGCGTCGACTGCCTCAAGACCTCGGAATCTCACCAAAGATCCGGCCGCGATCGACGACGACCCGAGCTGGTCGCCGGACGGCAGGAAGATTCTGTTTACCAGTCATGCTGTCACCGACGATCCGGTCAATTCGGCGACAGCAGAGATCTACAGTGCGAACGCGGATGGCACCGGCAAGCCCGCCCGGCTGACCAACAACTCTGAAGAGGAACGGGCGCCGTCATGGTCGCCCGACGGCCGCCGCATCGTCTTCTCGTGTCGGCATGGCGGCCCTGATCTTGAAATCTGCGTGATGAACGCTGACGGCACGGGACAGCGAGCACTTACCGAAAACTCAGTTCCGGACCTGACACCGACATGGTCCCCGGATGGCCAGCACATCGTCTTCCACAGACCGGTCGGCGGCGCTGCTCGATTCCAGCTCTTCATGATTCAGGCCGATGGAACAGCCGAGAAGCAACTGACATTTCCGCCAGGCTTGAACGCGTTTCCGAACTGGGGACGGCTGGGCGACGGGCGCTAGCTGTCTGGCGCCCGGCGCTGTTAACACTTCCCACCCGTCAGCGTCTGTTTGGCATATGGACAGACGCTCCTTTCTCACGACGCTGACGGCCGCCGCGGCCCTGCTTTCCGTACGCCCCGCCGCGGCCATGGTGCAGGACCTGGAGTACGAGCGGGCGCTCGAACGCGCACAACGCGACCGCCCGCGCGTGCTCACCTCGAGCGGGCGCATCGCGCCGGCCAGCGAGCCGGGCACGCCACTTGTGATTCATGGGCGGGTGTACCGGCAGGACGGCCGGACTCCAGCGCCTGAAATGATCGTGTTCGCGTACCACACCGACGCGACGGGACACTACGACGTCGCATCGGCCGGACCGCACTCGTGGCGGTTGCGCGGCTGGGTCAAGACCGATGCGGACGGCCGTTTCGAATTCACGACCATCCGCCCGGCGCCGTATCCGAACCGGCGCACGGCAGCGCACGTGCACCTGACCGTTGAAGGCCCCGGCGTGCCCAGGCAGTCCGCGGGATTGATGTTCGCGGGTGACGCGTTACTCACTGACCAGGATCGGCAGGACTCGGCCAAGGCCGGAATGTTTGGATCCGTTCTGCCGGTCGAGGAGCGCGACGGTGCGCAGCACGTCACGCTCAACATCAGAATCGGTGGGTGAGGCGCTGATGACACGCCTCCATTTCACTGCTCTCGGTTTGGTGCTACTCGTGATAGGCCTGCAGGCCACGGGTCCTGCGCCGACGAACCCGTCATTTGACGAACGAGCGACATTGGAGCGCACGACCGCCGTTCCCGCTGACGTGGCGCGCACGTTCGCCCGTGCGTGCAACGATTGCCACAGCAATCAGACGAACTGGCGGTGGTACACCTACGTCGCGCCGATTTCGTGGCTGACGGTCGGGCACGTCAATCAGGGGCGCGCCGAGCTGAACTTTTCGATCTGGGGCACCTACGGCGAACGCATGCGCGAGACCCGGCTGCGAGCCATCTGCCAGCAGAGCCGGGACGAGGCGATGCCGCTGCCCTCGTATGTTCTCGTCCATCCGGGCGCGAAACTCTCACCGGATGAGATCAGATCCATTTGCGAGTGGACGGCGACGAGTTCTATTACTTCCCAATCTGACTCACATCGATCGCCCACACGCCCCGGCCGTGCGTCCCGATGACCAGCATGCGGTCGCGCGGGTGGACGATGAAGTCCATGACGTTGACCGACGGCAGATTGCCACCGAGCACGTCCCACCGCACGCCGCCGTTGGTCGTCACGTACACGCCGAAGTCGTTGGCGACGTACAGCACATTCGGGCTCACGGGATCCTCGCGAATCATGTTGATCGGTCCGCCCGGGATGTTGCCGGCGATGCTTTTGAACGTCTTGCCGTAGTCGGTGGACTTGTACAGACGAACGGCGAAGTCCTCGTCATAGCGTCCCTGCTGCGCGACGTAGACAGTGGCCTCGTCGTACTTCGACGCCAGGACCTTCCCGATCCACTCCTTCTTCGGCGACAGGTTCGCCGACAGCTCCTTCCATTCGATGCCGTCGTCGAGCGAGAAGTACAGCCGCCCATCGTCGGTGCCGGTATAGATGAGTCCTTTCTTCTTCGGCGACTCGGAGATCGTGATGACGAGCTGGTGCGGGATGTCACCGCGCCTCGTCGTGTCGTTGTAGCTCAGATCGCCGGTGAGCTTCTCCCACGTGTCGCCGCGATTCTTCGAGCGGAAGAGATATTGTGCGCCGAAATAGATGGTGTCGGGATCGTGCGGCGACAGAAGGATGGGCGCCAGGACCTGCATGCGCAGCGGATCGTCGCCCGGTCCGATCGGCGGACGGATGTTCTTCGTTCGCTGCGGTCCCGTCTGCGCGGCCGCGCCTGCCGGCGCGCCAGCCGCGCCCGCGCCGCCGCCTCCGCCAGGTCCACCGCCGCGCGGGCTGGCGGGGATGCTCAAGTCGGTGCGATTGAGCTTGTCCGAATAGATGATGTTCGGATTCCTGGGATCGATCTCGTGCGTGCAGTACTCGCCGCCGATGCCACCGCCTTCGCTCGAGAACGCGACCGGCTGCAGGTTGGTCCGCCCGGCGCTGATATCGACGACGCCGCGGAAGCTGCCGTGATCCTGGACCGAACCCACCACGTGAAACGGCGTGTCCATGTCGTACGCCAGGTCGAAGAACGTCTCGGTCGGCAGGTCGGCCCGGCGCCACGCCTGGCCGCCGTCGGTCGAGATGCGGAAGCCGCCGTCGTTGCCGACCAGCATGAACTTGGTGTTCTTCGGATCGATCCACATCGCGTGATTGTCGCCGCCGACGTTGGCGCCGCGTCCCCCGCCCTGCGGCGGCGGCGCGCCCGCGGCCGGCGGCGCGCCCGCGGCCGGCGGCGCGCCCGCGGCCGGCGGTGCGCCCGCGGCTGGCGGTGCGCCCGCCACCGGCGGCCCACCTGCGATGGCCCCCGGCGGCGGCGCGCCGATGCGGCCGAACGTCTTGCCGCCGTCATGCGAGACGCTGACGCCCAGGGCGAGCGTGTACACGGTGTTCTCGTCCGTCGGATCGACGCGGATGTTGCCGAACACCCAGGCGTACGTGTTCGACATGCCTTTCATGAACGTGCGTTGCGCGTCTCCCTGCCCGCTGACGAGCGTCCAGCTCGCCCCTTTGTCATTCGATCGATAGACTTCGTTGCCTTTGATGGGACATCTCGCCGCGCTGCCGCCCGGATTCTGGCCGCGCCCTTGGGCGTCCGGGGCCGCAGCCCGCGTGTCGCATTCGTAGTTGTCGTAGAACGCGTAGACGACATTGGCATTCGACGGGGCGACCGCGACTCCGATCCGTCCCGACGCGTTCGACGGCGGGAGGCCGTTCGTCAGCCGCGTCCACGTCTTGCCGGCGTCGGTCGTCTTGTAGATGACGCTTTCGTTGAAGCCCTCTTCGACGCGCGGATCGTTCCACTTGCGGCGCTGACGCTGCCACGCCGCGCCGTAGAGCGTGTTGGGATCCTTGGGATCCATCGCGAGATCGTTCACGCCGGTCTTCGCGCTGATCTTCAGCGCGTGCGTCCACGTCTTGCCGCCGTCGGTCGTCTTGAAGACGCCGCGCATCTCGTTCTCCATCCACTCCTGACCCGCGGACGCGACGTAGACGATGTTCGG
>Ga0114129_10001836_pt1 | contig 28895 bp, 28 predicted proteins | sample RhiMetdeltSRZDD1_FD_80071 | JGI IMG/M metagenome (GOLD analysis project Ga0114129, IMG submission 80071) | Populus rhizosphere microbial communities from Tennessee, USA - Rhizosphere MetaG P. deltoides SRZDD1 (version 2) (version 2) | ecosystem: Host-associated > Plants > Roots > Rhizosphere >... | reverse complement strand
GGCGGCACGCCGTCGCTCCTCGATCCGTCGGAACTTCGACGGCTGCTCGCGGCCTGTCGCGACTCGTACGTCCTCGCAGCGGACGCCGAGATTACGATCGAGACGAATCCGGAGACTGCGACCGCGGAGCGGCTCGCCGGCTTTCTCGACGCCGGCGTCAATCGCATCAGCTTCGGTGTGCAATCGTTCGACGATGCCGAGCTGGCCCGTCTCGAGCGTAGGCACTCCGCGGCACGCGCCAAGAACGCAATTCGATCGGCGCGCGCAGCCGGGTTCGGCAACCTCAGCTTCGATTTGATGTTCTGGCTGCCGGGACAGTCGATCGACTCCTGGATGCGCACGATCGATCAGGCGATCGCGCTCGAGCCGGATCACTTGTCGCTGTACCTTCTGGAGCTCTATCCGAACTCTCCGCTGAAGGAGTCGATGGCAAGGGAAGGCCTCAGGCCCCCGGCCCCCGGCCCAAAGCTGAGTCCGTGGGCGCAATCGACGGACGATGAAGCGGCCGACATGTACCTCGGAGCGCTTGCGCGGCTCGACGACGCCGGCTTCGAGCAATACGAGATCTCGAACGTCGCGCGCGCCGGCTTTTCGTGCCGGCACAACGTCAAGTACTGGAAAGGGGAGTCCTGGCGGGGCTTTGGCTGTGGCGCCCATTCCACAGTCGAGGGCGCCAGGTGGCACAACATCGCGTCAACGGGTGACTACGTCGCCGCCATTGCCGCCGGCCGGTCCGTCACCGTCAACTTCCAGCAGCTCACCCCCGACGCGGTTCTCGAAGAGGCGTTGTTCACGGGGTTGAGGCTCTCGGAGGGCATTGATTGCCGGAACATCCTCCGGCGATACGGAGTCGAACCTTGGTCGCGCTACGGTCCGGTGCTCGGTGCGCATGTCGACGAGGGACTGATGTGGCGGCGGGACGAGCGGTTCGGCCTGACGCGGCCCGGCATGCTCGTTGCTAATGAAATTCTGACGGCGTTCGTGTAACGGCCCGCCCACGCGGAATCGGACAGGCCGTACGGTAGAGTAGGGAACTCTTTTTGGCCATTTCGAGCAAGGGGGCGTGACATGGTTTCGAATCGTCCGGGGGGTCTGTCGTTCGTGCGCGTTCTCGCCGGCGTGACGGTTGCGGCCGTCGTGTTCGTCGCCGGACCGGGCCGCGCGCTCGCCCAGGATCCGCCGCCTGCGGCTGCGGCCGCCGAGAAGCCGGACCCGCTCAAGTTCACGAATAACGACTTCGTGCTCGTCTACAACCAGGTGAAGCCCGACAAGACCACCGACTTCGAATCGTCATGGGCCACCATCAAAGCCGGTCTGATCAAGAGCGAGAAGCCCGAGCTCAAGGAGCTGGGCGAATCGATCAAGATCTTCAAGGTCGATGCTCCCGCGGGGCCGACCGTCAACTACTTCTTCACCCTGTCGCCGCCGTCGAAGACGCAGAGCTACGATCCGACGAAGATCCTGTTCCAGTCCGGCGCCTTCAGCCGCGAAGAGGCCGACGTCATCTACGGCAAGCTGAAAGAGTGCTATACCGCGCAGGGAATCAGCACCATTCCGCTGGTCAAGGTCGGCGGATAGCGGGACGCGGCGCGCCGCCGCCGGTACGGTAGAGTGGAGACAAGAACCACGGATGCCCGATAGGGCAGGGAGGCAATTCATCATGACGTTGTCGGGAACAAGACCAGCCGCGAGCTGGCGTGCGTTTGGCGCGGTTGGTCTGGCGGCGCTGCTCTGCGTCGTCTCTGGAGTCAACGCGCAGACGCCGCCACAGAATCCGCCTGCACAGAATCCGCCTGCGCAGCAGCCCCCGGCGCAGGACAAGCCGGCTGCCGCTCAACCGGATGATCCCCTCAAGCTCAAGGGCGACCAGCCAGTGCTGATCGTCAATCAGATCGCTGGCGACAAGGCTGCGGACTTCGAAGCGGCCTGGGCGGCCATCCGAGAGAAACTCTTGAAGAGCGACAAACCAGACGTCAAGGCTTTGGGCGAATCGTTGGGCAAGATGTACAAGGTCAATCTTCCCGCGGACCAGTCGGGCGGATTGGTGATTTACGTGTTTCAGGTCGATCAGCCGTCCTCGACGCTGAGCTACCACCCGGTGAAGGTGTTGTACGAGACCGGCATCTTCGAGCGCGCGGATGCGGACCAAATCTTCGCCAAGCTGAAGGATGGCTACAAGAACATCCAGGCCTGGCCACTGACGAAAATCGGTTCCTGAGCTGGCCTCGACGTCAGCCGATCGATCGATGCGGGGCGCTTCGCGGTGAGCGGAGCGTCCCGTTTCTGTTTTGAGGATGAATGTATGCGGCTCCCCCGCGTGATGTTGATCGTTTGTGCTCTCGCCGTCTGTGGTGCCGCGCCGTCGGTGCGCCAGGTGCCGCCCGCCGGGACACCGGTGGCCAGCGCCCAGGCCTATTCATTCCCAAGCGGCGCCGGGCTGCTCTTCTTCTACGTGCGGCCCGAACGCACTGCCGAGTTCGAGAACGTCGCGAAGCGGCTGAGCGAAGTGCTCGACAAGGCCGAGGATCCGGTGCGCAAGCAGCAGGCGCCCGGCTGGAAGATCTTCAAGTCGGCCGAAGCGCCGAGAGAGTCGGTCATCTACGTGTTCGTCCTGAACCCCGCCGTGCCCGGCAGCGACTACGATCCCGTGAAGCTGTTGAGCGAGGGGCTGCCCACCGAAGCGCATGCACTCTACGAGAGCCTCAAGAACGCGACGATGCGAATCGAACGAATGGGGCTTGGGAGGCTTCGCTGAGACAAACTTAGAACTCAGAACTTAGAACTCAGAACTTAAGACATGAACGCTCCTAAAGTTCTAAGTTCAGAGTTCTAAGTTCTAAGTTTCAGAATCTTACGTTTAGACCAGCATAGAACCTTTGCGGTGTCTTGTTGCGGGCGCCGCCGCGCAAGTTGAAGATGCGATAGTCGAGCCGCAGTCGGAAGGGACCCGCAAGCGTCAGCTTCGCCCCGCCTCCGAAGTTCGTGCCGAAGCTCGTCTCGGTCAGGTCGCCGAGCCGTTCACGATAGACGCCGCCGCCGAGCGTGCCGTACAGCTGGATTCCGGTTGTCGGCGTCGAGATCAAGCCATTGAACATGGTGGTCACGAGCCCCGGCGCAATCGCCGTGAGGTCGTCCTTCTCGCGCGTATTCGCGTACTCGAACTCGACGCCCACGACCAGGAAGTTCATCCCGAACGCGAACCCGCGGGTCGATCGCGACTCCGGCGTTGGCGAGAAACCCAGGAAGGCGGTCACGTCGGCCGCCGCCGGCCGCGGGTGGGCAGCGATCGCGAGAAGAGCGATGGAGACGATCGTGGCAATACGGCGCATAGGCACCTTATCGGTAGGACGCACGGCCATAACCAGTGGCCGGCTGCGCCGGCGCGTCGCCGAGGTACTGGCGCTATCGCTGAAGTATGGCGCTGGCGCTCAAGTACCGGCACTGACGCTGAAGTACGGTGACTGACGAAAGAGTACCTCCGTCTGGCCACAATGATTCTGGGCACGCAGGTACTCAGGCGACAGCACCGTACTTGTATGATCGCGCCAGTACTTCAGCGTCAGCCCCCTACTTCAGCGATAGTGCAAGTACTTCGGCGACAAGTGATAATCCTGTGTTGTGGATTTGCGTCTAACCTCCGAGCAGGAGCTGCTCCGGAAAACGGTCCGAGAGTTCGCCGAGACCGAGATCCGTCCGTATGTGATGACCTGGGACGAGGCGCAGTGCTTTCCGCGCGACCTCTGGCCACGCCTCGGCTCGCTCGGGCTGACGGGCATTCAGTTTCCGGAGCAATACGGCGGCGCGGGATTGTCGGCGGTCGACTACTGCATCTGCATCGAAGAGCTCGCGCGCGTCGACCCGTCGATTGCGTTGTCGATCGCTGCGCACAACGGGCTGTGCGCCGCACATCTGTATCTGTTCGGATCCGAGGCGCAGCGCGAGCGCTACCTGCCGCCCCTTGCCAAGGGGCAGGTCATCGGCGCGTGGGGGTTGACGGAGGCCAGCGCCGGGTCGGATGCGGCCGCGATGCGGACGACGGCCCGTCTGGAGAACGGCCAGTGGGTGCTGAACGGCAGCAAGCAGTTCATCACGCACGGTACGATCGGCGGCATGCTCGTCGCGATGGCGGTGACCGACCGTGAACAGGGCGCCCGCGGGATTTCTGCGTTCGTCATCGAGCGCGGGACGCGGGGACTGACGGCGGGCAAGAAAGAAAGCAAGCTCGGGATGCGCGCGAGCGACACGAGCGAGGTCATCTTCCAGGACTGCCGCGTGCCGGAGGACGCCGTCGTCGGCAAGGTCGGCGACGGATTCATCGACGCCATGCGGGTTCTCGACGCCGGCCGCATCGGTATTGCGGCGCTGGCGGTCGGCCTGGCGCAGGGCGCCTTCGAGGCCGCGCGCGCCTACGCGCGCGAGCGCCGGCAGTTCGGGCAGCCCATCGCGCACTTCCAAGCGATCCGGTGGAAGGTCGCCGACATGGCGACGCGGATCGAGGCGGCGCGCCTGCTGACCTATCGCGCGGCGTGGATGCGGGATCAAAACGTGGCACGCACGTCGACGGCCTCGTCGATCGCCAAGCTCTACTCGAGCGAGATCGCGGTTCGCGCGGCGGAGGAGTGCGTGCAGATTCACGGCGGCTACGGCTTCGTGAAGGACTACCCCGCAGAGAAATATTTCCGCGACGTCAAGCTGTGCACGATCGGCGAGGGGACGAGTGAAATCCAGCGGCTGGTGATCGCGCGCCAACTGCTGGGGCGATAGACAGCCCGTTATGCCACGCAACTGGAGTATCTCGATCGAATCCGCAGCCCCGCGCCCAGACTCGCCCGCACCAGATGCGTCGGATCAGCGGCATAACGGCGTAGGCGCGCCACAGGCGCGCCCCGCCGGAGCGGAGCGGGGCAAAAGGGGCCCCCGCGAGCGACGGCGATGGGGGGACCGGCGGGGCGAAGCCCCCCGGACACGTTAAGAGGTGGCGAACCCTTCCCTCGCGGAGCGCGTCATCGCGCGCGATCCACGTGCGATCGCGCGCGCTATCTCTCTCATCGAAAACGAACTGCCGGAGGGCGCCGCGCTCGTCGGACAGATCCACCCGAAGACGGGCCGCGCGTTTCTCATCGGTGTCACCGGCCCGCCGGGCGCCGGAAAGAGCACGCTCGTCGACCGACTGGTAGCCGAGTACCGCAAGGCGGACAAATACGTGGGCGTGTTGTGCGTCGATCCGACCAGCCCGTACACCGGCGGCGCCGTCCTCGGCGATCGCGTGCGAATGCAGGGTCACGCCGAGGACCCGGGCGTCTTCATTCGCAGCATGGCGACCCGCGGACATCTCGGCGGCCTCGCGCGAACCACGGGTGAGGCGGCCCTCGTGCTCGACGCCGCTGGCTACGACATCGTCATCGTCGAGACGGTCGGCGTCGGCCAGGACGAGGTCGACATCGTGCGTACGGCTGACGTGTCGATCGTCACGTTCGTACCGGGCGCGGGCGACGAGGTCCAGGCGCTCAAGGCCGGCATCATGGAGATTGCCGACATCTTCGTGGTCAACAAGGCCGACCGCGACGGCGCCGATCGCACGGCCGCCTCGATCGAAAGCATGCTGTCGCTCGAGCAGTGGCCCGCTGACGCCTGGCGCCCGCCGGTGCTCCGAACGGTCGCGACGACGGGCGCCGGTGTCACCGAGCTGGTGGAAACGATCGATCGTTTTCGTCAGAAGACGGATGTCGCGCTGACCGCGCGGCGGCGCGCCCGCAGCGAGTGGCGCCTGCGCGAGATTCTCGAGCGACGCTTCATGGATCATCTCGAACAGAAGGTGCTTGCGCCCGGCGAGCTCGACGCGCTCCTCGATCGCATTTCCAACCGCGACGTCGATCCGTACGCCGCGGCGCAGTCGGTGATCGCTCGCGCCGTGGGCCCGGCGGACGGCGCCGCATCGCTGTCGCTCGACCATGTCGGCGTGGCCATTGCGGATGCGACCGAGCTGGTGAGCCTGTTCGACCGCCTCTTCAGCCTCGCCACGGACTCGCCGGAAGACGTCGGACAGCATCGTGTGCGGTTCGTCGGCACGGCCGGCACGACGATCGAGCTCGTCGAGCCGCGGACGGCGGAGTCTCCCGTCGCGAAGTTCCTGCAGAAACGCGGGCCGGGGCTGCATCATCTCTGTCTGCTCGTGCCCGACATCGACGCATCCATGGCGGCGCTCACGCAGCGCGGTGTCCAGTTCATCGACGAACAGCCGCGTCCGGGTGCGCACGGATCGCGCATCGCGTTCATCAAGCCGGCCAGTGTCGGCGGGCTGTTGGTGGAGCTGAAGCAAAAATGATTGCGTTGGGCGACCTGGAACTTCATTCCTTGTCGGACGGACGCTTCCGGCTCGACGGCGGCGCGATGTTCGGCGTCGTGCCCAAACCGCTCTGGTCGCTCCGCGCGCCGGCCGACGAACGCAACCGGATCCAGCTGGCGATGCGGCCGCTGCTCGTGCGATCGGCTTCGCATGTCGTGCTGATCGACGCGGGAGTCGGAGACAAGCTCAGCAGGAAGGAACGCGAGATCTACGCGATTGACCGTCAGCCGTCGCTCGAGGACTCGCTGGCGTCAATCGGTCTGACCGCTTCCAACATCGACGTCGTCATTGCCTCGCATCTGCACTTCGATCACGCGGGCGGGCTGACGCAGTCGGCCGACGGCGGCTGGCGGCCGGCGTTTCCGCGCGCGCGCTACGTCATTCGCCGCCAGGAATGGGACGATGCGACGCATCCGCACGAGCGGAACCGGGCGAGCTATGTTCCCGACGCGTTCGTCCCCCTTGAGGCCGCCGGCGTCGTCGATTTCATGGACGCCGATGGCGAGGTGCTGCCGGGGATCAGCGTCCACCGCACCGGCGGCCACACCATGCATCATCAGTTGATCAAGATCACGTCGGGCGGCCGGACCGCCGCGTTCGTCGCGGATCTCATGCCGACGACGGCGCATGTCGACGAGCCCTGGATCATGGGCTACGACCTCTATCCTGTCGACACGCTGATGTACAAGAAGCGATTCCTGCGCGAGGCTGTCGAGGGCGAGTACGTTATCTTCTTCGAGCACGATCCGGCGATCGCCGCGGGGGTCATCCGCGAACGTGGCGGCCGGAAGTTCGTAGAGCCGGTTGTCGTATAGATGAAGCGGCCGGACCTGAAGGTCGGGCCGTCCACCAGTCATGCCACAAACACCACGCATCGGCATCGTCGGCGGCTCGGGTCTGTACGACATGGCCGAGCTGACCGATCGCGAAGAGCGCACGGTCACGACGCCGTTCGGCGACCCGTCCGCACCCTACGTGCTGGCCACCCTGAGAGGCCGCCGCGTCGCCTTCCTGGCGCGGCACGGCCGCGGCCATCGGCTGCTGCCGACGGAGCTGAACTTTCGCGCGAACATCTTTGGATTCAAGCTGCTCGGCGTGGAGTGGATTCTGTCGGCCAGCGCCGTCGGCAGCCTGCGCGAGGACTACAAGCCGCTCGACATCGTGATCCCGACGCAGTTTTTCGATCGCACGCGGGGACGGATCAGCACGTTCTTCGGCGACGGACTCGTCGCGCACGTGGCCTTTGCCCATCCGGTCTGCACGCTGCTCGGCGGCATCGCCGCCGACGCCGGCCAGCGGGCCGGCGCGACGGTGCATCGAAGCGGGACGTACGTCTGCATGGAGGGGCCGCAGTTTTCGACGGTCGCCGAGTCGAATTTCTACCGCGCCTCCGGGTTCGACATCATCGGCATGACGAACCTGCAGGAGGCGAAGCTGGCGCGCGAAGCGGAGATTTGCTACGCGACGATTGCGCTGGTCACCGATTACGACTGCTGGCATCCGGATCATGATTCCGTCACGGTCGAGATGATCGTGGCCAATCTGCTGCAGAACGCGCAGACGGCGCAGCAGATCATCGCCAATGCGGTCGAGCGGCTGCCGATCGAACGCACGTGCGAGTGCGGCCGCGCGCTCGCCACGGCGATCATCACGAGGCCGGAAGCCATACCGGCGGCAACGCGCGAGCGGCTCCGGCCGCTCATCGCGAAGTACATTTCGTAACGGCCGGATCGGCTCTCGAGGTCACTTCTTCATGCGCATCATCGTCACCGGCTCGATTGCTTACGACTACCTGATGTCGTTTCCAGGCAAGTTCACCGAGCACTTCCTGCCCGAGCATTTCTCGCGGGTGAGCCTCAGCTTTCTCGTGGACACCATGGACAAGCGGCGCGGCGGCTGCGCGCCCAACATCGCCTACAACCTGGCGCTCCTGGGCGAGCGGCCGGTCCTGATGGGCACTGCCGGGCAGGACTTTGGCGAATACCGGCAATGGCTCGACTCGTCCGGCGTGGACACGTCGCTCGTGAAGGACATCCCTGGAAAGTTCACCGCGTCGTTTTTCTGCAGCACCGACGCGGCCAACAACCAGATTGCGTCGTTCTACACTGGCGCGATGGCGCATGCCGCCGAGCTGTCGTTCCGCACCGTCGGCCGCCCGGACCTCGTCATCATCTCGCCGAACGATCCGGGGGCGATGATTCAGTACGCCGACGAATGCCGCACGCTGGGATTCCGCTTCATCTTCGACTTCGGACAGCAGGTGGCGCGGATGTCGGGTGATGAGCTGGCCGAGGGTCTCGGCGGCGCGCATCTCATCATCAGCAACGATTACGAGCTCGAGATTCTGCGGCAGAAGACCGGATTGAGTGAAACGGACCTCCTCGAACGCGTCGAGATCCTCGTCGTCACTCGTGGTGAGCACGGATCGTCGGTCATCCGTCCCAACTCCCGCGTGGACGTGCCCGCGGTCCCGCCGCGCCGGATCGTCGATCCGACCGGCGTCGGCGACGCGTACCGGGCAGGCCTCATGAAAGGGCTGGCGCACGGGGCTGACGACGCCGTGTGCGCGCAGCTTGGCAGCGTCGCCGCGACGTACGTGCTCGAGCATCTCGGCGGACAGAGTCACTCGTACACGCCGCTGGAATTCCGTGAACGCTACGAGAAGAATTTTGGAGAGCTGCCGGTGCCGCTGTTGTAGGCTCCATGATTCTCGTCATCCTCGTGACCGTCGCCTCGTACGGGCTCGCGTGGCTCATCGGCATTCCTCTGCTGATGCCGTTCTTCAATGCTGCCGGCGCCTGGTGGCTGATGCTCCGCGAACTTCGTCAGGGCCGGACCGGTCGGGCGATCGCCGTGATGCTCGTCTGGGCGTTGACCATGGCCGTCGTCTCGACGGGAATGGCTGCCTCCGGATGGTCGCGAACGGAAGCGGGCACGAACATGTTCGTCCGTTCGTCGTACCGGGACGAGATGATTCAGTGGGTCCGCACCGGTGTCGGCGCGGAGAGCACACCATCGGTGTTCATCCCCCGGCACCTGGGGTACGCCGCTCTGTTCGCGGCCACATCGTTCGCCACCGGCGGCGTGTTTTCGATGCCGATGGGGGCCGCGCTGATGAATCAAATGGGTGAGTACGTCGGGTCGATGACGGCCCAGAGCAAGTCACCCATCGCGTCAGCCATTCTTGGCTGGCATCCCTGGGCCGTCATCCGCATCATCGGGTTCGTCATCATCGGCGTTGTTCTGTCGGGTGTGCTGCTCTCGCGGTTGCTGAACTTTCATTTCGATCTTGCGACCGAGCGACGCTGGCTCATCATCGGTGTGGCGCTGCTCGTGATCGATATCGTGCTCAAATGGCTGCTGGCGCCGGCCTGGGCGCCCATCCTGAAAGGACTGGCGGGTTGGTAAGACTGCTGGTCGCCGCGTCGCTGATCTGGCCGCTTATCCTGACGGCGGCGGTGTGGGATCGCGCCGCGACCGGGGGATCGATCTCGAGTCAGGCGATCTACTTTGCCTGCTCGCGGATATGCCACCAGCGTCCTGAGCGATCGTTTTACACGGCGGGCATCAAATGGCCGGTCTGCGGCCGATGCAGCGGCCTGTACTTTTCCGCGCCAGTCGGCGCAGTGGCCGCGATGATTGCGCGGCGCCGCCGGTCACCGACGGAATCGGCAAATCACCGCACCGATCGGCGATGGTTAATCCTGTCGAGCCTGCCGACCGTGGTGACGTTGGCGCTCGAGTGGAGCGGAGCGCCCGTGACGACGCTCGCGCGCGCGCTTGCCGCGTTGCCGCTCGGCGCCGCGATCGCGTTCGTCATCGTCCGCATCGCGGCCGGACGTCCGAAGGCGATCGAGTACACTGGCGCGCGATGAGCCGTTCGTCTCGAACCGTCGTACGCGTGGAAAAAGCCACGCCGTCGACGGTTGTGCCGCGCGCGAATCCCGTCCTCGTTGGCGTTGTGGCCTGGTGCCTGCCAGGCGCCGGTCATCTGCTGATGGGCCACCTCCGGAAGGCGGTCACGTTCTTCGCCGTCCTCATCGCGATGTTTGCGATCGGTCTGGCGTTCGGCGGACGGCTGTTTCCGTTTCAACTCGGCGAGCCGCTCGTCTTTCTCGCGGCGATCGCGCAATGGACGCTGGCCGTGCCGCGCGTCATTGCCGCGATGGCCGGCCTCGGCGCCGGGAATGTCATCGCCGTGACCTACGAGTACGGCAACACATTCCTCATCGTCAGCGGTTTGTTGAACGCGCTCGTACTCCTCGACGCCGTCGATCTGGCGACCGGACGGAAGGCCCGATGACGACGCACCTCGGCGTCATGATTCTGTTTGCCGCGTGCGTGGCGATCGTCTTCGGCACGCTGCTGCGCGACACGCCTCACGACGAGCTGCGTCTGGCGGTGCGAATCTTCGGCGGTCTCGTCGCCGGCGCGTACCTGGTCGGCTGGATCATGTACATCACGCTCTAGCGCGGGTTTTGTGTCTCGTTGGCGAGCAGACAAAGAGCTCGGGTTTCGTGGGTTGCATTTCGACTGTGAGTAACCGGTCGACAACGAAACCCGAGGCCTTCCGCTGGTTCTGGGCGTGGGGTCCGGCCATCGTGCAGATGGCCGTGATTTTTGTCCTCTCGGGCATTCCGAACCTCAAAGAGCTTCCCGGGGGGATTTCCGATTTCACCGGTCATTTCGCGGGCTACATGATTCTCGGCGCGCTGGTCGTCCGCGCCGCTGCCGGCGCGCGCTGGGCCGGCGTCAACGTCCGTGCCGCCGCGCGCGCCTGGCTCATCAGCGCCGCGTACGGGGTGAGCGACGAGTTCCATCAGAGCTTTGTACCGGGTCGATCGCCGAGCGGCGTCGACTGGATTGCTGACGCAACCGGCGCCGCGGCCGCGGTCGTCGCGATCGCCGTCGTCGCGTCGTTCGTCCGGCGAAGGCGGAAAGGGCGGGAAGTATAATCGCCGGCTATGGCATTCGAAAACCTGATCGTCGATCGAGACGGAGCCGTCTCGACCATCACGATCAACCGGCCGAAGGTGTTGAATGCGTTGAACGGTCCGACGCTCGACGAGCTTGCCGCGGCCATCGATGAGGCGCGGCGCGACGAGTCGCTGCGCGCGATCATTCTCACAGGCGCCGGGGATCGCGCCTTCGTCGCCGGCGCCGACATCAAAGAGCTTGCCGTGCAGACGCCCGTCGGCGGCCGCGAGCACGCGCGACGAGGGCAGGCGCTGTTCGATCGCATCGAGCGGCTTGGCAAGCCCGTCATCGCGGCCGTCAACGGGTTTGCGCTCGGCGGCGGCTGCGAGCTGGCGATGGCGTGCACGATTCGTCTTGCCGCCGATACCGCGAAGCTCGGTCAGCCGGAGATCAACCTGGGTCTCCTGCCGGGATATGCAGGCTCTCAGCGTCTGCCGCGTCTGGTTGGACGGGGCCGCGCGCTGGAACTGCTGCTCCTCGGCCAGCAGATTTCCGCGGAAGAAGCGTGGCGCATCGGCCTCGTCAATCGCGTCGTGCCGGCCGCAGAGTTGATGACCGAAGCGCGGACCCTGGCGCAAGCGCTGGCTGCGAAACCGCCTGTCGCCGTGCGGTACATCCTCGAAGCCGTCGCGAGCGGCCTCGACATGCGATTCGCCGACGCGGAGGATTACGAGGCCACGCTCTTCGGCCTGGTCTCCACGACGGAGGACATGCGGGAAGGTACGGCCGCATTCCTCGAGAAACGGAAAGCGGACTTCAAGGGCCGGTAATGCGCATCGCCATCGTTCTGTCCCAGTACCACGGGTTCATCACGGAGCGCCTGGAAGCAGGCGCGCGGGCGGTGTTGCGTGAATCGGGCGTTGCCGACGAGGACATCCAGACGTTTCCGGTGCCCGGTGCCTACGAGCTGGCGCAGGCGGCCCAGCGCGTCGCCGAGTCCGGCGGATGGTCCGCCGTCATTTGTCTCGGCTGTCTGATTCGCGGCGAAACGCCGCACTTCGAGTACATCGCCGGCGCCGCCGCAGACGGGATCATGCGGGCCGCGCAGACGACCGGCGTGCCGATGGCGTTCGGCGTGCTGACGACGAACACGGCCGACGAAGCGATGGCGCGGGCGTCGGATGGACCGTCGAACAAGGGACGCGAAGCCGCGGCGGCGGCGGTGAGCATGGCCAGGCTGTACGAACGGATCGATGTGCGGTCGTCGGCGCCGACGCGGCCATGACCTCGCGGCGCCACCGGGCGCGCGAAGCCGCGTTGCAGATCCTCTATTTCTGGGAAGTCGGCCGAACGGATCCGCAAGAGGCCATCGACGCCTATTTCCGGGAGCATCAGCCGGATGCGCCGGAGGCCGTCCGCGCCTACGCCGCCGACGTGGTTCACGGCACCATCGCGAACCTCGAGACGCTCGATCGAGTCATCGAAAAACACTCGGCCAATTGGCGGCTCGCGCGGCTGGCGGCGCTCGATCGGCTGATCCTGCGAATGGCCGTGTGGGAGCTTCAGCATCAACCGGACGTGCCGCCGGCCGTCGTGCTCGACGAGGCGGTCGAGCTGGCGCGCACATTCGGTGCCGAGGGCTCCGTCCGATTCGTGAACGGCGTCCTCGACGCGATTCGCAAAGGGCTGCCCGAGGCCTGACGCCATACAATCGTCATCGCCCATGTCGAACGAAGCCGAACAAATCGCGCAGCGGCAGGCGAAGCTCGACGAGCTCGTCCGGCTGGGCGTCCCCGCGTATCCCAATCGATTCGATCGGGCCGCGACGATCACCGACGTCGTCGCGCAGCACGAAGGGCGAACCGGCGACGAGCTGGAGCGCGAGCGCCCGGAGACGCGTGTCGCCGGCCGGATTCTCGGAATCCGCGGGTTCGGCAAAGCGAATTTTCTCGTGCTGTCGGATGGTCTCCGGCGCCTTCAGGTCTACGTGCGCGAGGATTCACTCCCGGCGGGAGACTTCCGGGTTTTTCAGCTACTCGATCTCGGCGATCAGATCGGCGTCGAAGGCCGTCTGTTCCGGACCAAGACCAACGAGCTGACGATCTGGGCGGCGCGCCTTCACTTTCTCGCGAAGTGTCTGGTGCCGCTGCCCGAGAAATGGCACGGCCTGACGGACGTCGAAACGCGGTACCGGCAGCGGTATCTCGACCTGATCGTCAATCCGCCCTCCCGTCACGTCTTCGAGGCGCGCGCGCGCGTGGTGGCAGGTCTGCGGCGATTTCTCGATTCGCGCGGGTTTCTCGAGGTCGAGACGCCGATGATGCAGCCGATCGCCGGCGGCGCGCTCGCCCGGCCGTTCGTCACGCACCACAACACGCTCGACCTCGATCTCTTCCTGCGGGTGGCGCCGGAGCTCTACCTGAAGCGGCTGACCGTAGGCGGCCTCGAACGGGTTTACGAGATCAACCGTAATTTCAGGAATGAGGGGATTTCGACCCAGCACAACCCCGAGTTCACGATGCTCGAGTTCTACGAAGCCTACGTCGACTACGAGCACCTGATGCAACTAACCGAAGAGATGCTCTCGACGCTGGCGAAAGAAGTGACCGGATCGCATGAGGTGCCGTACGGTGAGCACAGGCTCAATTTTCTGCCGCCGTACCGTCGCCTGTCCGTCCGCCAGGCCGCGGCCGAGGCGGCTGCGGCGCGGCTCGGCAGGACGATCGCGGAGTCCGATTTGCGTGACGCGCCATCGGCGGCACGGATTGCCGCCGATCTTGGTCTCGCGCCGGAAAAGCCGGCGAGCGGGCGGCCGGCGAGTCCGGCCGGTCCCGGCAAGATTGCGTTCACGATCTTCGAGGCCTTCTGCGAGCAGCAGCTGATCCAGCCGACATTTGTGTACGACCACCCGACGGAAGTTTCGCCGCTGTCGAAGCAGCGGCCCGGCGACCCCGATACCGTCGAGCGTTTCGAGCTGTACGCCGGCGGCTTCGAAATCGCCAACGGCTTCAGCGAGCTGAACGACCCGGTCGAACAGCGGCGGCGGTTCGAAGCGCAGCTCCGCGAGCGCGCGGCGGGCAATCTCGAAGCGCACCAGATGGACGAGGACTACATCCGCGCCCTCGAATACGGTCTGCCGCCGACCGGCGGCGAAGGGATCGGCATCGACCGGCTCGTGATGCTCTTCACCAACAGCCCATCGATCCGCGACGTCATTCTGTTTCCACTCCTGAGACCGCGTGGTGAGCAATGACGTGCATCGATCTATCGGTCTGTCGATCTATCGATCTATTGAAAACCCTTCATGTCAGCTCTTGGCCAGAAACGCTCTCAAATAGATCGATAGATCGATCCATCGATAGATCGATGCGCGGCTCTTATGTCATTTGAGTGGTTCGTCGCCCGACGGTACCTGACCGCCCGCCGGCGGCAGGCGTTCATTTCCTTGATCTCAGGCGTGTCGATCGTCGGGGTCGGCGTCGGCGTGATGGCGGTCATCATTGCGCTCGCGCTGATGACCGGCGTGCAAGGTGAGTTGCGCGATCGCATCGTCGGCTCCGAGGCGCACGTGTACGTGTGGAAAATCGGGGCGCCATTCACCAACGTCGAGGAGGAGATCCAGCGGCTCACGGTGCCGCACGTGGTGGGCGCCGCGCCCGTCATCCGCGGGCTGGGGATGGTGCAATCCTCGAGATCCAACGCCACGCCTGTCGATCTCAAAGGGATCGATCCCGCCCGCGAGGCGCACGTCACCGACATCGGCGGCGCCGTTGAGAAGGGCAGTCTCGATGCGCTGGTCAATCGTGCGCCTGAGGCCCGCGATGGGATCGTGCTGGGACACGATCTGGCCCAGACGCTCGGCGTGACCGTCGGGGACGTCGTGAGGTTGATCACAGCGCAAGCGGTCATCATGCCGACGTACGCGACGCCACGCATCCGGCTCTTCGAGGTTGTCGCGATCGTCCGCTTCGGTTTTTACCAGATCGACACGAGCGGCGGGTTCATCTCACTGAAGACCGCCTCCGAGCTGCTTGGCCGGGATGGTCCCGATCTCATCCAGCTTCGCCTCGAGAACCTTGACGAAGCGCCGGGCGTGAGCGCGACGCTGCGGGAACGGCTCGGACCCGGTTACATGGTCCAGGACTGGACCGAGATCAATCGCGAGCTCTACTCGGCGCTGTGGCTCGAGAAGGTCGGATTGTCGCTCACGATCGGTCTCATCGTCGTCGTCGCCGCGCTGAACATCGTCGCGTCGCTCGTGCTGCTGGTCATGGAGAAGAGCCGTGACATCGCTATCCTGCGGACGATGGGCGCTCCGGCAGGCGCGATCCGGCGCATCTTCATCTATCAAGGCCTGACGATCGGACTCATCGGCACGTTGTCGGGCGCCGTGTTGGGCCTGATCGTTTCTATCGTGGCCGATCGGTACCACCTCATTCGACTGCCGGCCGACGTGTACCAGATCACGTACCTGCCGTTCTGGATCAAGCCGCTCGACGTGACCATCGTCGTGATCTCGGCGATCGCCGTCTGTCTGCTCGCCACCCTCTACCCCTCGCGCCAGGCCGGCCGGCTCGATCCCGCCGAGGCGCTGAGGAACCAGTAGCCGCATGCCGTTTGTCGAGGCCAAAGGACTCGTCAAGGCGTACCGGACGGCTACCGGCCGGCTGGAAGTCCTTCATGGGCTGGATCTGACGGTCGAGCAGGGCGAAATGGTCGCCATCGTCGGCGCGTCGGGCGTGGGCAAGAGCACTCTGCTCCATCTTCTAGGAGGTCTGGATCCGTTCGACGCCGGCACGATTCGGATCGGCGACGCGCTGATCGATCAGATGGACGATGCGGCGCGGGTGCGATTCCGGAATCGGCATGTGGGCTTCGTCTTTCAGTTTCATCACCTGCTGCCGGAATTCACCGCCTTCGAAAACGTCGAGATGCCGCTCCGCATCGGGGGGCTGCCGCCGGCCGAACGGCAGGAGCGGGCACGCGCGCTGCTCGACCGCGTCGGGCTCGCGGACCGGACGGGCCATCGCCCCGGCGCGCTGTCAGGCGGTGAGCAACAGCGCGTGGCAGTCGCACGCGCACTCGTCGGCCGCCCGTCCCTGCTGCTCGCCGATGAACCGACCGGAAACCTCGACGAAGCGACGGCGAGCGAATTGCAGCAGCTCATACGGACGATGCACCGCGAGCATGGCTTGACGTCGATCATCGTCACCCACAATCCCGTGCTTGCTGCGCTCTGCGATCGGATCGAGCGGCTGGAAGTCGGCAGGCTCGTGTCTAACAGGGTGCCGGAAGGCTCAGCAACCAAGACCTGACACGAACTGACACGAACAGACATCAGCGACAGTCGGAGACGGTCGACGTTCCGAAACGGACATTGACAGCTGCGCGATCGACTCTATACAGTCGCGAGCGCCAGCCCCTGGTTCCCCCCGCATCATTCCGGATGCCGCTCTCCAAGGACGTGCACAGTGACCGCTAAGACCCGAAGACGCGTTATCGGCTGCGTCGTGGCGCTTGCCTTGACGCTGCCGGCCGAAAGCATTCTCCTCCAGGCCATTGCGACACCGAGCTCGAAACAGGCGGTCCGCCAGTGGGTCGCCTCGCTCTCCGCTCAAGACCTGCTCGCGGCTGCGAACGCGATCGAGTCCTATCCTGTTATCTACCGGAAAGAAATCATGCGCGCCTTGACGCCCGACCTGCGGGCGCAAATCTGGCGCGAGCACATCCAGATGTACATCGATACGCACCCGGGGCTCAGCTCGGACGCGCTCCCGGCGCTCCAGGCTGCCATCGCGCTGATCACTCCAGACTTGTTCGACGGGACAGGCGCGAAGCATCGTGCGGAGACGGCGCTCGTTGCCGATCAGATCACGGCGCTGTTGGGCCGGGCTGAGGCGGAGTATCTTCTCTATCGTCTCGGTCCGAAGGACGAACAAACCGCCAGTATCGAGCCGCTTGGCATGCGCCTGTCGAATTACGTGCGCGGCATCCTCGTCGTGCTGGCGACGGCCGACGATTGCGACTGTTCCGGCGGGTGGGGATGTGAAAGCTTTGGGTCCTCCTGCCGCACGAACGGTTCGTGCACTCCTGACACCGATTGGCCCATGTGCGGCTGGCTCTGGAACGAGGAATGCGACGGGCTCTGCGGCTCGCCCATGGGGCTGCCCTAGAACCTGAGCGGTTCGGACGCTGCCGATGAGACGCACGTGCGAAGCGATCCGTTGTTGAGACGTGTCGCGACCGCCGTCACGATCGGGTGCGTGACGGTCGTCGCCGGCTCGGCGCTCGTGATGGCGGTGCCGGCGCTGCGCCAGCGGTGGAGCCAGAGTCCGTCGACGAGTGTCGCGTACAAAGTGGGCGAGCGCATCGATCTCCCGGCGACGATTCACGAGTCGTCTCCGTGGACGGTCCTCCTGTTCACGCGCGCTGGTTGTGGCGCCTGTCAGGCTGCCAAGCCCGCGTTCGCGAGCATGATTGACGGCCTCCGCGATAAGTCGTCGGTCAGGACGCTCATGGTCGTGCGCGAAGGCAGCGAGGCGGAGGAGCGGGACTACCTTCGTGCGATCGGCCTCGACGATGATCGATTGATCGGCGTGGATTTCCGGAATCTGCGCTTGCGCCGCGTGCCGACGATGTTGCTGGTCGATCGCCGTGGAGAAGTTCGGTACAGCGTCGAGGGCGCCCCAACGCCGCTCGATCAGGCAGAGATGATTCGGTTGACCAGGTCCCTGGATGTCTTGCGCTGACGATCACTGATGCCTCTCGCGACTGACGTCGTCTACTCCGTCAGCTACCTGCTGCTGCTGCTCACGGCAATCAGTTCCGCCAGGGCCGCGTGGCGGTACCGGGACGCTCATCATCTGAACATTCTGATTGTCGTCATTTCAGTCGTCCTCGCGCCGCGCACTCAGCGGTTTCCCGTTCTTGAGGACGCACTTCTTCTTTTTCAGCCCTACTTCCTGCTCCGGCTCGTCGAGCACTTTCGAGATGTGCCGGCCATCGTCCGCAACGGAGCTATTGCAGGCGGCATTGCCGGCGTCGTCTCCTCAGTACTGGTCACCCGTGGCTACGTGCTGAACACCATGTTTTATGGATGCATCGCCGCCGTGCTCGCCTACGCGGCGGTCGCATTCTCGCAGGAAGGACGTCGAAAATCCGGTGTTACCGCCAAACGGTTGGCGTTCGCGTCCCTGGGCACCTGGATGATTGTCCTCGCGTATGTCAACACGCTCGCATGGATGACGTGGCCGGACCTGGGCCGATGGATGCATTCACTGCACAAACTCTGCATCGCTGCCGCGTTGACGTGCTTCTTCGTGGCGTTCAGTACACCCCGCCGCCTTCGCACGGCGTGGCAACGCGGAGAACAAGCCAACTACCTCACGCGCGTCGCGGCGCTCGATCCCGTGGAGCGAAGCCGCCGCGCCGGCGACGATCTGGCGTTTGCCGGGACCAGCAGCGTCGGCAACGCGGTGACGCTCGTTGCGCTTCGCGACGATCCGCTCTCAACCGATCTCACCGTGCGGTCGGCGAGCGACCCGGCGCTGATCGGTCTTCAGTTCAGGCCCGGCGATGGGGTGTTCGGACGCGTCAGCCGGACGTTGACGCCGGTGTCGGACGTCACGGCCGCCTGCGAGCCGGACGTCGCACAGCGGGTCCGCGCCTACGGCGCGCGGGTGCTCGCCGCACCGATCGCCACCGATGTCCATACCTGGGGCGTCGTGCTGGTCGTGCAGCGGCACGGCTCGTTGTTCCCGGACGATGACCTGAAGCTGCTGGCGCAGCTCGGGCGGTACGCCGCCATGGCCCTCGACCATGGTCATCTGATTGCCGAAGCCCGGGAGCGCGAGCGGCGCGCCGCCGACCGGCGGCTGCGGGAGGTGGAGTCGCGCTCGAGCCTGATGCTCGACAGCATCAAGGACTACGCGATGTTCGTCCTGGACGAGAACGGCCGCGTCGTGACGTGGCAGCTCGGCGCGCAGCACGTCTTCGGCCATACGAGCGAGGAGATGATCGATCAGCCGGCGGCGCCGCTCTTCAACATGACGGAGAGCGAGTTCGCGGCGATGCTCGAAGGATCGCACGATCGCGGCTCCCACGAGCGCGACGGCGTCTGCCGCCGCCGCGACGGCGGCCGGTTCATCGGGACCACGCTCATCCGTCCGCTCGAGGATGACGCCGACGATCTGCGCGGCTTCGTCGCCGTCACTCGCGACGTCACCGAGCGGAGAGACTTCGAAGCGCGGCTCCGCCAGAGCCAGAAGATGGAAGCGGTCGGTCAGCTTGCGGGTGGCATCGCCCACGACTTCAACAATCTGTTGACCGCTATCCTTGGATACGCCGACTTGCTTGGACACGATCTCGGCGGCGACGAAGAGCACCGCGCTGAGATCCTGGAAATTCAGAAGGCTGCCGAACGGGCCGCCGGTCTGACCCGACACCTGCTCGCCTTCAGCCGGCCGCAGATGCTGCAGCCCTCCATCCTCGACCTTTCCGCGCTGGTTTCCGATCTCGTCCCCATGCTCGTGCGCGTGATCGGCGAGCATATCGACATCACCGCGGATGTCGCGCCGAACCTGTCGCCTGTCCTGGGGGATCGCAGTCAGATCGAGCAGATCGTCGTCAACCTTGCCGTCAACGCGCGCGACGCCATGCCGGGCGGCGGGCGGCTGACGATTCGCACGGCCAACATCTGGCTCGACGCGCTGGCGCCCGGTGTCGAAGCGCCGGCAGGGGCCGGGGTCCTGCTCGAAGTCGCCGACACCGGCATCGGCATGGATGCGGCCACGCAGGCGCGCATCTTCGAGCCGTTCTTCACCACCAAGGAACAGAGCCGCGGCACCGGTCTGGGGCTTGCCACCGTGTACGGCATCGTCAAGCAGATGCGCGGGACGGTGCAGGTCATCAGCGCGCCCAACCAGGGCACGACCTTCCGCTTGTACTTTCCCGAAACCCAACTACGGCCGGAAACGGAACTGGGCCCCCTGCCTCCGGACGCCACGCGCGGCTGCGAAACGCTGCTGCTCGTCGAAGATGACGACTCGGTTCGCACCTTCCTCACGCGGCTGCTCGAATCACAGGGGTACTGCGTGATTGCCGCCGAGCATCAGGCTGACGCGCTCAACGTCGCGCAGGCTACGGCAGACCCTATTCACCTGGTTATCACTGACGTGCTCATGCCGGGCGGCACGGGGCCCGAACTTGTAAGGGCGCTCGACCAAATCCGCCCGGGTGTTCCTGCCCTCTATATCTCCGGCTATGCGGATGATGCTCTGACCAGTCCGGGGACCTTCGTCCAGGACAGTCACTTCCTACAGAAACCGTTCACTGCAGCCGATCTAATGTCCAGAATCAGGCAGATTCTGACAAGAGCGTTGTGACATTCGGGCCTGTTCACGGCTCGCGCGTTTGGCACGGCACGTGATGCGAGTCAAAGTGGGCGCTGCGCGTCGCGCTCGGGCGCAGAGTCCGCGTAACCATGCCGTATAATTCTTGGTGAAGGTACGCTATGCCGAGCCTGCTCCCAGGCGGTCGTTTGGATGTTTGAACGCTATACGGAACGGGCGCGCCGCGTCCTGTTTTTTGCGCGCTACGAGGCAACGCAGCTCGGCAGCACGTCCATTGAGACCGAGCATCTCCTGCTCGGGTTAATCCGGGAAGGCAAGGGTCTGACCAGCCGGATCTTCGCGCGGTCCCACCTGTCGCTCGAAAGTATTCGCAAGGAGATCGAAGGCCGGACGATTTTCCGGGAAAAGGTTTCCACCTCGGTCGAGATTCCGTTCAGCGCCGAGACGAAGCGGGTCCTGCAGTTCGCCGCTGAAGAAGCGGACCGGCTTCTGCACACGTACATCGGCACCGAGCATCTGCTCCTCGGCATCCTCCGCGAAGAGCGATCGGTTGCCGCGTCAATTCTGTACGAGAAGGGGATGCGGCTCGCGAGCGTGCGCGAGGACATCGTCCAGCTTCTGAACGAAAAGACGGCGCCGGCGCGTCCCAAGGAGACGCCGCTTCTTGCCGAGTTCAGCCGCGACCTGACCGAGGCCGCGATGAAGAACCAGCTCGATCCGCTCGTCGGCCGTCAGGTCGAGCTCGAGCGCGTCCAGCAGGTGCTCTGCCGCCGCACTAAGAACAACGCGGTGCTCATCGGCGAGCCGGGCGTCGGCAAGACCGCCATCGTCGAAGGGCTGGCCCAGAAAATCGTCTGCGGAGACGTGCCGCATTTCCTGGGTGACAAGCGGATTCTCGCGCTGGACATTTCCCTCATCGTCGCCGGTACGAAGTATCGGGGTCAGTTCGAAGAGCGCCTGAAGGCGATCATGAAGGAGCTGACCGAGAACCCGAACATCATCGTGTTCATCGACGAGCTCCACACCCTGGTGGGCGCCGGGTCGGCGGAAGGGTCGCTCGACGCAGCCAACATTCTGAAGCCCGCGCTCTCGCGCGGCGAGATCCGGTGCATCGGCGCGACGACGCCCGCCGAGTACCGCAAGTACATCGAGAAGGATCGATCGCTCGAGCGCCGGTTCCAGGCGATCAAGGTCGATCCGCCGACCGAAAAGGAAACCGTCCAGGTCCTGATGGGCGTGAAGGATCGCTACGAATCCTTCCATCACGTCGAGTACACGGCGGAGGCGATCGAAGCCGCCGTCTACCAGTCGAGCCGCTACATCACCGATCGGTTCCTGCCCGACAAGGCGATCGATCTCATCGACGAAGCCGGCGCCCGCGCGAAGCTGCGAGAGGCCGAGGCGAGCGCCGAAATGGGCGAGATCAACCGCAGTATTCGCATGTCGATCGAGCAGATCGATCAGGCGATTTCCGAGCGCAATCTCGAGAAGGCGTGGCTGCTGCGCGATCAGGAAGCCCAGGCACGCGAGAACCTGCACGTGGTGCGCGAGCGGCTGGATGTGAAATCCGGCTCGACGCGCGTTCCGATCGGCCGCGCGGAAATCGACGAAGTCGTCTCCAAGTGGACCGGCGTCCCGCTCACCTCCGTGAACGAGGACGAAGGCCACAAGCTCCTGCGCATGGAAGACGAGCTGCACCGGCGCGTCATCAGCCAGGAGAAAGCCATCTCCGCGCTGTCACGCGCGATCAGACGATCGCGCGCCGGGCTCAAGAACCCGACCCGGCCGGTTGGCAGCTTCATCTTCCTGGGTCCGACCGGCGTCGGTAAAACCGAGCTGGCGCGGGCGCTCGCGAACTTCCTGTTTGGCAGCGACCACGCGCTCATTCGCTTCGACATGTCCGAGTACATGGAGAAGCACTCGGTCTCGAAGCTCATCGGATCGCCGCCCGGCTACGTCGGACACGAGGAAGGCGGGCAGCTCACCGAGAAGATCAAGCGCAGTCCGTACTCGGTGGTCCTGCTCGACGAGATCGAGAAGGCGCACCCGGATTTGTTCAACATCCTGCTGCAGGTCTTCGAGGACGGGCACCTCACCGACGGCCTCGGCAACCGGGTGAACTTCAAGAACACGATTCTGATCATGACGTCGAACATCGGCGCGCGCTTCATTCAGAAGAAAGCGTCGCTCGGGTTCCAGACGCCGGATCAGAAGGAGATCCAGAGGTCGGTCACCGACATGGTGCTCGGCGAGGTCAAGAAGACCTTCAACCCCGAGTTCATCAACCGCGTCGATGAGATCATCGTCTTCGATCCGCTCTCGGACGACGATCTGCGGCGGATCACGAATCTGCTGATCGGCAACCTGAACCAGCATCTGGCCGACCGGCACCTGCAAATCGAAGTACTGCCCGAGGTGGTGGACTGGATCATCGACGCGACCTGCCGCGACCGCTCGTACGGCGCGCGGCCGCTGCGCCGGGCGCTCCAGCGCTACATCGAGGACCCCCTATCGGAAGAGCTGATCCGCGGCCAGCTGCGGACAGGCCTCATCGAGATCTACCTCGAACACGGCACGCTGGCCTGGCGGTCAGCCGGACAGGAAGATGCCGGCCGACGCCTCGCCGTGACCGTCTGATTCATGTGTGGGTCGGCCCTTTCAGGGCCGACGCATCCGGACAAGGAATAAGATGTTGGCTGACCCCTCGAGGTCGGCGTCCCGCCGGCCCTGATCAGCCGCCGCCAAGGCTTCGGCTGGTCCGCCGTAGCTTTAGCGAAGGCGGAAGGGCCGGCCTACATTCGGTGCACATGCTTCGACGAAGGCTCGTTCCCGCAGGACTCACGCTGATTCTCTTGTCGCTCGCCGCGCCGGCGATGGCGCAGGTCGAGCCTTGTCCGGCACCCGCTCAACTTCCACCCGCGGGTTCGCCGGAGCTGTATCGATGTGTCCAGCTGGTTTTCCATCCGGTCAACCAGTCGGCGATTGACGCCGGAACATACCAGTACCACCTGAAAGCGCCCTGGTCGCTGCCGAGCCAGAGCAAGTGGGTGCCGTACAACGAGGAGGGCATCCAGGCCGATTTCTGGAACCTGTGGCGGACGAACTTCCTCGACAATCTCTGGATCGAGGTCATCGACGAGCCGTACTCGAACGGCGTGGCCGGCAAACACGTGGTCTTCCACATGGAAGAGCGGCCGCGCATCAAGGTCGTCAATTACGAAGGCTCCAAGAAAATCGAAGTCTCCAAGATTGAAGAGAAGCTGAAGGAAAAGAGCATCGAAGTCCGGCTCGACAGCTTCGTCGATCAGTCGACGATTCGCCGCGTGAAGACGGTCATCAGCGAGCTGTACTCGGAAAAGGGCTACAACTTCGTAAAGGTCGAGAGCGAGCTGAAGCCCCTGCCGGAAGGGCCGAAACTGATCGATCTCACGTTCAACATCACCGAAGGTCCGAAGGCGCAGATTCAAGAGGTCGTCTTCGACGGCAACAAGGCCGTCAGCGACGGCAAGCTCCGCGGCCAGATGAAGGACAACAAGCCCAAGAGCTGGCTGTCCTGGATCACCAGCGCCGGCACCTACCAGGAATTGAAGTTCCAGGACGACGCGCAGAAGGTCACTGAGTTCTACGGGAACGAGGGGTACGCGCGCGCGCAGGTAGGGCAGCCGCAGCTCGAGACGATCGAGGACAGCAAAGACGGCAAGAAGCGCTGGATTCGACTGCGGATCCCGGTCGACGAGGGTGAACGCTACAAGATCGGCAAGTTCGACATCGCGCCGGGGACGGCGATCAAGCCCGAATTCCTCCGGCCGTTGTTCAAGGTGAAGGAAGGCGACTACTACAGCCGCAAGCAGATCGCGAAAGGGTTCGAAAAGGCCAAGGACCTGTACGGCGCGGTCGGATACTGGCAGATGGTGCCGGATCCGATCCTCTGCCCGCGGGGCTTCAAGTGCGACGAAAACGGCAACGTGGAGCCGGTCGAACCGAACCCGCCGCCGATCATGGACGTGACGATCAAGTTGAACGAGGGCAAACAGTTCTTCGTCAACCGGATCACGTTCCTCGGCAACACGACGACGCATGACAATGTCATCCGGCGTGAGCTGCGGGTGTGGGAGGGCGGCGTCTTCAACACCGCGGCGCTCAAGGACAGCATCCGCCGGCTGAACCAGCTCGGCTACTTCAAGCCGCTCGAGGGCAAGCCGGAGGAGATGAAGATCGAGGACACCCCCGGTACGGACAACAAGGTCGACATCACGCTGAAGTTCGAGGAGCAGAATCGCAACCAGTTGTCGTTCGGCGCCGGCGTGTCACAGTTCGACGGTTTCTTCGGGCAGCTCTCGTTCCAGACGTCCAATTTCCTCGGCCGCGGCGAGACCCTCGGGGTCTCGCTGCAGCGAGGCTCGCAGGCCAAGCAGTACCAGGTGTCGTTTAGCGAGCCGTATCTGTTCGACCGGCCGATCACCGTGGGCGCCGACGTGTTCACGCGGGAGTACATCTTCCCGCTGCAATACACGCAGCGGACGACCGGCACCAACCTGCTGTTCGGCTACCCGCTCGCGAACTACACCCGGATGTTCATGGGCTACAGCTACCAGGAGGTCACGATCCTCGACATCGAGCCCGGGTACCTGGCGGCGGCCTTGACGAACCCGTTCCTGAACGATGCGCTCCTCATCGACGAGGGCGGCCAGCGGACGGTCAGCAAGATTTCGCCGAGCGTGGTGTTCAACACCGTCAACCAGCCGATCTTCCCGACGCAGGGCAAGCGGCTGACGGCGTCATTCGATCTCGCGGGCATCGGCGGCAACACGTCGTTCTACCAGACCCGCGGCGAGGGGATTTGGTACCACCAGTTCACGCCGAGGCAGTCGTTCGGTCTGCGCGGCGAGATTCAGTACGTCCGCCCATACGGACAGACGACGACCCTGCCGATTTTCGAGAAGTACTTCCTGGGCGGCGAGTACAGCATCCGCGGATTCGACATCCGGACGGTCGGTCCGCGCGATCCGATTACGGGCGTCGTGACCGGCGGCAACAAGACGCTGCTGTTCAACGCCGAGTATTACTTCCACATCGGCGGCCCCGTGAGGGTGCTCGGGTTCTACGATGCCGGTCAGGTCCGCGACGTCGGCCAGAGCTTCGGATGGTGGGAGGACGTCAGAGTTCTGGTGCCGGTGCCCCGGCCGCCGCTGCTCGATCCGCTCTCACCCAACTCCATCTTTCCGCCGGGACAGATTCCGGTGCCGACGACCCAGGTGGTTGGGAAGCGCCCTGCCTTCAAGACGTCGACGGGGCTCGAAGTCCGGTTCTTCATGCCCGTGCTGAACGTGCCGTTCAGGCTGATTGCCGCCTACAACCCGCAGCGCGGCGGCGTGCTCAACAACAATCTCCAGCCGCAGTCGAAATACAGCTTCCGGTTCGCGGTGGGAACGACCTTCTAAGAAGCTGGAAAGCCGGAAAGTCCGAGAGCTCGAGAGGAAGTTCGAAAGCTTTGGCTTTCCAGCTTTCAGGCTTTCAAGCGTTGTTACGGATGCACGACCGATATCTGGAAGGTAATGGGATCGACAACAAAGCCAACGTCGGAGATGCGCACGCAGTAACTGCCGACGGCCGTCACCGTGGCGGGAACGACGGCACCCTGCAACGCCTTGTCGTTCGCGATCACGGCCTGACAGCTCGCGCCATTCCAGGTCCCAAGCGAGAGCGAAACCGCGATGGTGGCGTCCGAAACCGACGTCAGGGTCGCCGTCACACTTCCGACTGCGACGACTGGGAACGGGTATGAAAAGGCGCCGTTGACCTTCAGGGTGTCCGTGAACGTATCGGTGGTGGTCGGAGGCGGCGTTGGAGTGGGAATCGGACTCGGCGTCTCGTCGGTGCATGCCACCGTTGGCGCCGCCACGAGCAACACCACGGCCCCGAGCCTCAGAAGCGCGCGCAAGTTCCAATGACCAGTCGAGTTATTCATCAGCCCTCATTCGTTGATCAGCATTACACATTCCAAATTTCCCGGTCTGTTAGACTCTTTAGGCCGTTTTGCGGCTCGGTCCGCCTTCGCCACAGGCTTCGGCGAGGCAACCGGGCTGGACAGAAGGGCGTCCTAACCGATACATGGGGTTGCACATAGCCGCAGGCCCGTTTGGCCGGACACCAGACGCTGAGCTATCGTTTCCAACCAAGGTGCCGATGATAATGAGACGCTTGCTCGTGATTCTTGCTTTGAGTGCCCTGCTCGCGGCCGGGCCTGTTTTTGCCCAGACGCCGCCACCGACGCAAACGCCGCCGCCGACACAGACGACGCCGCCGCCGAAGCCGCCGCCGACACAAACACCGCCGGCCCAGCAGACGCCGCCGCCCTTGCCGGTGCCGCAGCAGAAGCCCGCCACGCCTCCACCACCGGCGCCGAAGCCTGCCGCCCCGTTTCCAGCCGATGCCAAGTTCGGGTTCGTGAACCTGCAGATCATCGTGAACGAATCGAACCTCGGCAAGGCGGGGACCGAGCAGATCAAGAAGCTCCAGGAGAAACTGAACGCCCAGCTCTCCGCCATGCAGAAGGAGATTCAGGGGCTCACGGAGAAGATCAAGACGCAGCAGGGTGTGGTCGAAGACAAGATTCTGGTGCAGTGGGGCCGCGAGCTCGATCGGAAGCAGCGCGACATGCAGGCGGCGCAGCAGGACGCCCAGGTGCAGGTCGATCAGCTGACGCAGGATTTGTTGAACAACTTCGAGAAGCAGGTCCTGCCGCACATCGAGGCGGTGCGCGCGGAGAAGAACCTCTGGGTCATCTTCGCGATCCCGCCGCAGCAGGGCGACACCCCGCCGGGCCTCCAGGTCGTCGCGGCGGCGCCGGGGCTGGATCTGTCGCTCGAGATCGTCAAGCGGCTCAACGCCGTTGTCAAATGACGCGCTGATGCACATCCCGCCGGTCCTCGAGCGCCTGGCTTACCGCTATCCCTCGGTGCTCGTCGATGCCGTCACGGACCACGAGCCGGGGCGGCGCATCGTGGCGGTCAAGAACGTCACGGTCAACGAGGAGTTTTTCCAGGGGCACTTCCCCGGGACGCCGTTGATGCCGGGCGTGCTGATGATCGAATCGCTCGCGCAGGTGGCCACGCTGATGCTGTTCGCGGGCGGCCGCGAGGACGGCCGTGCGTGGCTGCGCGGCGTCAACAAGGCGAAGTTCCGGCGGCAGGTGGTGCCGGGCGATCGACTCGAGTTCGAGGTGACCCTCGGCCGCCGGCGGGGCCGCCTGGCCCGGGCGTCTGGCGTTGCGACCGTCGCCGGGGACGTCGTCGCCGAAGCCGAGCTGCTGCTGGCCCTCGACCAGGGGCCGGAGCTGTCCTTCTGGGAGCAGCGTCAAACGCGGCGCGACGTCGTCGTTCACGAGACGGCGATCGTGCACCCGACCGCGCGCATCGGCCCGGGATCGATGGTCGGGCCGTATGCGACCATCGGGCCGCACGTCTGCATCGGCACCAACTGCCGCATCGGCGGATCGAGCGTGCTGGACGGCTGGACGGAGATCGGCGACGACACGCAGATCTATCCGCTGGCATCCATCGGTCTCGCGCCGCAGGACCTCAAATACCGCGGCGAGCGGACGAGCCTCGTCATCGGGCGCCGGAACGTCTTTCGCGAGTTCGTCACGATTCACCGCGGCACGAAAGGCGGCGGCGGGGTCACGTCGATCGGCGACGACAACCTGTTCATGGCGTACTCGCACGTGGCGCACGACTGTCACATCGGCAGCCACACGATCTTCGGCAACGCGGCGACGCTCGGCGGCCACGTCACCGTCGAGGACTACGCGACGATCAGCGCGTACTCGGGCGTGCACCAGTTCTGCCGGGTGGGACAGCACGCGTTCATCGGCGGCTACACCGTCGTGACGCGCGACGCGCTGCCGTACGCGAAGACGGTCGGCAACCGCGCGCGCATCTACGGCGTCAACTCGATCGGCCTGGCGCGCCGCGGCTTCAGTCCCGATCTCATCGGCAAGCTCCGCAAGGCGTACCGGCATCTCGTGCGGCACAACACGAGCCGCGCGCTCGAGCTGATCGAGCGCGATCCGACGCTGTCGGCGCCCGAAGTGGCGTATCTGGTCAACTTCATCCTCACCTCTCAGCGCGGGGTGATCCTGCGGCGGCCGTCCAAGCGGGTCGACGATCTCGTGGACGTCGAGTAGACGCGATTGCCCATCGGCCTGATTGCGGGCAACGGCACTTTTCCGTTTCTGGTGCTGCGCGCGGCGAGGCGGCTCGGTCACGACGTCGCCGTCGTTG
>Ga0114129_10001835_pt1 | contig 28897 bp, 19 predicted proteins | sample RhiMetdeltSRZDD1_FD_80071 | JGI IMG/M metagenome (GOLD analysis project Ga0114129, IMG submission 80071) | Populus rhizosphere microbial communities from Tennessee, USA - Rhizosphere MetaG P. deltoides SRZDD1 (version 2) (version 2) | ecosystem: Host-associated > Plants > Roots > Rhizosphere >... | reverse complement strand
CTCGACCATCGCCCAGGAGAAGCGCACCAACCCGGTGCTGACCCGCGGCGAACACCAGTTCGTCGACGACCTGCTGTCCGGATTGGACGCCTGGCCGGCGTACTACGCGCACATGGCGCCGGCCAACAGCACCGGACCCGCCGCACCCGACCTGTCGCTGCCGCAACGCGCCGACGCGCCGGCACTGCGGGAACGCATCGCGACCGGCGAATGGGTCGTCGACCTACGCAACCGGGTCGCGTTCGCCGCCGGTCACGTCGCCGGCACCCTCAACTTCGGCCTCGACGGCAGCTTCGCCACCTACCTGGGCTGGCTCATACCGTGGGGAACGCCGGTGACCCTGCTCGGCGAAACACCCGAACAGGTCGCCGAGGCGCAGCGGGAGCTGGTCCGCATCGGCATCGATCGCCCAGCCGCCTACGCCACCGGGACACCCGAACTGTGGACCGGCGACCGGCCGCTAGCTACCTATCCGCGGGCCACGTTCGCCGACCTCGCCCAGGTACGCCACCACCGCCCGATCATCGTGCTCGACGTCCGCCGCAGTCTGGAGTGGAAAGACGCCCACCTGCCCGACACGGTGCACATCCCGATCCACGACCTGCCCAGCCGGATCGACGACGTACCCGCGGGCGAAGTGTGGGTGCACTGCGCCGCCGGCTACCGCGCCTCCATCGCCGCCTCGCTGCTGCACGCCGCCGGACGACGAGTGGTGCACGTCGACGACGACTTCACCCACGCGGTCGAGCAGCGCCTCACCTCGCAGGCGGACGCATGAGCCTCGCCAGCCGGCTGGGTCGCCTGTTCGCCAAGCCCTATCAGACGGTCAACGCGGCCGAAGCCGAGTCGCTGCTGGCCGCCGGAGCGATTCTGCTCGACGTCCGCGAAAAGCACGAGTGGCAGGCCGGGCACGCGCCGAAGGCTCGCCACATCCCGCTCGGACAGCTTTCCGCCCGCCACCGCGAACTGCCCGCAGATCGGACGATCATCACCGTCTGCCGGACGGGGATGCGCTCGGCGCAGGCTGCGCGCCTGCTCGCCGCACAGCGCGGTCAGGTGGTCAACCTGTCCGGTGGCATGCATGCCTGGGCCCGCGCCGGCCTGCCGATCACCGCCAAGTCCGGCACCGGCCACATCATCTGACCCGCCTCCATCGCCGCACAGAAAGCATTCGCCCTTCACGATGAGTACGCAGACCCGCCCGCCCCGCCTCGATGCCGCCACCCTGCGCGACTGGCTGGCCCAGCCCGACGCACCCCGCATCATCGACGTGCGTACCCCGGCCGAATTCGAGACCGCCCACATCCCCGGCTCCTACAACGTCCCCCTGCACCTGCTGCAGGAGCACACCGCTGAGATCGCCAGCCACCTCGAACAGGACATCGTTCTGGTCTGCCGGTCCGGGATGCGCGCCGCCCAGGCCGAACAGACCCTCGCCGGCAGCGGGCTGCCCAACGTGCACCTGCTCGACGGCGGCATCATCGCCTGGAAGCAGACCTCCGCACCGATCAACCACGGCCAGGCCCGGTGGGACATCGAACGGCAGGTACGCCTCGTCGCCGGCAGTCTCGTGCTCGCAGCCGTCATGGGCGGACTGCTCGTACCCGGCCTGCAATTTCTGGGCGCCGCCGTCGGCGCCGGCCTGGCCATCGCGGCGCTGACCAACACCTGCGCCATGGGCATGCTCCTGGCCAAGCTGCCCTACAACCGCGGCGCCTCCTGCGATCTGGACACCGTGGTCGCCAGCTTGCGCGAGAATCCGCGATGACCCTCGCCGCCACGCTGGTCGCCGCCGTCGCCATCGGCCTCATGCTGGGGCTGCTCGGCGGCGGCGGCTCCATCCTCACCGTCCCGGTCCTGATCTACCTGGCCGGCCAGGATCCTTCGTCAGCGATCGCGATGTCGCTGTTCGTCGTCGCGGTCACCAGCGCGGTAGCCCTCATCCCGCACGCGCACGCCGGGCGGGTGCGATGGCGTACCGGCCTGGTGTTCGGCACCGCCGGGCTGGCCGGCGCCTACGCCGGCGGCCGGCTCGCCGGATACGTCCCCGCCACGATCCTGCTCGCCGGATTCGGCCTGCTCATGGCCGCCGCCGCCATCATCATGATCCGCTCATGCCGCCGGCCACTGTCCGGCACGCCGCACACCAGCCCCCTACCCGTCCTGATCGGACTGGGCGTCACCGTCGGGCTCATCACCGGCATGGTCGGCGCCGGCGGCGGATTCGTCATCGTCCCCGTACTGGTCCTGCTCGCCGGACTGCCCATGGCCACCGCAGTCGGCACCTCACTACTGGTCATCACCCTGCAAGCAGGCGCCGGCCTGGCCGGACACCTCCAACACGCCACCATCGACTGGCCACTCACCCTCACCGTCACCGCACTGGCCATCGCCGGCAGCCTCGCCGGAGCCCGCCTCGCCGGCCGGATACCCGCCCAACTACTGCGCACCGGATTCGGCTGGTTCCTGACCGCGATGGCAACCCTGGTCCTCCTCCAACAGTCACCACCAGCAGTACGGCACGCCCTGGCCGCAACCGGCGCCGGACGGATCACGCTGGCAATCGGCTGCGCCGTACTAGCCCTGGCCGCCGCCCGCCACGTACACGCCTGCCGACTGCTTGTGCGGGTCAGGCCCCGCCAAAACCGCTCAAGCTGAAGGCTTTCCCCGCAACCTCGACGTCGGCCGGTACGCCACGTTCTGACACCAAGGCCGCGTCGTATCGCTCGATTTACGTTTGCACTGATCCCGACCAGCGCTACCCGCGTGCCTACGCCGCGCGGCCAACCCGGCGCAGTCCGGTCAGCTTGTCGGGTCCGGGCCGGGATATGGCGCCAGGACGGCGAACACCTCCTTGCCGCCCTTAAGGTCCTGCACGCCCCACGACTGCGACAGTGCCTCGATCAACGCGATGCCGCGACCGCTGCGCCGGTTCGCGTTGCATGCCAACGGTTTTCGGCAGTTGTTCACGGTGACGTTGGTCGCGGTGAGCCCGGATCCGCAGACACCGGCGGTAGCCGGCTCGCCGTTCGCGGACGCGGTCGCTGCGATCGTCGGTGCGTGGCTGGCGGTGGTCAGGCGGTGGCCGATCGTCGGCGCGGCGTCGCCGTGGCAGCTGGCGTGTGCGGTCACCGGCGGACGGCTGCTGGCGCCGCCAGTCTCATGATCGACGATACGCAACCCGCGCTGCGGCGTATGGCGGTTGGCCGCATCATACATCGATTCATTGCTACACGCTGATTTATTGCATATGCTGACCTCGTTCAGCGCCTGTGCGTGGAGTGGACATATATTGGCAATCGCCGATGTATCGGTCCATCCGGCGGGCAGCGCGTCAGTAACCATCGACTGTCGTCGAGCGAGGGAGGTGTGCACATGGCAGAGAACTCGTTGCACGTACGCGTTCTGCCCACTACGCCGAAGAGGGCATTGGGGTATATCAATTCATTGAGGGTCCGCATCATCGGTACGGTCAGGAAGTAGCGAGGTGCGACTGTGATCAGAACGCTGAGAGTCCGTGTCGTGTCCGCCGGTCCGAAGACGGCCTCCGGACACAGCCGTACGTTGAGGGTTCGCGTCCTCGGCGCGGCCACGAAGTAGCGAGGTGTGACTGTGAGCAGGAGCACGATGAGAGTTCGCGTCGTGTCTGCCGGTCCCAAGTCGTTGAAAGTCCGCATCATCAGCACGGCCAAGAAGTAGGGAGGTGCGACTGTGAGCATGAGGACGCTGAGAGTCCGTGTCATGTCCGCCGGTCCGAAGACGGCGCACGGACGGAAGGAATCGCTGAGGGTTCGCGTCATCGGCGCGGTCAAGAAGTAGTCCGGATAGTCGATACCGGTCGCATAGGCCGGTATCGACGTGTTTGCGTGGCACCCTCCAACGGCGGCTCGCGCCTCCGCGTCTCCCGCGAGGCTGCGCGGCCGGGCGGCGGGTCAGCCCGGGAGGCGAAGATGGCGTTAGAAGTTACCGTCGACGTGTTGCGCCGGCTGCTGTGGGCGCGCGGCGTACCGACCGTCGCGACCGACGACGAGCTGCTTGAGGCGTCCCGCGACGAGAAGCACACGCTGGGCATTACGCTGTTGAGCGCCTTCGCGGCGGCCGGACGGGAGTTGAACGCCGAGCAGGAGGCGGAGCTGGCCCATTACCGCGTGCGCATCGAGCTCTATCGTGAGGCTTGGAAGCAGGTGCACGCGGTCGCGCCGAACGCCTACCGCGTCAAGGGTGAGGAGATCGCCCAGTATTACCCCGAGGGCGTCCTGCGGCCGTCCGGCGATCTCGACGTCGTCCTGCGCGATCCGGCCGAGCTGTGGGCGGCGGCCCAACGCATGGTCGAGCTCGGCTGGGAGATCGGCGCCTTTACCGTTGCCGTGCCGCCGGACGGCGGCGACACCGACCTCTTGGTGGAGGCCCAAAAGGGCGGTGACGAGGAGTTCTTCGGCATCGGCTACGGCGTCGAGCTGCGCAACAGCGACATCATGACGACCAGTCGCCAGCCGGCGTCCTCGGTGCCCGATCCCCAGGGTTCGCCGCTGGCCGCCAGCACCGTGGCGCTGCTGGGCGAGCGATGGGAACGCAAGTTCACCTCCCGGGACCGGCTCGATGCCGCCCTGATGGTGTCCCGCTATTCCGATGCCGACCAGGTCGCGCTGGCCGGGGCGCTGACCGCGACCCAAATGTGGCCGGAGTGGGACGAGATGTCCCGGGAGCTCCGACGCCTCAGCTGGCTGCCCGACATGCCCGCCCTGCGCGGTGCGGAGCGGAAGGCCCGTTCGGCTCGTGCGCGGCGGATCGCCTACGGTGCGCGGATGTGGGGGCATCCGATGCGGACGATGGCGTACCTTGCCCGTGCCTCGATCGCCGTTGACCGCGGACGGCTGGTCGACTCCTTCGGCACATTCGTCGGCCGGCACATCGGGGCGCACCGGGTGTACCGCCTCGGCGCACCCGTGTTCGGCGTGCCGCTGCCCGCTCCGCCGGGCGGCGTACCGGACGAGCTGAGTCTGGTCCGCCGCGGGCGCCATCTCGTCGCGCGGTCGCCAGTCGGCGAGTTCCTGCTCGTCGCCAGCGTGTGCCAGCGGCAATGGCTCGAAGAGGCGCAGGCCCGATGACCGCCATCGAGGCGACCGCGCTGACTCGCGTCTACCACCAGAAGGGCCGCTCGGACGTCACCGCCCTGGACGGCCTCGACCTCACCGTCGAAGCGGGCGAGGTGCACGGCCTGCTCGGCCCGAACGGCGCCGGCAAGAGTACCTTCATGCGAATCCTGGCCACGGTCCTGCTGCCGACCTCGGGCTCCGCGCGCGTGCTCGGCCACGACGTGGTTCAGGACCACTCACGCGTACGCCGAGAGCTGGCGGTCGTGTTCGGCGGCGAGCGCGGGCTGTACCCGAGGCTGCCGGCCCGGCACAACCTGCGCTACTGGGGTGCGCTCTACCGGCTCGACGAGCGTACGGCGGCCCGCCGCGCCGACAAGTTGCGCCTGGCCGACAGCGGGCGTACGGTCCGGCTGGCCACACACGACATGGCCGAGGCCGAAGCGGTCTGCGACCGGGTCACGATGATCGACAACGGTCGGGTGGTGGCCACCGAGGCGCCGCGTCAGCTCGCCCGGTGGATCGCCAACTGCGAACGCGTGGACGCGGACGGCGCCGACGAGGAAGTGCTGGCCGACATCAAGCAGCTGCCCGGCGTCGGCGGGATCACCAACGACGGCAACGGTTCCGTGAGCATCGCGGTCGACGGACGCGACACTGCCGGGCTGGTGCTGCAGCAGCTGCTCGACGGTGGCGTCACCGCCGTGCGGACCGCGATGCCCAGCCTAGAAGAGGTTTACCTGCATCTGTTGCGGGAGGAAGTGCGGTGAGCCTGTTCCTGGCGGCCGCGCAGCTGCAACTGCGGCAGATCTTCAGCGACCGCGACTACACCATCGATCTGGTCCGTGCACCGCTGCTGGCGGTCGTCTTCCTGGCCCTGGTACGCCAGAGCGGCCGGCCGGACCTGCTGTCCAACGCGCTGCTGGCGCCGATCCTCATGGCGCTTTTCAGCATGGCCATGTCGATCTCGGGCGAGATCGTCGACGCCGACCGCTGGCTGGGCCTGCTGGAGCCGACGATCGCGACGCCGGTGCCGTTCCCGCGCCTGGTGTTGCACCGCATCATCACCACGACGATGATCAGTCTGATCATCGCGGTGGAAGTGGTGCTCGTCTGCATTCTCGGCTTCCATGTCGTGCCGGTCGTGCATCACCCGTGGCTGTTCGCGGTCGCGGCGATCGTCACGCTGGCCGCGATGGCGTGCTGGTCGCTGCTGATGTCGGCGCTGTTCGTCGCCACCCGCACCGCAAGGACATTCCAGAACACCCTCGGCTATCCGATCTTGCTTCTGGGCGGCACCTTCGTGCCGGTGGACTCCCTGCCGGAGTGGATGCGGCCGCTGACCCGGCTGGTCTTCCTGTCGTGGAGCTCCGATCTGCTGCGCGACGCGATGGCCGCCCCGCCCGTCACGTCGGTCGGGGTACGCCTGGGCGCCATCGTGGTGCTCGGCCTGACCGGTTTGGTGCTCGGCCGGTGGCTGCTGCTGCGGGTGCTGCGCCGTGTACGCGCAACGGGAACGCTGGGGCTGCGATGACCGAGGTGTCGTTGGTGGGTTCCGGCCCGGTAGCCTCGATCAGGGCCGGCGTGCGCACGATGTACTGGGCGACGCGCAGCGGACTATCGGATTTCAGCATCATCTTCACGGTGTGGACGTGGCTGTTCGGCTGGGGTCTGCGGATTCTTGCACAGGTGCTGTTCTACCTCGTGATCGGCTCGCTGCTCGGAGCGGGGCAGGGCCGCTACCTGATGATCGGCAACACCGTGTTCCTCATGGCGGCGCACAGCCTGTCCACCTCGGCCTCGCTGACCTGGGAGCGCCAGAACGGTACGCTGCCGCTGCTGGTCGCGTCGCCGACCCCGCCCTCCATCGTCCTCATCGGACGGAGCCTGTTCTGGATACCGGACGGGCTGATCTGTGCCATGGCCGCGTTCCTGATCCTCGGCCCGGTCGCCGGGGTGCACTTCACCGCGGCGGCGCTCGGCTGGACCGCGATCCTGCTCGCCGTGACCGGGATCGCCTGCTACGGCCTGGGCTGCTTCCTGGGCTCGCTCATGCTGGTCGTGCCGGACCTGCGCAACGTCGTCGGCAACGCGATGACCACCGTGATGATGATCCTGTGCGGGGTCAACCTGCAGCCGGACGCGCTCGGCCCGGCGGCCCAACGGGTGGCCGAATTCCTGCCGCTGACCCACGGCCTGTCGGCCATTCGCCTGACGCTCGACAGCGGCGGCGCCTCGGCCGAAGTCGGCCGCCAGGCCCTGCTCGAACTCGCGGCCGGCTCGGCCTGGCTGGTGATGGCGGTGGTGGCCTTGCAGGTCCTGGCCCGGCGCAGCCGCCGCAACGGCCGCGCGCTGTTCCTGTAACGCTGTGCAGCACAGTCTCCATTGACGAGGGGCTATCAACAACCTGATGTCGGGGTATCCATCGGTGAACGTCACAGCAGAGGTGTTGGATCTGGCGACGGCGTTGAAGACCGAGAAGCGGGTTGCGTTCATGGTCGACCGCCGACGGGCATGGCACTGCCATCTCGTTGAGCATCCTGGCGATCCCGGCGATGCGGTACCCCTCCAACCGCCGGGCGAAGATCCACCGCACCAACGGCGCCGTCTGCGGGTCCGGTTCCAGACGGTGCAGGCGCCCCATGCGTTTGGAGCAGCGGTGCGAGGTTGATCGCCTGGCTGCCATGGAACGCGCGCGTGTACTCACCGACCACAATCGCCTTGAACCCGCGATCAGGGTCGGCCAGTGCGGCCAGCAGCCGCGCGGCTTCCGGCCGCGCGGCCCAGGAGACTTCGCGCGAGTAGCCGACGTCGAAGTATTGGGCCACGATCCGCCCGCGTCCGGCGACCAGCTCGGCGGCAAAGTCGACCTGCCACCGCCGCGACGACACCGGATCCTGATAGTCCTCCGTGGACACCCGGCCGTAGAACGCGAACCGCAACCCGGCCTCGACCATCCGGCCGAATGACGGAACCGCTGCGCTCTTGTGGCGCCACATGCCGAGCACATCGACATCCGCCGATTCGATCACCGCGTTCGCCTCAGCCACCTCCATCGTCCGGATTGCTCCTATGGACACAGAGGGCAGAGTCGGCCGCTGATACCTGTAGACCGAGATGTCACCTGAACGGGTCTGCCGTTCGATGTCCCGTCTCCAGACCCGCCAAAGCAGATACCCGCGGACGCGACCACGATCACCTCCGGCGGCAACCGGAACCCGGCGAACGCCGACGTCGGAGGAGATCTTGCCAACGCCTAGTGCAACGGTGCCGCTGTAGCCCAGGAACACACATGAACCGCAGCGGGTCGACATCGGACCCGTCCGGAACGCGTTCGGCTACGAATCGACGCCGACAGTTCTATGGAGGGGTGGCATGCGATTCGAGATGCTCGGGCCGTTGCGGGTCGTGGAGGGCGGGCGGCGGATCCCGATCCCGGCCAGTCAGCAGCGAGTTGTACTGGCGGTGTTGCTGGCCGAAGCGGGGCGCGCGGTGAGCACGCAGCGCCTGGTCCACGAGATCTGGGGCGACTGCCCGCCCAGGGCCTCGCGCCGCACGCTGCAGGGCTACATCTTCCGGCTGCGGCGGATGATCGGCAGCGATGCCCTCGTCACCCGCCCCGGCGGATACGAACTGATCGTCTCGCCGGCCGGGCTGGACGTCGAAGCGTTCGGCCAGCTGGCGGCGGAGGGGCGGCGGATGACCAAGCTCGGTCAGCTCGACGCTGCGGCGACGAGATTCGAACAATCGCTGGCGCTCTGGCGTGGCCCGGCGCTTGCTGACGTCCCACCGAGTCCCGCGGTCGTCGCCGAGGCGGCCCGCTTGGACCTGCTTCGCCTGCGGGTGGTGGAGGAGCACCTCGACGTCCGGCTGGCGCTGGGCGACCACGATCAGGTCGCGGTGCATGCACGCGACGCAGTGGCGCATAGCCCGCTGCGGGAACGGTTCTGGGAGCAGCTGGTGCTCGCCCTGGGCCGGGCCGGACGCCGCGGCGAGGCGCTCGACGCGTTCCAGCAGGCTCGCCGGGTCCTGGTGGCCGAGTTGGGTGTCGAGCCCGGACCGAAGTTGCAGGAACTGCAGCGGGACATCTTGACGGCGGGGTCGGGCGAGACCGCGCCGGCCCGAGGTACGCCTGTGTGGACAGTCCCGGCAGAGCTGCCCGCCGACGTTCACGCATTCACCGGCCGCAACGACGAATTGAGCCGCCTCGATGCTCTGGTGGCTGACCAATCGGCTGCGACGGCGGTCGCCGTGGTGACCATCACCGGTGCCGCCGGCATCGGCAAGACGGCGCTGGCCGTGCGATGGGCGCACAGCAACCGCGACCGGTTCCCCGACGGCCAGCTCTTCATGGATCTGCGGGGCTTCAGCCTCCAGGCGCCGCTACGCCCCATCGACGCCTTGGCTCGCTTCCTGCGGGCGGTCGGCGTACCGTCCGAGGCGGTGCCCGTGGACCAGGATGAAGCGATGGCGCTGTACCGTAGCCGCCTCGCAGATCGGCGCGTCCTGGTGGTGCTGGACAACGCCCGCGACGCCGGGCAGGTGCGGCCGCTGCTCCCGGCCGGTCCGGGCTGCCTGGTGGTGGTGACGAGCCGGGATCAGCTGATCGGCCTCACCGCCACCGAGTGCGCGACCCCGATCATGCTGGACGTGCTCAGCCCGTTCGACGCCGAGCGGCTGCTGGTCCTCGTCGCCGGCGTCGATCGCGTGCCGACGGCCGCCGCGGAGGTGGCGGACCTCTCCCTCCTCTGTGGACGCCTACCGCTGGCGCTGCGGATCGCCGGGGCTCACCTGGCGATGCGGCCCGCCGCGTCGATCGGAGCGTACGTGACGAAGCTGCGGGAGGACCGGCTGGAGGCGCTGAGCGTGCCCGACGATCCGGGGGTGGGCGTACGGGTCGCCTTCGACCAGTCCTATGCGGCGCTGGCGGAGCCGGCCGCGCGACTGTTCCGGCGGCTGGGCATCGCACCCGGCTCCGACCTGTCCGAGGCGGCGATCGCCGCTCTGGCCGGTGCCTCACCCACCGAGGTCGAGCCGCTCGTGCACCGGCTCTGCCAGGCCCAGCTGATCAGCGAGGTGCACCCCGGCCGCTTCGGCATGCACGACCTGACCCGGCTGTACGCGGCCGAGAAGGCCGCGGCGATCGACGGCGAAGAGGATTGTGAAGCCACCCTCGGCCGGTTATTCGACGCCTACCTGCGGCGCTTGGACGCAGCGGCCCGTATGCTCTACCCCCACCTGGTACGCCTCCCGATGCCCGACGGGATGGGCGATCCGGAGGACTTCCCCGATGCCGGACAAGCATCGCAGTGGCTGGATGCCGAGCGTGCGAACCTGGTCGCGGCGATCCGCACTGCGGCAGTCGGCTCGCCCGAGTCGGCCTGGCGGCTGGCGGACGCCATCCGCGGATACCTCTATCTGCGGATGCACCTGGTCGACTGGACCGCGGTCGCCTCGGTCGCACTTGAGGCCGCCGAAGGCGTGGGCGACCCGGGCGGTCGCGCGTCAGCGCACTTGAGCCTGTCGTCGATGCACTGGGCGCGAGGTCATAATCAGACCGCCATCGAGCATCTCCTCCCGGCGCTGGATCTGGCCCGCGAGGCGCGCTGGCTGGCGGGCGAGGCGACGGTGCTCGGCAATCTCGGCGCGGCCTACGGGAACATGGGCCAGATGGCTCGGGCGGCCGAGTTCACCGCCCAGGCGCTGGACATCGACCGCCGCCTGGGCCTGAAGTCGGGGCAGGCGATCCGTCTGACCAACATCGCCTTGAACGAGATGGTGATGGGCCAACCCGCCGCCGCCGTCGAGCACCTGACGGAGGCGCTGGCCCTGCAACGACAGGACGGTTCACCGGCCGGCGTAGGCCGGATCAGCACCAATCTCGGCGAGGCGTACTACGAGACGAGTCGCTTCGATCAGGCCCTCGTCACGCTGACCGAGGCGCTGCGTCTGCAACGCGAGGTCGGCGACCGGCACACGGAAGCGCACACGCTGCGCGTCCTCGCGGCGTGCCACGCCGACATGGGCGACGGGGCGGTGGCAATGGACCTGGCCCGGCTCGCCGTCCAGATCGCGACCGAGGTGGGCGAGGAACGGTTCCGTGCCGGTGCGCTCATCGTGCTCGGCACCCTGTTGTTCCAAGGAGGCGGCGGCGAGCAGGCCGTGGAGCACTGCCGGCAGGCGCTGGAGGCGGCCTACGACATCAATGATCGCCTGCTGGTCGCCGAGGCGATGGTGGCTTTGTCCGCGGCGCACCTGTACGCCGGAAACCTGGCGCCGGCCGCGGTCCACGCCGCGACAGCCCTGAAAACGGCACTGGCGCAGGGATATCGGCTCGTGGAGTCCGATTCATATCTGGTGCTGGCCGAAGTGGCGTACGCCGAGCGCCGGTACGCCGACGCACTGGACCATTGCTCGCAGGCGGTACAAGCGAACAAGCAGATCCAGCGGCCGTACGAGGCGGTCAAGGCCGAGCGGCTCGCCGATCGCATCCGTGCGAACCGGCCAGGCACCGCGACTCGCCGGCCGCGGCGCCCGGCCGAGCCGGATCAGTTGCCTGGGCCGAACTTGAACCTGTAATTGCTCTGCGACAGGAACGGCATCCGGTTGAGGAACTGGGGGTGCTGGTCGAGCTGGCCCAGCGAGTAGTCGGCGTAGGCGGCGACGTCGGCGGTCAGCGTCAGGCGGATCTCCTCGTAGCCGGTCTGGTAGTCCCAGATCTCCGTGGGGCTCAGCTGGATGCGCGTACTGCCGGCGACGAGCTGGAACCGCCAGGTGTCGGGGTTGCACGGCTCGTAGCACAGATCGTTCTCCATGCCGTTGGTGAAGATGATGATCTGGTTGAACGCGCCGCCGGTCGTGATAGGACACTGGTTCGGGTCGGCCAGGCACGTGCTCAGATCCGTCCGCCGATCCTGCCCCGGGATGTAGTGGAATCCGCTCGGCGCGGCACTGGAATAGCTGGGGTAGACCGATGGCGTCGAATACCACAGGCGGCCGGCGTACGTCGCGTTGGTCGTGCCGAAGGCCGGTGTCGAACCCTGGATCTCCCACGTGACGTTGCGGAAGGCGGCGGCCGGATCACTGGCGTCGACGACGTTGCAGGTCCCGTAGGGCTCGCCGCTGCCCAGACCCGAGGAGCCCTGCTGGTACGCGTTGATCTGAGCCTGGTTGTCGTCGCCGTAGACGCCGGCGATGCGCAGTTTCCGTCCACCGCACTCGTTGAGTTTGATCCAGAACTCCCGCCCCGTCGCCGGGTTGAAGATGGATTCGGTGTAGCCGGCCTCGCTGTTGGTGACCGGGGTCGGCGCTGGGGAGACGTAGAAGGTGAGGAACGAGCCGTCGGCGCAGTTGGCCGCGTTGGTCCGGTCACACTTGCGGAAGCTGGCGCTGTTGTGGACGGTCAGTGTCGTCGCCGCCGCGTACGCCGGATGGACGACGAGGAAGCTCAGCAGCGTCGTGGCCAGAAGGAGTCGGAACAGGCGCATGGCATCTCCTTTCTCAGGTGCTGGGGAACCAGCCGAACAGGTCGTGCAGGGTGAGCAGGGCGGGCGTACCGCCGTCGAGGAGCGCCGCCAGCAGGAGGGTGCCGTCGGGTCCGAATTTGAGCGGCCGGAACGCCGTGACAACCTCGCCGGTGTCGGTGCGATCCCCGACGGCGAGGGGTGCGATGCACGCCCCTTCCAGCGGCAGCCGGTCCCGGAAGACGCCCAGCCAGAGTTCGCCGTCGCGCGTACATGCGACGCCGAACGGATTGCCGGCGCTGCTGGCGACGGGCGTACCGAAGTCGCCTTCGGCGATGACCGCGGCGCCCACGCCCATCGCCGTGGCGACGAGCGCACCTTGGCCGCCCGCAAGGGTGACGGCGGCGATGCTCGTCTCGGCGGAGATCGCGGGTGCCTGCCACAGCGGTACGCCCAACCCGGTGTCGCTCCACGCGACGAGATCGGCCTGCGCGTGCAGCACCTCGGGCCGATTGTCGATCATCGCGATCACGCACACGCTGAAGCCGAGCCGGGAGACGAGGAATCCGCCGAGGCGGCCGCCACCCACCGCTGCCCCCGTCGTCAGCACCTGCCGGTCGCGGATGACGAGCGTGCGCCGCCCGTCTTCGAGGGTCGCGGTGAACGCGATGTCGCCGTCGTGCAGGGTGATGTCGTGGAACGCCGCGTAGACATCGCCGAGCGGTGAACGCCCACCCGCCACCGCTATGTCGACCGGTTCGCTGCTCTCCGCGTACAAGTGGATTCCGGAACCGGTGCGGATCAGGAGCCGGCCCGCGGACAGATCGAGTTCGTGAACGCCGGGCCGTCGCAGCGCGGCCGCACCGTCCACAATGACCTCGGCGCCGGTGTACCAGGCGACGCGGCCCGCTTCGTCGATGCTTGCCGGCGGCGCCATGGCGTCCTGCGGGCAGCCGACCGCGACCACCCGCAAGGGACCTACCGAGATCTCGGTCGTCATCCGTCCGCGCGCCGGGCTCGTTTCGGTGCCACGTCCCGGTAGTCGACCCGGGTCGCGCCGGAGCCGGTCGTGACGGTTCGGGTGACCCCGCCGCAGTTGAGTTTCGCTTTTCCAGCTGGAAGGCGTTTGGTTGTACGCAGTTCGTAGTAGCCGGTGCGGTCGGCGACCGCTCGGGTGGTGCCGTTGCCGGTGACGAGGGTGACCACGGCACCGGGGATCGCCCTGCCGTTGGTTGCCGTGACGAAGCCGGAGAACGCGAGCAGGCCTTCGCCCTCGTACCCGATCACCTGAGTCATGTATACGAGGTCCTCGTAGAAGCTGTTGACGGCGCCGTGGCTGTTCCACCCGGTCGTACCGAAGGTGACGATGTTCTGGACCGCCAGCTCCTGTGTGGAACTGGTCGCCACGTTGAACGTGTTGTTCGTGCCGAAGCCGCTGAAGAACTGCGAGGAGATGCCGGACGAGACGATGTTCACGCTGTAGGTCGACGTCCGCTCCACCGAATAGGTGAAGGTTCCCGAGTATTGCGTCGAGCGGTCCTGCGGCGTAGTGCTGGACTCGTTGGCGTACTTGATGAACCGCGGCCCGCCCAGGCCCAGCGCTTCGGCGCTGTCGAACTCGATGAGCGGGTACTCGCCGACCAACGAATCGGCCGTGGCCGCGCCGATGGCGGCGCGCAGCGAGGTGTTGCGCCGCAGATCCCGGGCCGTACGCGTGAAGATGCCCCCGAACCCGATGAGGTCGTACCGGAACAGGCCGGTGGGGTAACCGTCGTCGCCGAAATCCTGGTAGATCCGGAACACCGGCCGGTAGAGGAACACGAACACGGCGTCGTCGGCGGTGCTGAGGCTGCCGGGTGCGGCGGTGTAATAGGTGACGGAAGACGTCACCCGGTAGGCGACGTTTAGCGACTGCTGCGTACTGCGGCCGTAGGTGACCGACGTGCTGCCGCCGCCGATCGTGATCGGCCCGATCGGCAGATCGGGCCGGTCGCGGCTGACCGCGAGCGTACTGCCGCCGCTCTGCTTCAGGCCGAAGCTGTCGGTACGCTGCGTCGAGAACGACCAGTTGGACACGCCGGAGGCGCCCAGCGGCGGGCTGACATAGGTACGCAGGATGGCGCCGAGCGTCAGGTCGCCGATCGGCACCTGGTACCCGCCGTCCGCAGCGGCCGGTCGGGGCAGCGCGATCGCGCCCGTCGCAGCCGCGGCCCCGCCGATCAGCGTTACTTTCAACAGGTCGCGCCGGGTGGGTGACTTCATCGATGTACTCCTCTCCGTGGAGCAATACCGTGGCCGGCTTGCAACCTCGCCCAATTCGCGGCAGGCGGCCGGTGGAGGCCCACGCTAGGTCGCAGACAACGGCGGAAATAGATGACTCGCGCCCACCCAGCGCGAAGATCGATTGTCGGCGATTGACCCAATACCGCTGCCGAGCACCGCGAACGCCGCCGTCGGCCCGAGGCGATCAGCCCAGCAGCGTGCGCAGCTCGACACGGCCGGAGACGCCGAGCTTGGCGTACGCCCGCGCGAGGTTGTTGCTGACGGTGTTGGCGGACAATCCGAGCGTGTCGGCGATCTGGGCGGTGCTGTGCCCGACGGCGAGGAGCACCACCTCCCGTTCCCGAGGTGTCAACGCTTCGATGAGCTGACCGTTGCCCGACAGGACCGTCACCGCGCCTTCGCAGCGCGCCCGCAGTTCGATGGCGCGTTCGGCGTACACCCGGGCGCTGGCCCGGCGCCCGGTCGTCCGGCACGCGTGCGCCGCGCCGACCATCGCTTCGGCGGCGTGCAGCGTGTAACCAAGGTCCTCGAAACGGTGTGCCGCCGCTGCAAGAGCCTCGCCGTCATCGCGGCTGAAGGCGATCGCGGCCTGAGCCAAGACGGCCACAACGCCACCGGCCGGGCCATCAGGATCTCCCTCGGTGGCGGCGCACTCCGAGGCGAGCTGCCGCAGCCGATGCAGGTCGGCCCGGCCGCCGAGCCGGACGATGTCGTAGGCCGCCATCGCCTCCACGGTCGGCAGTCCGAGCGAACCGGCCAAGGCGGCCGCCCGTCGAACCGACTCGACGGCCTCGCTCATCGCCCCGCACGCGGCCGACCGCCAGCCCCGCGCCAGCTCCATCCACGGCCCGAGGACCCGGTTCCAGGGTCCCGCCGCCGCCTCGGCGCGGTCCTGCCACTGCTGAGCGGCATCCACGAATCCGCTCAGTGCCGAGGCGACCACGAGCCCACCGGACGTGGGCTGGAGCATCCGCCATGGTTCGTTCCCGTCGAGGGCACCGACCGCTTCGAGCAGGCCGAGCCGCGCGGTGCTCGGCCGTCCCTGCGCGACGGCGATCAGGCCCCGAAGAGCAGACCAGATTCCCGTCGCGACCGGTGCGTGCGCCTCGATCGCCGCCGCGTACCCGCAATCGGTACGCCGCCGGCCCCGAATGAGGTCGCCACCGGCCAGCTGGGCGAGGGTGTTTCCGTAGCCGAGCTGCAGGGCACCCCAGACGAGATCCGGCCGGCGGCGTACGAGGGCGATCCCGCGCTCGTAGAACGCCTCCGCGACGCGATGGCGGCCGAGGAAACCGGCCGCCGCAGTGGCTGAAGCGGCGGCGGTCAAAGCGGCCTCCTCGTCGGGGCTGTCGATGAGCGCGCCGGCAGATGTGAGTGCCTCAGCGCATCGTCCGTCGAAAAGCAAGATCCACGAGTGAGCTGCGGTGCCGTGCGCGTCGGTCACTTCACCCGTTCCCCAGTAGGCGATCTCGGCGCGCGTCTGCACATCCGGCGCCGGTAGCGCGGCCGCCTCGGCGTACCCGCCCCGGTGTTCGAGAATCCGCGCCAGGTCCGGCGTATGCACGGCACGCGCCAGCCGTTCGGCCGCCACCAGGTCGGTACGCCGGAAGGCTGCTCGCGCGCCGGCCGCAACAACGTCCGGTTCGGTGATGTCGCCGCCCTCGACCTGCCACAGCGCCGCCCGTCCATCCTTTCGCAGCAGTGGATCGGCGAGCGCGGTCCGGGCCAGGCGCTGCCAGCTGGACTGGGCGGTGGAACGGGGCAGCGCAGCCCGGATCACCGCGGCGACAAGGGGATCGCCTATTCGTGCTTCCCCGGCGTCGCATACCAGAAGGCCGTGTTTCTCCGCTGCTGCGACCGCGTCGGGCGACTCCCATCGCAGGACCACCTCGACCGGCACGACACCGGCGTACGCGACGAGATCGAGGACCCGCCGGGTAGGGTCGTCGATGTGGCGCAGCCGATCAGCGACGAGGTCGGCGGTTCGCGCTGACGGGCGCACCGGGTCCGTCCACCACCACAGGCCGTGCCGGTGTTCCAGCCCGCCTTCCGTCAATCCACTATGGAGCAGCTCGCGTAGCATCATCGGGTTGCCCGACACGGCTTCCCGGAGCCGCCGACGGCTCAGGCCGTCCATCGGGTCCACCAGGGCGAGCTGTATCAGCTGATCGATCGTCTCGCAGGACAGCGGACCGAGATCCATCCGCGCCGCGACACCGTCCTTCCACAGCGACCCGATCGCATCGGGCACCACCACGGCGGTGCGGGTCGTCGCGACCACCGTCGCCAGCTCGCGCCGGACCAGTTCGGCGACGACCGCCGCTGAACCGTCGTCGATAAGGTGAGCATCGTCGACCGCGAGAACGAGCCCGGGTTGGCCGCCGGCCAAGGCTTCCCGGCCGTCCAAAGCGGCAGCGTGGTCACGGACGGCTCGAAACAGATCGAACGGTTCGCCGGTCCAGCGCCAGCCTGGTGGCAGCAGGTGGGCGATCGCGGCGTACGGCATCGCGGCGCTGGTGCGCGTACCGGCGATCCACTCGATGCGATGGCCCTCCTCCGCCAGCCGCCTGCACGCCTGGCGTACGAGGACGGTCTTTCCGATCCCAGCCGGTCCGGCGAGGACCGTACTGTCGTGGCGGAGCTGAGCGAGTTCCCGGTCCCGGCCGATCACCGGCCACGCGCAGACGGGAAGGCCATCACCGGCCCGGATGGGCATGGCGCCAGCCTAGGAACGGCGGATTGTCTGGCGATTGTCCCCGCCTTGTCCCGGTGCAGGAAGAGCAGCGGTGCGTTGTCGACCACGGCCAGAAGCCCACGTAGCCAGCGTGTGGGCTCGTAAATCTGGTTGTGGCTATGCGGCCTGCGTGTATTCGTTGATCAGCCGGCCCAGAATGGACGTCGCTGAATGCGGGCGGTGGGGAGGTCGACGACCTGCGCTGGCGGGTTCGGTGGATGGGCGGCCGAGCGATCGATGTGGTCGATGGCCGTTGTAATGGGCGGTGTACACGGTTTAGGACGCTCGATCGGTGCCGTTCGCCGACGATGAGCATCCGGTCGGGGCACTCACGTCGTACCGTGCCGACCCAGCGTTCTGCGAAGGCATTCGCCCTGGGTGCCTGTGGCGGCGTGCGGAGCACCGTCCACTTCGATGGGTTGTTGGCGTCGCTGGCGCAGCGGCGGGGTTTGGAATGTCCTATGTGGCTGCACGAAACTCGATAGCGTCGTTGGAGTGCAGTGATGGTTGCAGCGAACCGCTTACCGAGTTCCGCCAGACCGGGGTCATCCCGTGCGGCATAGGGAACCATGGCGGGGGTGAGTCGGACTCGATGCCGACTCCGGCGTAAGCACCGTAGGCGGTGGGGTCGTTGGGCAGGTCCACGAATTGGAGCCGGATCTTTCCGCTGGCGTAAAGGATGGCCTGGAAGGTGGCTCGCTTGTTGATGCGTTTGATGAGCACGTTGCGCCACTCGACCAGGAAACCGGAGTCGGCGGTGGTGCCGGTCCAGACACTGGATGACGAGTCCACTGCAAGGTCATCCCAGTAGGCGTAGATGCTGGCGTCGGGGTTCCAAAGGTCAGGCAGCCAGCGGTGGTCGCTGGTCGGCGGGGAGGCGAAGGACTGTTTGAAGTCAACCAATCCGTTGGTGGAGACCCACCCGCTGGTGTAGTTGGTGCCGTAGAACGGGAACGTGAATGGCAATGTCACTTGAATCGCCGCATCGTCGCCGGTCAGGGCAAGCTGGGTGCCGGCGGTCGCCGGCTGGAGCGGCACGCTGTAGCAGGCCAGGCCGGTGTCGTCGTGGATGCGGTTGGCGCGCAGGTCGACGGTCGTGTCGCGGATGACGTTGATGGTGCTGGGCCACATGTCCGAGAAGAGGCAGGGCTGTGCGGCGACGAAGCTGGTAGGGCCGGGTCCGACGTTGGTCATGCGGTAGTGGCCGGTCGAGTCGGTGATCGCGATGACCTTTTCTTGCTGCTGGCTGGCCGTCACTGTGATGCCTGGCACGGGCGCGCCGTTCTCGTCGACGACCACGCCGGTGATGGTGTTGGCCTTGCGGGGCATGGTGGCGTCAACGGTGACCACGTCGCCCTCGGCGCCAATGGTGGCGATCTTGAATACTGTCTGGAAGTCCGGATGGGTGAACGAGACCAGGTAGCTGCCCGGGGCCATGGCTGCGCCGAAGTGCCCGATGTAGTTGGTGCTGATCGTGCCCAGGTTTTCGATCGCTACGCCGACGTAGGGAATCGGGTTGCCCCAGCCGTCCACCGCCGTGCCCCGGATCAGGCCCAGGCCGTGGAACTGTATAGACAAGCCAGTATGGAGCACCGGCTCGTCGGTCGAGTATTGGAAGGCCACCTCGCCGAGCTGATCTTCGATGCCCACCGTGGCGGAGCCGCCATGGGCCATGGCACCGCCAGTCAGCTGTCCATAGTGGAAGCTGATGCGGCCCTTCTCGGTCATGGTGACGGCGAATGTGACCCGCTGCGACGGATCGGAGCGCAGAGCCGCGTTGCGCCACTCGACCGCGAAAACCCGGTTGGGGGCGGCGCCGGAGCTACCGGAGCGCACGCTGGCCTGACCGTCGATGAGCAGATCGTCCCAGAATGGATAGATCGCGGCATTAGGTCCCGCCGTGCTGGGCAGCTGCTGGTTGATCGACATGGGGTTCAGCCGGTCGAAGTTTATCGATCCGTTGGTGGAGACATATGCTGTGGAGTAGGAGTATCCGTAAAGCGATGCCGGGAACGGTAGCGCCACGGCCACGGATGCGTCGTCGCCCGTCAATGGTAGGACGGTGCTGGTCTGCGGGAAGGCATCGAAACCGGGTACGCACTCGTACCCGAAGTCGTCCTTGCGGTCCGCGGCGGTGATCGTGAGGATCTCGTCCCAGTCCACGGTGATGGTCTGTGCGGTCGCCGCTGTACATCTGGCCGCGTCGCTGACCAGCGTGTAGGTACCTATCGGTACGTCGGCCAGGGCGAAACTGCCATCTTGTCCGGTGCGGACAGTCGGCAGCGGGGCACCGTCCAATTTGACTGCTGCAAAGGGGACCGGCACTCCGTTGTGTATCAGCTGGCCCAATACCCTGTATCGGGGTGCCGAGGTCAGGGCGATGTCCTGGCGTACCGTGGTCTGGGCGTTGACCGTGACCGTGGTCGTGTAGGTCCGGTAGCCGAAGCCCTCGGCCGTGACCTGGTAGGTGCCGGCCGGCAGCGTAATGGAATAGCTGCCGGACGCATCGGTTATGGTGCTGCGGCGGCCGCCGCCTCCCGTCACGCCCGCGACCGTCACGTCCGCCACTGGCCTGCCGCGAGAGTCCACCACGGTACCCATCAGCGTGGTCAGCGCCGCGCGGGGCGCGAACGCCACGGTGGAGTAGGCATCGAGGCGGCCTTCTCCCCACACATTGTTGTCGTCAGTGGTTCCGCCACATGATCCGTCGAAGACGTCGACTGCCGTGTCGTCCAGCAGCTGGCGGGTGGCGGCAATGTTGCCGATCAGGCTGGGGGCTGCCGACCACAACAGCGCGATTGACCCGGTCACATGAGGTGCCGCCATTGATGTCCCGCTATATGCGGCGTATTGACCACCCGGTATGGCGGAGCGCACGTTCACGCCGGGAGCGGCGAGGTTCGGCTTGTTCTCGTCCCCGAAGGCCGACGAGCCACGGCCCGAGAAGTAGGCGATGTTGTCCCCGCTGTCGAAGGCACCGGCGGCGTATGTGTTTGGGTAGTCGCCCGGCGAGGCGGCGGTGTTGCAGCCCGGACCTTCGTTGCCGTTGGCGAACACCGGCATGATGCCTGCCTGCACCCAGGAGTTCACGATTGCGGCGTAGAAGTCGTCGCCGCCGGCGCCGCCCCACGAGTTGCTGATCACGTGGGGTGCCAGTTCAGGACGGGGGTTCTGTCCATTAAGGTCGGTCGGCGCGATCATCCACTGTCCCGACCGCAGCAAGGCCACGTCGCTGCACGAGCCCGCTTCGCAGCCCTTGGCGCTGATCCAGCTCGCGACCGGGGCGACGCCGATGCCGCCGGCGCCCACAATGGTGCCCAAGGTGTGCGTTCCGTGATTATTGTTGTCGCAGGGGGCCACCGTCGAGCAGATCTGCGACGGGTCGAACCAGTTGTAGTTGTGGTTGTATCCGCCGCTGGCCTGCTTGCCACGATAGGTGTTGACCAGGGCCGGGTGGTCGAACTGGACCCCGGTGTCGATCGAAGCGACCACGATCCCCTCGCCGCGAACCCCGTAGTCCGACCACACTTTCGGTGCCCGGATCCGGTCCACGCCCCATTCGACGCCATCGACGGCGGCCTCGACCTGACCCGGCGTGACCTGCTCTATCAGGGCGGCCCCGGCCTTGCGGATGCGCGCGACCTCGCCTCTGGCGGACAGCTCCGCGATGAGGCTCGCATCGGCGTCCGTTACTTTGACCGCGTTGACGATCCAAAACTGCTCGAAGCTCGCGCCGCGCCTGGCCAGCAGCGACCGCAGCCCTTCCTGGCTACGCTTGGCGCCCGTGACCAGCTGGCGATAAACGTAGGCGGTGCGGTCAGCCCGTTTGCCATAGCGGTCCGTCCCGCTGAGGTCCGCCTTGTCCCGCAACAGCACCAGCACATCGGCGCGCCCGGTCCGCGACAGGTCGTGCTGCACTGGAGCATCCACGGTCGCCGATCCCGTGGAGCCGGGCAGCCTGGAGCCGGAGCCTGCCGCGAAGGTCTGGTCCAAATAGATGAGCGCCTGATCGGCGGTCATGCCGACCATCGCCTGGGTGTTCACGCGTGCCCGTTCGGAGGTCAACAGCGCGGCTAGACCCGGCGCACCTTCGGTCTGTCCCGCCAGGACGTACGCGTCGATGAGCGCGTCGAGCTCGTTGACCAGCGTTTGGGTGACGGTCACCTGGCGGCCCTGGGTGGTACCCACTGCGTCGAGGAACGGGGCCAGACTCTGCATCGCGTGTGCCGTCTTCTTCTGCAGCTGCACGTCGGAGGTCAGCAGCCTAATCGCGTCCTCGTTCGCGCCGGCGTAGACCAGGTTGTAGTGCGCGAAGGCCGGGGTGTCGCCGTGTACGAGCAGGTCCCGCGCCCGCAGCAGCGCGGCGCTGATGCCGGCGAGATCCCAGCCGGTGGGGTCCAGTCCGGACAGCCCCTCGCCGTGCAGCGACGCCTCAGCGAAGCAGATCGAGCACCAGTACCCGGCGACTACCGCTATCCCGTCTACTCCAACCGATCCCCAGGCTCGCCACACCTCGGAGGACTCCTGGGAGTCCTTGCCGTAGAGGTCCCAGGCCGCCTGCAGCTCCGCCGCCCGGGTGTCGTTGAATCCCGAGCTGGGATCCAGGTAGACCGTCAGAGCGCGAAAAGCGATCTGCTGCGCCTTGGCGATCCCGATCCGCTGCGCCAGCACGTAGTATGCCTTGTTCGGGATCCCGCTATTGGTGTGGACTCCCCCGCTGTCCGCGCAGATCTTGTGGTAGTCGCTGGTGTGGTCCGGCTGTCCGTATGCGGGCGGATCGGCGAAGCTGCGGAATGTGCCCAGCACGGATCCAGTGCCGATCAACCAGTTCGGCTCACCAAGAACGTGAGCCTCCAGCGACTCGCCGAAGATGTCAGCGAAGCTCTCGTTCAAAGCGCCTTGCATGCCCCGGTAGAGCAGGCCGGCGGTGCGTGCGACCAGGCCGTGCGTCAGCTCGTGCCCGACGATATCGCGGGTGACCATGCCGTCACCGAACACCGCCGAGCCGCCCTCGTCGTACCAGAAGGCGTTGGGGAACGGCGTGTCCTCCTGCTGCACGAAGCGCACACCGATCTCCAGCGTTCCGCCGTTGCCGTCATAGCTGTCGCGGCCGAATACGTCATGCAGAAAATCGTAGTAATTGCCGGCGAAAGTGTAAGCGTTGTCGACATCGGCCACCCCCGTTGGCAGGCCGCCCTCAGCCCGGGCCGGCGGGTTGAGATTCGGGTCGATGAGCTCGTTCTGGTAGTCGTAGATGCGCCGGTTCTTGGCCTCGTGGTCCAGCTCGTCGGCGCGGAAGATCGTCCCCCGGCTGGTGGCGTCCACGAAGTAAGCCATGGCCCCGTCACCGCCGCGCTGATGGTTGGCGACCACGACCCGCCAGGCCAAGGTGGCCTCAGTAGCACGGTCAGGGTGTGGATCCTCCGGTACCAAAAGCAGCTGCGGAGCCCCCACAACCTGACCGGACGGCATGGCCCTGACCGCCACGGCGATCGCTTTGTCTTGCGCCAAGGTCGCCCTCGTGGCGTTGGCGGTGACGTCGGGAAGCATCCCGTTGCTCAGCGTCTGAACGAACCGTCCACTCTGGTCGGTGTGGACGCCCACGCGTGCGCCGTAAACCGGCACTCCGTCGATTGCCTGCTCGAACCAGAAGTGCCGCCCGGATCGGTCCTCGGTCGTCCGCAGCGGCGTAAGCTGCCGGAGGGGCTCGTCCACTGCGAACAAGCCAGCATGCTCACGCAGCCAGCCGTCCACATCCTTGGAGGCCGGACTGCGCATCGACAGCATCGACGGGACTCCCCGCCATGGGTCCATAGTAGACAGGAAATTGCTTCCGCTGGCGCGCTTGATCTCATCGATGGCCGTGCGCACACCCTGGCGCTCGTAGCCGACCGGTGCCGGCTCGATCGTGACACCATCGGCGGAATCCGCGCTGGGACTCGACGGGCGAGGAGCGATCGATCCGGCGAGCATCATCACCGCAGCCGTGGCAACGGCGGCGGCCAGCGCGGTCAACCGACGATAGGTCAACAAGGTGGTATCGGCGATTCGCAGTCCTGCCCAGCCCAGGCCAGCCGCCCACATCAGACAGAGTACAAAGACCAGTGGCGCAGAGGTGCTCAGCTGAGTCGCGGCCTGCGGCACGTGCCCACCGATCACCGCGCCGACCGTCTGTAGCAGGGCATAAGTGACGGCGGAGCCGGCCAGCAGGCCGACGCGGTCCGTGCGCCGGCTGCGGCCAATCAGGACGCCAAGGCTGAGAGTACCCAGCACCGGCCCCAGCCCGAGCACCACCAGACGAGAACCAGACATCAGCAGCGCGACTGGCGAGATCCGGCCGCCCGCGCCCAGCCCCGGCAACCACCAGTCGACCGGCGACCCATGCGCCGCTGCTGCGGCCACCGCCCCACTGGCCCACGAGCCGCCCAGCATGCCTGCTAGTACACCATCGGTGCCGCCGGTGGCGCCGAGCAGCACTCCGATCAACCAGGTAGCACCAAATGTCAGCGCGTACGCTATCGCGCCTACACCTAGTGTCTGCCAGACAACACCCCAGCCGACGCGAAATCTGCGCATGCGTTGTCGCCTTCCCCGTGCGCCAAAAAGGCCAAGCAGACGTGCGTGCGCCAGGAGTATGGATCTCGATCTAAGAAAATGTCAATACATTGACCGGGACCTGAGCGCCAAACTAGACTCGCCCCTCAGTTCGAACGCGAGGATCCACCTCGGGTCGCCGATGTGGACCGTAGCGGCAAGACGCTGTACGGGGCAGCGGATCTGGCCATTCCAGGCGGTCGCTTCTCCGTTCGCACCCCTGGGAGACGATGCAGATGCGCCGCGTTACCCATCCCGTCACGACCGTGCTGCTGGTGCTGGCATTGGTCGGCTCGACCCAGTTCAGCAGTCCGGCACCGGCCGAGGCCCAGGTCTTCCGGCCCATGGGCACGCTGTCTAATGTGTCCATCGGCACCGATTCCGACGCCAGCACAAAGATTCAGCGCGCCGTACAGGCAGAGGTGGCGCCGCGCGGACACCACATCGCGTCCAACATCACCCCGATCGATCCGAATCCAGGTGGGGCTTTGGCACTGGCGCAGGCCGCGACGGATGGAGCGGCCACCAACGCAGACTTCCAGTACGTGCCCAGCTTGAGCGGAACCAACGCGATCGTCGCCGACATGCCCAGCTTTCCCGGCGGCGCTCCCAACTCCGTGGCGCTGCTGACCACAGGCGACGCCCGGCTCGCGTTGGACCATAACGACTACCAGTCGTCGGGCCGCGATGCGCACGGCGGCATCGTGCGCGGAGCCGCGACCTACGACGTGACGATGCTGCGCATCCGCATCGATGTGCCGTCGACGATGAACTGTCTGAGCTTCAACTTCAAGTTCTACTCCGAGGAGGTGCCGGAGTTCGTACGCGGCGCGTACAACGACGCCTTCCTCGCCGAGCTAGATCAAAGCACCTGGACCACCTCCGGGACTAGCATCACGGCGCCACGCAACTTCGCCCACGACCTCCACGGCACCATGATCAGTACCAACACCAGCGGCGCCTTCGGAATGGCGGCACAGGACGCCGCCGGAACCACATATGACGCCGCCACACCGCTGATGCTTGCCCAGACACCGGTATCCCCCGGCACGCATCAGCTATTCCTCACCGTCTTCGACCAGTACGACGCGGTCTACGACTCGGCAGTGGCAGTCGACCACATCCAGGTCACCAACTCCGCCAGCTGCCAAAACGGAATCCCTGACCAGCGCCGCCGGCCGGTCATCTTCCTGCCCGGCGCCATGGGATCCACATTGGATCGTGCCGATGGCGAGCAAGGCTGGCCGCGATGGTGGGAGGCAACCACCAGCCTGGACGACGACTTCCTGCGAGGCTTGGCGCTCAAGGACGACGGCTTCACCAACTGCGACAACCGGCCGGAGTGCAACGTGTCGGTGGGCACCGTCCTATTGAGGGCACCCACCGATGTCTATGGATCGACTTTCGACTCCTTCCGCAGGGCTGGGTACCGGCTGGATACCGACGGCGTACCCACACCCGACGAGAACCTGTTCACCTTCCCGTACGACTGGCGCAAGGCCGACACGTACAATGGCCAGCTGTTGCTGACAAAGATCAATGCAGTTTTGGCCGGAACCGGTGCAGACAAGGTCAATATCATTGCGCACTCGCAGGGAGGGCTGGTCACCCGGACGATGTTGGGCCTGCCGGGATCGGCCGGCAAGGTCAACCGGATAGTTACCCTCGGAACTCCCGTGCTTGGCGTGGCCAAGGCCCTGGCCATACTGCGCTTCAAGAACCCTTGCGTTTCATCGCTGGGCTCAGTGTGCTTCCTTAACCGAGACACCATCGCCGAGCTGGTGCGCAACTTGCGCGGCTTCCACGACTTGTTGCCGTCTCGGTTCTATTGGGACTCGGTGGGCTCGCCCATCTACCGCAGCTACGACGCGGACTTCAACGGGCAGATCGACGGGGACCTGAGCTTCGCACAAGTCAGAGACGTCATCGCCACCATGCCCTGGACGTGGGGCGCCAACATGCCGCTGATCGATCAGGCTGCCGCATGGCACCAGGCCCACGACGCATGGACTCCCGTCGATTCATCGGTCGGATTGCTGCGCATCGTCGGCACCGGGCTGGAAACCATTACCCACGTGACGCAACGCCGAGTCACCGTATGCGGAAAAACTGGCTGCCGCACCTACGACGACGTTGGTCTGGAGCCGGTTAAGGGCAGCGGCGACGGCACAGTTCCCCACGGCTCGGCAGACCCCTTCGGTATCGGCTTGGGCGACTGGCCCACGTACAAAGTCGGCGGCGTCGACCACGCCGATCTGCCCCTGGATGACTCGATCATTCAGTACGCCATCGGAGTCGTCAATCAAAACGGTCCGCTCGGAGCCCGATCCTCCAGCGATCCCACCAGCTACTCGGTGACCGGCGTGGTCGCACCGACCAGCATCACCCCCAACGAGACACCTCTGGCCGGGACCGAGCTCCTCGTCGACGGAGCGGCCGACGGGCTACTCACCGACGCAGACGGCTGGCGTACCGGCATCACCGACTCCGCACGGCACATCACAGCCACCGACATCCCCGGCAGCAACTTCATCGAAGCACCAAGCAGCGCCTCGTTCTTCTTGCGCGAGGGAACCTCCTCGGGACGATGGACAGCCACCGCCGACGGGGACCTGAGGTTCACGCTGAGGTCCTATGCGGATAGCGTCATCTCCAAGGCCACGCCGTACCCGCCGATCTCGGTGATCGCGGGCGCCGTGGTCAAACTCGACGTGGCAGCACCACTGCCTGCCACCCTGCCCAACATCGCCGTCGACGACAACGGCGACGGCACCACGGATCGAACCATCACACCGCTCGCCAGCGTCACCGGACCGGCGGTCAACGACATCGACGGCCCGCTATCAACCACCACCATCACCTATTACACCGCCGCAGACAACAGCCGCCGAGCCCGCATCACCCTCGCCGCCACCGACACTGGTGGATCCGGCCTGGACCGCATCGAGTGGGGCCAGTGGGCATCAGGCAGCCAGCCCCTCTTCACCGTCTACACCAGCCAGCTCGACCTGCCCGCCACCGGTACTCTGCACGTGCGCGCAACCGATAAGGCGGGCAACGTCGAAGCCGCCTGGCTGGAGCTGCCACTGGGAGGCTGAGCCCAATGGACGTCAACCTCGACCTGGGCACATTCTTCCTGGGACTGGTCTGCGGCCTTTCCGTACTCTGCGGCCTGCCAGCCGCGCTGGCGGCGCTGCTGCGCACCCGCAACAAGCCGCCCAAAACCCGGGCCATCGCCACCGTGGGTGGCGCCGTCGCCGGAATCATGCTCGGACTCTTGGGCTTCCTGCTGCCCGCGCAACTGGTGCACGCCGCGGACGACGCGACCCAGTTCGGCTTGTTCCTACTCGTGACCGGCCTGCCGGCCTGGCTGCTAGCACTGGCGTTAGTGGTAATGCCTCGCCGCTAAGGGCCGATTGCCTCGAAGGCGCACCCTCACCGGATCATCCCAAAAGCAACCGGGCGATGACGGCATGCCAATCAATCGCTTGACGGCCGCAGTAGCGGCCCAGATGCGCGGCTACAGCGACGCGCAGCAGATCCGACCGGTCGAACAGCATCTCAACGCCCATACTCGACCCTCGGCTACGACGGCGTGCTCGGCCAACGCCATCCCGGACCTCGCACAAGCCAATCGCGGCAGAAGAGCGCGACTTGCTTCGGTCGCTGGTGCCGGCCGCGTAACGCAGACCGGAAATTCATTGGCTTGCCTCATGCCTCTGGAGGAAAGATCTTGGCGTGACGCTGCACGAGAATGAGGTCCCGGTCGACGAGGCGATTGTCAGATTGCTGCTGCAAGAACAGTGCCCGCAGTGGGCACACCTGCCACTGTCGCCAGCGGGCGCAGGCACCGACAACATCATGTACAGGCTGGGCAGCGATCTGCTCGTGCGACTTCCGCGAACAACCGACAAGGCGCGCTCCCTGCTCAAGGAGCAGCAATGGCTTCCTCGCCTGGCACCGCTGCTCGCGTGCCCGGTCCCGCAGCCACTGCATGCCGGCCGGCCCACGCCTGCGTTCCCATTGCTCTGGTCGGTTTATCGCTGGATCGACGGCGACGAAGTCACATCCAGCACCGTCCAGGACTGGGCGGCGTTCGGAGCCGACCTGGCGACCATCGTTGGGGACCTTCACGCCATCGAACTGATGGGGGCGAGCCGCACGGGCGAGCTGAGCTGGTACCGCGGCGGCCACCTGCGAGCCTGCGATCAATGGATCAGCAGGTGTCTTACGGACTGCCGAACGACCGTCGGCGGCCAGATCGACGTCGAGGCGCTGGAGCGATTGTGGCGCGCCGCGCTCGCCCTGCCCGAGCCTTGCGGGCCGCAAGTGTGGCTGCATGGCGACCTCAGGCCCACCAACCTCCTGGTTCAGGACGGCAGGTTGCACGCGGTCATCGACTTCGGCTGCCTGTCGATCGGCTTGCCCGACGCCGAGCACTCCACGGTCTGGGATCTGCCACCCCAAGCCCGCCATGCCTACTGGGACGCCATGGATCTCGACGACCTGACCTGGTCGCGCGCCCGGGCCTGGGCAATCGCGGTAGGCGCCAGCGGCATCTCGTACTACTGGCAGACCTACCCCGCGTTCGTCGCGGAATGCCAGGCCCAGGCGCAACGTTCACGGACGTGTTCCTGCAGGTCGTCGAAACCGTGGGCAGCGGCATCGCCAGCGGCACCGCCGACGTCGACGTCTCCTGTACTGGCGGGTTCAACACGATCGATGTAGTG
>Ga0114129_10001834_pt1 | contig 28925 bp, 20 predicted proteins | sample RhiMetdeltSRZDD1_FD_80071 | JGI IMG/M metagenome (GOLD analysis project Ga0114129, IMG submission 80071) | Populus rhizosphere microbial communities from Tennessee, USA - Rhizosphere MetaG P. deltoides SRZDD1 (version 2) (version 2) | ecosystem: Host-associated > Plants > Roots > Rhizosphere >... | reverse complement strand
CTCCGTTCCAGTCCAGGTAGCGGCCGTCTCCCGTCGGTAGACCGTCGCGAGTCGTGTTGATCTGGCTCATTCGGGCACCGCCGAAGTTTTCGCCGACGGTACCAGCAGTAACGAACGCCAGATCGATCACGTTACGCGTTGCCAGCGGAAGGCTGCGGACCTCGCTATCCGGAAGTACGTCGCCGACAGTAGCGCTTGTCGTTGCCAGCGCAGTCGCCGAATCGGCAACAACTTCTACCGCCGTGGCGACCGTACCGACTAGCAGTGTGAAGTTGAAACGCACCTCCTGGCCCTGGCTCAATTGAATATTCTCGCGTGTCGTCGTCTGAAACCCCGCCAGCGACGCACGCAACCGATACGTTCCAGGCTGCAAGCTGGGAATGGAATATCCCCCCGCTTCATTAGTAATCTGAGTCGAAGAGATTCCCGTGTTGACGTTGGTCGCCGTCACTTCGACACCCGGAATAAGGGCACCCGTTGGGTCCGAGACGCTTCCGCCGATGTTTGCGCTCACCTGCGCCGAACTCTCGAGAGGCAATGAAATGACAAACACTAATACGACTGCGGCAATGCTGAGAACCTTTCTTGTATACATTTGTTTTCCTCCCCACTTGCACCATTTACTCAAATGGCGACAGCCCGCTTATCGGAACTTCCCCAAAGCGTCGTTCAGATCCAACCTGCCTGAACCTCAGGCCGGCAGTCCGGTCTCCTAACTTGAAATCGAATGGAAACGTTAAAGTGATTCGCATTTTATATAGATGAGTATCCCGAGGCAATGATGAGGACTGTTTTTCTTACTTTATTTAGTGGAGTATTCTGTATGCCGCGCCAGTAACAAAATGTCGCGAAGCTACCAAAGCGGCGCAGAAGTTGGTCGCTCACAATGCAACGTGGCTTGTAAGCGACCACCCCGTCCGCTCCAAGTAAGGTGGCTTCGCATCATCTTTCTTGATGTCGCGTCCACCCTCCTTTTCAGGGAGGGGAATGGCCACCGTCCAAACTCATACTTGTATGCCGACTCCATTTGAGAGTGCGATCTTAAACCTGAAACTCTTTGAACTTCGTCGTGAACCGGTGTTGCGGGAAGCGCGAGAATGGTTCCTGCGTGAGTTCAATCCCGAAACCTTTCCAGAATTTGTGGCGGTCCTAAGCGGTACCCGGAACGCATCGTTTCGAATGGTGCTTGGCTATTGGGATATCGCAGCTTCGCTTGTTACAAACGGAGCGATCGACGGCGCCGCATTTCGGTCAGCACATGGCGAGATCTTCGCAACGTTCAGTAAAGTCCAGCCATTTCTGGAAGATTTGCGAACGGCAACTCGCGAGCCCGAGTTCTGCAAGCACATCGAGGCCGTTGTTCTCGCCGCACCCGACGCCCAGGCAATCCTAACTCGTCGCCGTGAAGCGCTGCGTGCTGCCGCACAACGCCTAAAATCTGCAAGCACCGATGAATCTGCTAACACGGAAGACGAGCATTAGCTGCCTTAGTACGCTGTAACTTGGAGGTTCGGTCGATACGAATACTGGTATACAGTTGCCGTTACTCATATAGTATCTGCCAAACCTGGAAAAAACGCCGGGCGTCGCGAAACGTCCGTTCGAGTAAGAACAATGCTGTACAGACTGCTCGTTATCATCTGCCTGGTTTCACCTCTTTCCGCCCACGCTGCGCCATGTTTGAAGGCAACCTCCGCGTGCACGGAATTTGTGAAGTTGGGAAACGGGGCATCTCGGTCGCTGATCTATCGCACCTATGCTCTCGATGAAAAAAATGACAAGATTTCACGGGCGCTCATCGTAGTGCATGGTGCGGGACGCGACGCGGACAACTACTTTCGTTCTGCGCTGGCAGCAACATTCCTGGCGGGCGCGCTGGAAGACACCATTGTCATTTCGCCGCGGTTCGCGGCGAACAACAGCAACGGATGCCGTGACACTCTTGCGCCAAACGAAGTCAATTGGCCATGCAACGGTGATAGTTGGCGTTCGGGCGGTACTGCGACGAACGACGACAAACTCCGATCGTTTGATTTCGCAGATGAGTTGCTGCGGAAACTATCCCGCAAAGAAGTCTTTCCAAACTTGAAGGCCATTGTCGTGTCGGGACACTCCGCAGGCGGGCAGTTTGTGACTCGATACGAAATGGCCAATCAAGTTCACGACAGGGTCGGAATACATGTGACATATATCGTGGCGAATCCGTCCAGCTACGCGTATGTCGACCCGGAGCGTCCGAATGCCGACACGAAGGAGGCTCAAACCTTCGGAGACGCGGCAAATTGCACAACATATGACGATTGGCCATACGGCCTGAAACGTCGTACAGGCTACGCGGCCAATCTCACGGACGATCAGCTAAAAGAGCAACTCGCTGCCCGCCCCGTTACTTACTTGCTGGGTGAACTCGACACACTGCCTATCGCCGGCTTCGATTCCTCGTGTCCCGCAATGGCGCAGGGACCAAGCCGACTCGCGCGCGGCCAGGCGTTCGTGAGTTACGTCAACAAGAAGTACAACGCACAGCACAAAATGGTCGTCGTGCCTCTTTGTGGGCACAATGCGCGATGCATGTTCACTGCGGAACCAGTGTTACCCATGCTCTTTCCAAAGCCGTGAGACTCCGTCTTTGGTTATGTGGCGGCATCGTTGAGTTCCCCGCAGAACAATTTCCTGAGTAGGTGTTTTTGTGACGGCTCAGCAATTAAAAGAGATTCTCGCTAACCTGACTGAAGCTGAATTCATCGACCTGATCCCCGATTTAACCGACGTCTTACGCCGGAGAGGCACGGAGTATTGGTGGATGAAGCAACAGCTATTCGAAGCGTTCGAGGCAAAGGGATTTCATATAACTCAGGCTCATTTCTATTCCCCACAACCTACCATCTCCGAACTCTCGCCTGCGCTATGGGATGGGCCGCGCTACTTGACACCGGCGTTTTCTGTCGACATGGAAGGTATGAAGACGCTTTTTCGGGAACTTTCGGTGTTTGCAAAGGAGCTCGCGGATCTGCGCAGGACCGGTACGACGGGCTTCTATTGGGACAATGTCTTTTTCCCGAACTTTGACGCCATTATCTACTACGGCCTATGCAGACGATTCCGACCGAAGGTCGTGCTCGAGGTTGGGTCAGGATTTTCGACTCACATAGCTCTTCGCGCCGCAGAGAAGAATACGGTGACGCAGGTTCACTGCATTGAGCCTTACCCAACGCCAACCTTGAAAGCCGTTGAGGGCAGGCTCTCGCAGATTCTAGTCCAACGTGTTCAGGATGTACCTTTGGATGTTTTCGGCAAGTTGCAGGCAAACGACATCCTTTTCGTCGATACAGCACACGTGTCGAAAATAGGAGGTGACTTGAATCACCTTCTGTTTAAGGTTCTTCCGTGTTTGCCGGCAGGAGTTTTTGTTCACTTTCACGATATTTTTTTACCCTACGAATACCCGCGCGAATGGATTACGGCACGGAACTGGTTTTGGAACGAACAATATTTCCTGCTGGCCTTCCTGATGTACAACGAGGTATTTCGCACCATCTTCATGAATCATTACTTCCTACGGGCTCACTTGCAAATCGTTACGGAATCATTACGTGGTTTGGACCTCGGGCCGTTGCAAGGCGCGTCATTTTGGCTGCGCAGGGAGCACGCGTAATTGCAGTTCTCATCAGCAGTGTATGATTCGAGCATATTCCCCCCTGCAAAGGAGGGGTGGCTGCGCCATTAAGAAAAGGCTGCGAAGCTACCGACGCGGCGCAGACGGGGTGGTCGCTCACAAGCTAAGTTTCGGAATGCATCCCCGCAAGATAACTCGTTAGCGACCACCCCGTCCGCTCCATCAAAGGAGGCTAAGCGACATTTGCTTGATGTCGCGTCCACCCCTCCTTTGCAAGGGGAATCGCTGCGAAGTATTTCTATGGGGCGAAACATGCGGATACTGATTGGGCTTAGCGCGATCGTTTATTTATCTGGAATAATTGCGGCGCAGACGCGACGTGTGGACGACGGTGCCTTCAAGAACGCCGCAAAAGGCACAGAGTGGCTGACGTATGGTCACACCTATTCCGAGCAACGTTACAGCCCACTGAAACAAATCGATACGACAAATGTCAGCCGGGTCGGTCTTGCCTGGTCATACGAGGTCGGACCAGGCGGAGGACCGCAGGAAGCAACGCCGCTGTTCGCCAACGGCGTTCTTTATGGGATCACCAACTGGAGCGTCACCTTTGCCGTCGACGCGCGAACCGGAAAAGAAATTTGGCGCTATGACCCACAGGTCCAGTCCGGCAGCGTCCGCCTTTGCTGCGGCGTTATCAGCCGAGGCATTGCGCTGTATGAGGGTAAAGTCATCGTTCCGGTCGTCGACGGTCGTCTTGTTGCTCTCGACGCAGCTACTGGACGAGTTCTCTGGTCTATTGTCACGGTGCCGAAAGACCATTCGCAAAACTACAGCCTCACGATGGCGCCCCGAGTGATGAAGGGCAAGGTGATCATCGGCAATGCAGGCGCGGAGTTTGCGCCATATCGCGGATATCTTGCAGCATTCGATGTCGACAACGGAAAAGAGCTTTGGCGCTTTTATACGGTGCCGGGCGATCCATCGAAGCCGTTCGAGAACAAAGCCATGGAAGTCGCAGCGAAGACGTGGTCCGGCGAATGGTGGAAATACGGCGGAGGCGGTTCCATGTGGGATGGTATGGCCTACGATCCGGATGCCGAGTTGGTTTATGTCGGCACAGGCAACGGTCTGCCGTGGCCCCAGGAGATTCGACAAGGAAAGGGGTCCCAACGCCTCGACAATCTTTACATCACGTCGATCCTCGCCCTCGATGTGAATTCCGGACGCTTGAAATGGCACTACCAATGCACGCCCGGCGACGAGTGGGACTATGACGCAATACAACACCTGATGCTGGCCGATATACGGATCAACGGACGCGATCGTAAAGTCATCATGCAGGTGAACAAGAATGGTTATTTCTATGTGCTCGACCGGATAAGTGGCGAATTCATCTCCGGTGCGCCTGTTGCTCCCGTAAGTTGGACAACTGGTCTGGACCCCAAAACGGGCCGTCCCAAGATCAACCCGGATGCCTATTATTCATCCGTACGCGGCGTGACAGTTGCACCACTCCAAGCGCACAACACCGCACAGATGGCTTTCAATCCCACAACCGGTTTGGTCTATGTTCCGATCGCGGCGGCCAGCACGTTCAGCTTCACTGCGACGCCGAATTTTGAAATTGTTCCAGGCGTGCAGACTCTGGGCCTGCGTGGCCCTGGAGATCCCGGTCCGGCGCCCCCTATGTCTGTTCCTCAAGCCTACGGACCGGTGCGGCCCGGACAACGCGGCATCTTGTCCGCATGGGATCCCGCGACGCAGAAAGAGCGGTGGTTTGCTCCCGGCGGTGGCCAGAGCGGCGGCGGAGCGCTCTCGACGGCCGGCAACCTTGTGTTTCAGGTGACGCCTGAGGGCAGGCTGATGGCATATACGGCAGACAAAGGCGAAAAGCTTCTCGAGATCGCGACAGGACAAGTTGCAGGCATGGGGCCGCCCATGACGTACCTTCTTGATGGCAAGCAATACATCGCTTTGATGGGTGGCATCGGTGCCGCTCCCGCACGTGGTGCAGTAGCGCCCCCGTTCGCGCCCCCGCCAGCCGAGCCAACGGCCGCGGCTGCCCAACAAGCTCAAGCTCCTCCGGCTGGTCCACCCGCGACCCCGCCGGTTCGGCCGCGGCTGTATGTTTATACGATTGATGCGCCACAGCGGTGATCGACGTAATCCCCTCCTCACAGAGGAGTGGTGGCTGCGCCAGAAAGAAATGTCGCGAAGCTACCGAAGCGGCGTCCGCTCCAGATAAAGTGGCTTCGCGCCATTTTTCTTGATGTCGCGTCCACCCCTTCTCCGTGAGGAGGGAGTATTGCCTATCCCAACCAATTCGTTCACACCCTCAGCGCGGCGATGCTCTCCCGTTAAGATGGCTCTTCAAAAAACGTCCGGTATGGGATGCCTTGCAGGCGGCAACCTCCTCCGGTGTACCGGTGACCACAATTTGGCCGCCGGCATGGCCACCCTCGGGGCCGAGGTCGATGACGTGATCGGCCGTCTTGATGACGTCCATGTGATGTTCGATAGCAAGCACGGTGTGGCCTGCATCGACCAACCGATGGAGGCAATCGAGAAGGCGTTGAATATCTGCGAGGTGGAGGCCCGTTGTTGGTTCGTCGAGAATGTACAGCGTGTGCTTGGAGCGTTGCAGCTTGCTCAGTTCCGCAGCAAGCTTAATACGTTGGGCCTCGCCGCCGGACAGCGTCGTTGCGGACTGGCCGAGTGTGAGGTAACCCAAACCGAGATCGTTGAGCACTTCGATCTTCTTACCCACTGGCGGTTCGTTGGCAAAGAACGTCACACCTTCTTCGACCGGCATGTTCAGGACATCATCGATCGTTTTTCCGCGAAGCGTGACTTCGAGGGTTTCGCTGTTGAAGCGGGCGCCTTTGCAGGCCGCACAGGTAACTTCGACGTCCGGCATGAAGTAAAGCTGAGTGCGAATCGTTCCCTCGCCCTGACATTCCTCGCATCGTCCGCCTTTGACATTGAAACTGAACCTGCCAACTTTGTAATCGCGTTCCACAGAGAGTGGAGCTCGTGCGAAGAGGTCGCGGATGTTGTCGTAGAAACCGATGTATGTAGCGGGATTCGATCGGCTATTACGCCCAATTGCCGACTGATCTATGTTAACCACGCGGTGGACGTGCTCTGCCCCTTCTATTGCCCGATGATCACCTGGCAGCGTGCGCGTATCAACCAGGTGTTTCCACAACGCCTTGTAAAGGATTTCGCTGATCAGCGTGCTCTTGCCCGAACCCGAAGCTCCGGTTACTGCAACGAACTGTCCGAGAGGAAACTTTACGTCGATCGCTTTCAGATTGTTTTCCCGGGCTCCGCGTACGATCAGCGAGCTGCCGTTTCCTTTGCGGCGCTTCACCGGCGTTGGGATCGAGCGTTTTCCGGAAAGGAATTGTCCCGTCGGTGAGGCTTTGCATGCCAGGATGTCCTTGAGCTGACCTTGTACGACCACGGTGCCGCCGTGTACGCCCGGACCCGGTCCCATCTCCACGATATGATCCGCAGCGCGGATCGTATCTTCATCGTGCTCGACGACGATGACGGTATTTCCGATGTCGCGCAGACTTTCCAGCGTAGCGATCATCTTGACGTTGTCTTTTGGATGAAGGCCTATGCTGGGTTCATCGAGCACATAGAGCATGCCCATAAGTCCGGAGCCGATTTGAGTCGAAAGCCGGATACGTTGCGACTCGCCTCCCGAAAGTGTGCTGGACCGGCGATTGAAATTGAGATAGTCCAGACCAATGCCGAGCAAGAGGTCCAAACGTCCTCGGATCTCGTTCGCGATTTGCCGCCCTGCCTCTGCTCCCCGACCCGTTGGCTTGATGGCCGCAAGAAACACGTAAAGCTCGTCGAAGTTCAGCTGCCCGAAGTCGTAAATGCTCTTGCCGTTGATCGTGAACAACAGACGAGTCGGTCGAACGCGAGCACCTTTGCAGTCGGGACAAGTGTGCTCGACCATGACTTTGTCCAGCCATGCTTCCATACCTGAGCTGGCTTCCCCCCGCTGGCGGTAGCGTTTGTAGTAGCGCTCTATACGCCGGGCGATTCCGCCGAAGCCGATTTCTTTGCCTTCCCAAGAATCACGTTTGACCTTAGCGTCTGGAGGAGGAATGAATCGCACTTTGCGTCCTTCGATGCCGTTAAGGATCACATCCTTTGCGTGCTCGGAAAGATCGCGCCAGGGTTTATCGAGCGAGAATCCTTCGCTGCGCGCGAGGCTGTACAGCATGCGGCCGTCCCATGTGTCCACGTTGTACTTAAATGCTTCGCGTACGAAACAACCTCCAATGATGCTCCGCGTCGGGTCCGGAATCAGGAGCTCCGGATGCGTGAGCTTGTGCGTTCCGATACCACCACAAGTTCTGCACGCGCTTTCCGGATTGTTGAACATGAAATAGTCCGGTTGAATGTCTCCATAAACGAATCGGTGGGTCGCGCTCACCACTCCACGCAGCGCACGCTCGCAGTCGTTCTTTGTCGCGCTCTTCACAACATTCAACTGCATTAGTCCATCGCCGACGAGCAATGTACTCAGGATGCCCGCCTTGATTTGCTTTTCGTGCGCGCGCTTCACAATGAATCGGTCGACGACGGCGTCCATGTATTGAATCTTGGAATCGTCCAAATCCAACTCCTCGGAAAGATCGACGGGCTTGCCGTCCACGATCAAGCGACGGACCCCTTTCTTGCGCAATTCCGTGAAGACGAATTCGAGTTCTTCGCCATATACCTTGAACACGGGAGCACGCATCTCCAATTCGGTTCCTTCGGGAAGCGAAAGGATTGCTTCGAGTATTTGGCTCGATGAGCGTGATGGCATCGGCTCTCCGGTACGTGGGCAGTGGCCTTCGCCGATTGTGGCAAAAAGAAGGTTGAGATAGCTGGCGATATCGGTCATCGTGCCGACTGTTGATCGTGGGTTGCTGGCGACCGTTTTTTGTTCGATGGAGATGACCGGCGAGAGGCCGAACATGAAATCGACATCGGGCTTCGCTACTTGCGCGACAAATCGTTTGGCGTAACTCGATAGTGACTCCATGTAGCGTCGCTGCCCTTCAGCATAAATCGTGTCGAATGCAAGCGAGCTCTTTCCCGATCCGGATAGTCCGGTCACAACGATCAGCTTGTCGCGCGGAATCTCGAGCGAAATATTTTTGAGATTGTGGACACGAGCGCCTTGCACCGCAATTGTCGTGCGTGCTTCGATTTGTGATGCCGGCGACATCTTTGTTCTAGAACTCATCCGGTGGCTCCCCCAAGTACACAAATGCCAGTTCCTGCACCTCGATGTTGCTACGTTTCGTTATCTTGACGGCAGTCGAGGCCTTGCCGATCAATCCCTGGTCTGCAAGGTATTCACAAGCGGTCGTGACGTATTCGATTCCGAAATGTCGTTGGAAATAATCTTCGATTTCAGAACACGATCGCGCTTCACCTACGTCGCGAAGGTGCTCGATCACCGGGTCGAATATTTGGATTCGATCAGACAGATAGGAGTCTATGCTATCGAGCGCCGCCTCTACGTTTTTCGCCGTCTTCTTACCATTCAGCATATTTGTATACACGATCTCGAAGAACTCGGGATTCAGCTTTTGCGCTTGTGGTATGACTTCGCGGTCCGCCAGCAGGTGGCGGCTGATCACTTCGATTCTCGCGAGCGCTGTCGCTGCCGATAGAATCCAGAGAGCCGTGTAGTCCAGATCTCTCCGAGTCACGAACCATTTGCGCGCTTTGTAGACGGCCGGCAACGCGCCCGTTGCCGCGCCCAGTAGTTGAATCCGAGTGTCGCGGGCGCCGATTTCGGGAAGTTTTTCGTACAAGCCGGCAATCGAACCGTCGTGAGTATAGAGGAGCCGGCCCTTAGCCAGCAGGGAATGCATGAATGAATTGTGGATAGATCCCTCAACCGTTTTTCGAAACTGTGTCCGGGATATCGTGTGGGCGTGCACATTCACGTCGTCCGCATAAATTGCAATGCCGTTGGACTCTTCCTTGAAAGTCTTGTCATCGATGGTAACCAGTACGAGATCGATATCCGATTTCTCCCACACTTTATCGTGGGCAAGACTTCCACAGAGGATCGCTGCCAAAACTGAACGATCGAGCTTCACTTGCGCGATCAGCCGATTCAATGCTGCCTCGAATTTGTCTTGAACAGATTGCTTCGTCATCATTTTGTCCCACAGGGCGGAATGCGAGCGCCCAACGTGTCTCTTTCATTGAAGCCGGCGAGTCGAGAAGCTGCGATTGTTGTGGTTCGCCGGCGTTGAGGTCGCCAGTCTGCCACAAAGCAGAATAGGCCAGCAACGACTTGCCCGGCTCTTTATTAGGATTCGCGGCGTGAATCTGCAGCCAGCAGGATGGCGTTCTTCTTGAGGTCAGGACATTCTCGAAATGCGGTATGAGGACAGGCTGCGCAAATCATCGGATCCATTTCTGCGAGCGCTGCGTCGATGGCGGGACCTGTTCGCGCGAAGACGTTTTCTGTGCCGATCGCTTCCAACAAACCCGTCGCCTTAAACATTCCGACGGGCTGCGATTGAAGGCCGGCGATACGGAGATGGACGTTGTGTTTTCGGCAATCATCGAGAATCTTGCGTAAGGCTTTTTCACCGGTGGCATCGACGATAGGGACTCTGCCCATGCGAACGATCAACATGCGAATACTGGAAATATGATCGAGGATTTCTGTCTCGAACTTGGATGCAGCTCCAAAGAAAAGAGCGCCATCGACATTGAGAATTGTCAATTGAGGGCAATCGGCGTGCTCGGGCCGTACCGCGCGAAGTTCCTGGTCTGGCCTGGAATTATCAGGCAATACCTTCTCGATGCGATGAGCGTCTCCCATTCTCTTGATAAAAAGCACACACGCGGCGAGGAGACCAAACGTGACGGCAACGGTCAGATCCGCAAACACAGTGAGGAAGAACGTCACGGCTAACACCATGATGTCGCTTCTTGTGCCCTTGAGAATGTGGCGTACCTGATGTATCTCCGACATGTTGTAGGCGACAACCATCAACACCGGTGCCATACACGCAAGAGGGACCCGTCCGGCCCATGGCGCGAACAGCAACATGATGAAAAGCAGTGTCATCGCGTGAACAACTCCGGACACGGGGCTCGTACCGCCACTCCTGATATTGGTAGCGGTCCGTGCGATGGCGCCTGTCGCCGGGATTCCGCCGAAGATTGGTGCGAGGCAGTTCGCGATGCCTTGTCCAATGAGTTCCTTGCGGGAATCGTGCCGATCACCGGTTCGCGCGTCCGCCACGACGCATGACAGAAGACTCTCGATTGCTCCGAGAATGGCAATTGTGAATGCCGGTGGGATTACATACATCACTGATGAAAACGTGATGTGAGGCAGAGCGGGCACGGGTAGCGTTCGCGGTATGCCTCCAAACCGGCTGCCAATCGTTTCGACCGGCCATTTGGCGAACGCGACGGTGACAGCTGCGATTACTAACCCGACAAGAGAGCCAGGAACGAGTTTGGTTAGCCTCGGAGTGATCAGGATGCCCGCGAGCGCGATCGCTGCTGTAGCAACGGCGTAAAGATTAAGCGCAGGTAGATGAGTGATCGATTCGAGCAGATTCAAATGAAACTGCTCGTGTGCCGGCAGTCCAGTCAGTCCGAAGAAATTATTGATTTGTCCTGAGAAAATCAGAACGGCGATCCCTGAAGTGAATCCCGTGGTCACGGGATAAGGAATGAAACGGATCAGAGCCCCTGCGCGGAAGACTCCCATCAGGATGAGCATGACTCCAGCTAGTAGCGAGGCGAGTAACAGATTGTTTATACCGTAGCGGACAACAATAACGGATAAGATCGCGACCATTGCTCCGGTCGGTCCGCCAATCTGGAAACGCGATCCGCCAAAGATTGAAATGGCCGCTCCAGCGACAATCGCCGTGTAAAGGCCTCGGTCCGGAGACACGCCGCTGGCAATCGCAAACGCCATCGCCAGCGGCAGCGCGACGATTCCGACAATCATGCCGGCAAGGACGTCCTTGCGAAAACGTGCGCCGTTGTACCCCGACATCCTGCCGTGAAAATTGAAATCCACCACAAAAAGAACTGCTCCTGCACAGTACCGACCACCGCAAGAGAAAGCAGTGGCCAGTATGAGCATTAAAACATAGAAGCAAAGCTACAGCGAAATATGCGCCATCACGGCCGTGCCTGTAGCAGGACTTATTGGGTGCGGATGCCGAACCGTTGAAGTGGGCGCGGCACGAACCATGTATTCAGGTCGTACCCTGGGCGTGCGGGAACAAACGTGACGTTCTGGAATCGTTTACTGTAGGCGGCCGTTTCTTGGGGGAAGAAAAGAAACGCGTATGGCTGCTCTTCATGAAGGATTTCCTGCAAACGCCGATATGTTCCTTTGCGCTTCTTGGGATCAAATTCTATTTGCGCGTTCTCGATCAGCGTGTCGACTTCGGCGTTTTTGAAGCTGATGAAGTTCGAACCGCGGTTGGCGGATTGGCTGGAATGCCAGATCTGATAAGGATCAACTTCGAGATCAGCGACCCAGGAACCCAGAGCTGCATCAAATCGGTGATCTCTCAGCGTATCCACCAAAAGCGCAAACTCCAGCCGCCGCTCCTTTACCTCGATGCCGGCCTTTCGAAATTCCTCCGTCACGACAGGTATTAACTGATTTGCGAGTGGATTTTGCGATGCAGCGAGAAATTCGAAGCGGAAGGGGACGCCATCTTTGTCTCTAAGACCATCTCCGTCATGATCGATCCATCCCGCAGCGTCGAGCAGTTTCACCGCACGCTGGGGATCGTATGGCCACGGTTTGATATCGGAATTAAAGTCGGGCGAGTCCGGCCTGAATTCCGCCGTAGAACAAATGGTGGCCAATCCAAACCGAATGGTGTCGATGAGCTGCTGCCGGTTCAGAAGCATCGTCAGAGCCTGGCGAACTCGTTTATCCCGAAAGAACGGACGTTCCTGATTCCATCCAATATAGTAGTAGCTCGGGTAAGGATACCGGGCCTTCGCGAACTTTTCGTCGAAGGCAGGACCGCTGGTCTGTTGTGCGTACTGAACTGTCGACAGCCGTGGCTGAAAATCGATTTCTCCGGATTTAAGGGCTGCTAAAGCCGAAGTGTAATCTGGAATTATCTTGAAGACGATTTTGTCCAGGTGTGGTCTCGTGCCCCAATAGCCGGTGTTCTTCACCAGCGTGATTTCTTGTCCGGTATCCCACTTTTCAAACTTATATGGGCCGGTTCCGACAGGCTTGCGGTTGTTGGGATGCTGATTGAACTGACTGGCGAACTTTTGAAACGAAGCGTTAGTTTTATTGTCGGTGTTAATGACGTCTTCGAGTCGGACATTATCGAGCAGTCTGTCGCGATCGAAGATATGTTTTGGCAGGACTGGTAAGGAACCGAGTTTACTTGCGTTCAGATAGTGCGGTTGCTTCATCTTGAATCGAACCTTACGGCCATCGACAATCTCGGCACCAATCAGGTCGACGTAATCGCTCCGGACGACCGCGTCATCCACACCCGGACACAGTACTGCTTTGGCAGAAAACACGACGTCTTCCGCCGTGAGCGGTTCACCGTCATGCCATTGTATGCCCCGGCGAATCGTGAACGTGTAGGTCAGGTGATCAGGCGACGTCTCGGGATAAGACTCGGCCAGCAGCGCTTTTGTCCTCGACCACTTGTTGTCGGGATCGTATTGCAGAAGCGTTTCGTACACTTGAGACCAGTTTGCACCGAAGAGAGCATTTCGGCCGTTGGCGGTGGCGGTGTTGATTGGGTTCAGGGTGTCCGGATCGGATTCGTATCGAACGACAATCCAATCACCGTCCGCGGGAGTTGACGATCCGGCACCGTTATCAGCGGATGTACTTCCGGCCGGGCCACAGCTCGTGGCGACAGCGGCTGTAAGCAATAGTGCGAGGATCAGCCGGTCCATTCCGCATTACTAAACGCGAGACACGACGGCGTCAAGGATAGCGAAAACCAAACAAATGAATGCTGACGCTATGACCGATGAGCAGTAACAGATCTTCGGAATTAAAAATTTTCACGGATTTTCAATTTCCTAATAAAAGATTTGAAAGATCGCGAGTATTCCGAAGATCTGTTACTGCTCATCGGTCATAGCGTCAGCATTCATTTGTTGTGGTTTTTGCAGGCTATCACCCCAGACGAGGGTGTCGCCCCAGACCAGCGAATCGCCCCACACGAGTGTTTGTCCTGTAAGAACGTCACCCCAGACCATGGAGTCACCCCAGACGAGGCTGTCGCCCCAAACCAGGGAGTTGCCCCAAACAATGGAGTCACCCCAAACGATAGACCCGCCCGAAAGCGCACCGTTCTGTAGACGAATACTATGAGTGAGCGGGTTATAAACGGCTCTCGGCGAAAGGGCAGGCCCGCCGACAAGATCGTCATTATTCAGAGCCGCTACAATGTCCAGATAACCAGCGCCGACGGTAAAGATGTCGTAGTAGCTGGTGTAAATTTCGCCGGTAACCGGGTCCGTGGAAATACTGGAACTCGGAAAACTCTTGGACGCAGTTTTCATCAAGCGGGCCTTGAGCTGTGCAGGAGTCAGCTCAGGCGTTTTGTCCAGCAGTAAAGCGACGGCTCCGCTGACCATTGGCGCTGCCATGCTCGTGCCGCTAAGCCGCATATAGTAATTCGAATCCGCGTTACCACCGCCCAAAGCGAAATAATTGACCTTGACCCTGTTGTCCGAGACCTGACTCAGGAAACTGTTGGATGCCAGCGCCGAGATGATCCGGTTGCCCGGCGCCACAAGATCGGGCTTCACGACGTGATCCAACAACGTCGGGCCTTTGGAGCTGTAGCTCGCTATCAGGTCATCGGCTTTTACAGAACTGCTCATGTCCTTCATCGCGCCCACAGTGATGACATAAGGGTCATTCCCGGGAGATTCGATCGTTGCATAGCCGTTTGTGCCCTGTGAGTCGTTTCGGCCGTCATTGCCCGCTGCGACCACGACAACGATGCCGGCTTTCCACGCGGTTTCTACGGCCTGGCAAAGCGGATCTGTCTCGTAGGTCTCAATTACAGGGCGACCCAAAGAGAGATTGATGACTCGAATGTTGTACTTGGACTTCAGTTCAATCGCGCGCTGGATGGCGGCGATGACAGCACTATCCGTGCCAGTTCCGTCACCGTTGAGGACCTGCAAGTTGATCAACTTTGCCGTCGGCGCAATGCCGAAGAAAGTTTTCGTATACGTATGACCCGGTCGCGAAGTTGACGAAGAACCGTTCCCGCCCACAATGCCGGCCACGTGCGTTCCGTGGCCATAGGCGTCGATAGTGCTGGTGCCGCCTGGAATAAAGGATTGGTTGTAGACGACACGACTAATTCCCAATTCCTTGAAGTCCGGGTGGTCGCTAACGCCGCTATCGACAATCGCGACACCTATTCCATCGCCCGTCCAACCCCAGCTTCTCGCAAGTTCGGCTCCGACCGTAGGATTTGCATATTCGAGCGACCCCTGAAGTTCACGATCGGGCGAAATGTAGGTGATATTCGGATTATGTGCCAGGCCCTCCAATGCCCTCACCGGCACGGACGCCAGCACGCCGTTAATGATGTGAAAGTTGGCCTTGACCTCTCCGCCACTGGCTCGGATCGCTTCTAGCGAAGCCTTGCCGGGGTGGAACTGGATGATCACATCGATTCTTTCAGCGCCCTTCTTCTGCGGAAAGTCTGACGAAATCTTCGGCGCGTTTTTCGAAGCGTGCCTATACCCTTGCGCAGAGACCAATGAGAACGACGATAATCCAAGAATCAGCGACCCAGCAGTCAGCGTCATCATTAAGGAGCGCGGGAAAGACTTCATTTCTCTGCCCAGACCGTGAGGTGGAGGCCTTCATCTAAAACGAAGGCGGTCTCGAAGAACGGACGCGGTTTGAAACCGGGCAGTTGCTCAAAATTCTTAGTGTTACTGGTACCTTTGTACTCCATACCAATTACTTGAATTTCAACCTCTCCAGTTTCGAAAGCTCGGCTTGGATACATTTCGACTCCTTTCGAAGTGCTTGATTCTGAATGCCCTCTTCCGTTGAGAATCCACGGTCGCCGCGAAAACCAATCCACCCGGCATGGCAAATCTTAGGGTGGGGTCTCGGATTACGAATCGGGCGAAGGTGTTGGGTCGTGATAGCTCGAAGGTGCCATGGTACTAGCTTGTTTTGGGGATGCCGTGCCGCTATAAAAGGCGTCGAGCATGAAACCCTTATCGCTGACCACCAAGGTTTATATCGCTCTCGTCGTTATAGCCGGCATGGCTTGCCTGACGTTCGGCGTGCTGCATGCAGAGTCCGACGACTTGCCCCGTTTTTTTTCCTTTCTTATCGTCGCGGGCATGTGTTCCACATTCAAAGTGAGCCTCCCCGGGATCACCGGAACAATGTCTCTGAATTTCCTCTTTATCCTGATAGGAATTGCCGACTTCAGCCTTTCCGAGACCCTGGCAATCGGTTGCTTGGCAGCAACCGTTCAATGTTTGTGGAAAGCCAAGACGATCAAGCCGGTCCAAACCCTGTTCAGCATCACGAGCATGGCGTCCGCTATCTTCGTGGCCTGCTACTTCTATGAAGGCCTGAAGGCTTTGAGCTCCACACCGCATCCGGCGATTGTCCTCGGAATTACCTCTGGCGTTTTCTTTTTGTTGAACACACTCCAAGTAGCCATGGTGATTGCGCTATCGGAGAAGCGGGGTCTTTGGGGGTTATGGCGGGAATGTTATTTCTGGTCGTTCCCGTACTATGTTTTGGGCGCTGCGCTGGTGCAAGCCACCTCTTACTTCACTCAATCACGAGGTCCGACGGCTTTCCTGGTACTGCCGCTAATCTACTTCATCTTTCGTTCTTTCCGGTCGTATCTCGGAAAACTGGAGGTTGAACAAAACCACACTAAAGAGATGACCAGGCGTGCGCAGGAATTGCAGACGGAAATCTCCGAGCGCCAGCGTACAGAAGAAACTTTGCGCGAGAGTGAAGAACGGTATCGCACTTTGTTCGAATCGAACCCTCACCCCATGTGGGTTGTCGACCCGCAGGACAGAAGCGTTATGGCAGTCAACAACGCGGCGACTGCGCATTACGGATACTCCCGAGCGGAGTTCTTAAGCATGAGCATTGGTGACATTGATGATTCCGATCAGCCCACCCTTCCTTCGGCCGACCCTCGCAGGCGCGAAGGAGAACCTCAGATCGCGTTTCACCGTAAGAAAGATGAGACACGCATCGAGGTCGAAATCCGGACGCACGTGATCCACTTCGGCGGACGACCCGCGCACCTGGTGTTGGCGGACGACATCACAGAACGGCGTCGTTCCGAGGAACTTCGAATAGCGAAAGAGGCGGCCGAAGCCGCAAACCTGGCGAAGAGTCAATTCCTTGCCAATATGAGCCACGAGCTACGCACACCATTGAATGCAATCATCGGATACAGCGAAATACTCCAGGAGGATGCTACGCCCGAAGGACCCGACAGATTCCTTCCGGATCTGAAAAAAATTCAATGGGCAGGAAAGCACCTACTGGGATTAATCAACGAAATTCTCGACATTTCTAAAATTGAGGCAGGCAGAATGGAAGTTCACCTCGAAACATTCAGCCTCGAGACAATGATTGCAGAGGTCGTGAATACCGTTGAACCACTCGCCCCCAAGAACGGCAACCAACTGCGGCTCGAGTGTGCGAGCGACGCCGGAACCATGCACGCAGACGTGACGAAAACCCGCCAAATTCTCTTCAATCTCTTAAGCAACAGCACGAAGTTTACGAAGCAGGGAACGATCATTCTCGAAGTAGTGCGCCTTAGTATCGAAGGCCGAGACTGGATCCGATTCCGAGTTCACGATACCGGCATCGGCATGAGTTCCGAGCAGATGCAGCGAGTCTGGACTCCATTTTCCCAGGGCGACTCCAGCACGACGCGGAAATACGGTGGAACAGGCCTGGGTCTCGCCATCAGCTTGCAGTTCTGTAAGATGATGGGCGGAAGCATACGAGTTGAAAGCAAACTGGGCGAAGGTTCCACGTTTACGGTGCTCTTGCCGGCCCATGTCGTTGAAGCGGATTCCGGAAACGATTCGCTGGAACCTTCGCTACTCACCACCGGCAATTAACCTGCTGTCATCCCTTTCGCCTTCACGCTGAGAGCTGCACGGACTCCAGCACCATAATCGGGATGGACTTTTTCGAAGTGTCCGAGTTGTCGCTCGACAATGAAATGCGGCACGCCCTGCATTGCGTCCGCGATGTTGGAAAACAATCGGGCCTTCTGGCCGGCGTCAAATAGATTGAAAAGGGCGCGCGGTTGGGTGTAATCGTCGTTTCCTTCGCGATGATTGTAACGATCGGCGTCCCCGCTGATCTTGAGCGGCGGTTCGGCGAGTTCGGGATGCTCAACCGGCCCGTTGAACGAGTTCGGTTCGTAATACGCATCCGGGTTCGGGTTATTTGCGAAGAATCGCATCTGACCGTCTTTGTGATAGTGATGCACGGGGCACTTGGGAGCGTTCACGGGCAGGGCCTCGTAGTGAGTGCCGAGCCGATGGCGATGCGCGTCCGCATAAGCGAAGATGCGAGCCTGCAGCATCTTGTCCGGCGAAAAGCCGATGCCGGGAACGATGTTGCTAGGCTGGAACGCCGCCTGTTCGACTTCCGCAAAGTAGTTTTCCGGATTGCGGTTGAGTTCCAGAATGCCCACGTCAATCGCAGGATAGTCACGGTGAGGCCAAACCTTGGTCAGATCGAAAGGATTATAGGGGGTCTTGTCTGCATCTGATTCCCGCATGATCTGCACCTGAAACTTCCATCTCGGAAATTCCCCTCGCTCGATCGCATAAAAGAGGTCTTCTTGAGTAGACTCCCGAGTCTTACCGACGATCTCCGCTGCTTCGGCGTTCGTCCAATGCTTGTGCCCCTGAAGGGTTTTGAAATGGAACTTGACCCAGAATCGCTCGTTATCGGAATTGATAAAGCTGTACGTATGACTGCCATAGCCGTTGATATGACGGACTCCCACAGGCAAACCTCGATCAGAAAACAGGATCGTGATTTGGTGCATTGATTCCGGTGAAAGCGACCAGAAATCCCACATCGCCGTCGCGGATCGTAAATTCGTGCGCGGGTGCCGCTTCTGCGTGTGGATGAAATCGGGGAACTTGTACGGATCGCGTACAAAGAACACAGGAGTGTTATTTCCGACGAGATCCCAATTACCGTCCTCCGTATAAAACTTGAGCGCGAATCCGCGCACGTCCCGTTCAGCGTCCGCGGCACCACCCTCTCCTGCGACAGTGGAGAAGCGGGCAACCATTTGCGTCTTTTTACCAGGCGCAAAAACTTTGGCTTTCGTGTATCGCGAGATGTCGGCGGTGACTTCTAACGTCCCGTACGCACCCCAGCCCTTGGCATGCACAGGGCGCTCCGCAATACGCTCCCGGTTTTGGTGTGCTAATTTTTCGATGAGCTGGTAGTCCTGCAGCAATACCGGTCCACGGGGGCCGGCTGTCAACGAGTTTTGGTTATCCGCGAGCGGGGCTCCGGCGGACGTCGTCAATCTGGGTTTGTCAGGCATGAACTGTCTCCTTTCGAAGGCAGTTTGCCGTGATGGTGAGTGATAGGTCTAAGACATTATTCGTATATTCTCGATAAGTGTTATCTATAACCGAGAGACGCTCGATCGTATGACAGCGGAACGCTACATAACATCCAACGTAAGCTTGTCCAGGGGCGTTGGGTCCAGCAATAGCGCGTGCGCTGATTTCGGATCCAGGGGTTTGGAGAACCAGAAGCCCTGGACGTATTTGCATCGGAGTTTCTTTAGAAGATCCGCCTGCTCTGCGTTCTCGACGCCCTCGGCAACTACGTCCAGACCTAGATTCTCCGCCAGCGGAATGATATTGCGGACGATAGTGTTTTCTTCTTTCCGGCCACTCCCCATGGCTTTGGTAAAAGACCGGTCGATTTTTAGCGTATCCAGCGGGAAACGATGCAGGTAGCTGAGAGAGGAATAGCCAGTGCCGAAGTCATCAATTGCGATACAGATTCCAAGCTCTTTCATCTGAGACAGGAGAACCGTCGCTGCCGTCGGATCGATCATGATGCTGCTTTCCGTGAGTTCCAGCTCCAAAGATCCTGGCGGCACGGACAACTCTCGAAGCAGAGTCTCGAGTTGATCCGCAAAGTTCGACTGCAGAAACTGCTTTGCAGAAAGATTGACGCTGACCATTAAGCCCGGCGAAATTGCGGTCCATTCAGCGATCTGGCGGCAGGCTTCCGAGAGGCTCCACCAGCCCAGTTCGCGAATCATGCCGGCTTCTTCTGCAACTGGTATGAACTCTATTGGCTCGAGAAGACCGCGTGTCGGATGCTGCCAGCGCAAAAGCGCCTCAAAACGAGCGATGCGGCCGGTTTCGAGCGAGATGATAGGCTGGTAGAAGTTGCGAAATTCGTTTCGATCGATCGCCATGCGTAAGTCTGTTTCCAACTGCAGCCGGGTCATGATCGATGCTCGCATGTTTGCATCAAATACTTCGCAGCGCGCCTTGCCCAGTGATTTCGCGCGGTAGAGCGCAGTATCCGCGTCCCGAAGGACTTCTTCCGGCTTGAGATATCCAGAAGTGCTTAGCGCGATTCCGACGCTGGCCAACGAGAACACTTTCCTCCCATCGATGTTAAAAGGCATCGATAGCGCCTGCATTAAGCGGTTCGCCACGTTGGTGGCGTCCGTCGGATCATTGAGGCCGGGAAGAAGAATTGCGAATTCATCTCCTCCGAGGCGCGCGACGGTAACTGTTTCCGCAGTGCTCGCGACCGGCTGCCCCTCCGGAGCGCGGGAAATCGTGTCGTTGCAACGTAAGGAGTGCGCGAGCCGGTTGGCAACAGCGATCAGCAGTTTGTCCCCGAACATGTGTCCCAGACTATCGTTGATCATTTTGAAACCGTCCAAGTCGAGGAAGAGAACGGCAAACAGGAATTCGGGACGGCGCGCGTGATATTCAATGAGTTGGGAAAGGCGGTCCACGAAGAGAAGGCGGTTGGGCAAACCAGTGAGCGGATCACCCACTTTGGCTTCGGTGATATCTGTCTGCGAGCCCGCCATGCGTGAAGGCTTGCCGGTGTCGTCGCAAACCATGACTCCGCGGCTCAACATCCAGCGGAACAGGCCATCTTGATGCCGCATGCGCGCCTCGCATTCGAAGTGAGGCGTCGTTCCGTTCAAGTGAGCTGCAAGGGATTGGGTGACCTTTTCACGATCGGCTTCGTGGATGCGGCTGAACCATTCCTCCGGGTTGTCACTGAGAGCAGATTCCGCATACCCGAGCATTGCCTTCCAGCGCGTGGAAAAATAAATCTTATTGGTCAGCAGATTCCAATCCCAGAGTCCGTCATTAGCACCGCGAGCTGCCAGTGCGTAGCGTTCTTCGCTTTCGCGCAACGCGTGCTGCGTGCGTTTATGAGACAGCTGAGTCTGAATGCGGGCCAGGGCGACAGCAAAATCGAGGGGCTTCGTGACGTAGTCATTTGCGCCAAGCTCGAGTGCCTTAACGATATCCTCACTCTGGCTTTGGGCCGTCACCATGATGACGGGAAGCTGCATCGGAGTGTAGGTGCTTCGGATCTGCACAAGTGCGTCCAGCCCGTTGATAACTGGCATCTCGATGTCCAGAAGCACCAGATCAATGTTCTCCTGCCTGAGTCGGTCCTCCAAATGGAAAGCATTTTCCGCGATGCTGATCTCGTAGCCTTTTCGCGCGAGCCGGCGTGCGAGCATGTCGCGGTTCATCTCGTTATCGTCGACGATGAGTAATCGATCAGGATTGGTACTCATAGCACTCTCTTTTAACGAGCAGGTTGTTGATCTTCTCGGTCAATCGAGCGAAATCGACGGGCTTCGTATCGTAATCGTCGCAGCCAACTTCGTGCGCGCGTTGACGGTCGGTCGCCAGAGCATGTGCTGTCAGAGCGATGATCGGAATCTGCTGGGTGTTTTCAGTTGTTTTGAGCAGCCGCGTGAGTTGCCATCCGTCAGTGTCCGGTAATCCAATGTCCATCAAAATCAAATCTGGGGCTTCGGAACATGCCGTTGCGTACCCTTGCGCTCCGTCGGATGCTGTCAGGACGGCATAGCCGTTCCGCTGCAGACGTCTTGCCAGCATGTCGCAGTTCATTTCGTTGTCTTCGACGAGCAGGATTCTCCGCACTTTTAACCTCTTTGACATCGCTCAATTCACCGTCCACTGCACGGCCGATGTTAGAGCCGTGTCTCGCGTCCCGGACCGGTAAAAGGTGGTTCTCCAGTAGGCCGAAAGTGCCATGTGTAATCGCGGATAGTCTGCCGATAAGTATCAGCGACTTACCGGACGCCGGTGTCTGAGGTCGATTGCGAATCGGAAGTCACGGAATTCGCGGAAATGCGCGCTTCGAGTCGTCAGGAAATTGGCGTGCTGTCCAAGGGAATCGAAATGAGGTATAAACACGAACATGCAACTGCAGGGAACCAGGAAGTACTGGGCCGGAGTACTCATGCTGGTGCTGTTCGCAGGCATGAGCGGTTTTGCTGCTCAGGAACCGGAGCTACTGAATCGCGACGGTAGGATTTCTATCAACGTGGACGACGTCACGTTAACCCATCTGCTTTCGCTTTGGGACGAAGCTACCCACATGCATTCGAGCACACCGCCTGGGCTGGGAGACCGACGTTTGACGCTACATGTTTCAGGCCTGGCTGTGAACGACTCCGTGCAGAGAATTTTCGAGAACCAAGGGTTGGATTACGTTTTCATTCCAGGACAGGGTATTGTTGTGACAGGCGTTTCTGAATCCGATGTGGCAACTGCCGAACCTGAATCCTCTGACGAAGACGAGCAGCAGGTAGTTGAGCAGGCGGCTACGGAACCTGTTCCGTTGGCCGATCCAGGCCCTCAGTCGCCTTCCGTGGTCCCGACGCCCTTCGGCCCAATCCTAAATTCCAATATTCCGCTTGTCCACCTTCCACCAGCTTTTGGAGAAGTGCTGCCATCTCCGTTCTTCGCGAAAAAGCCACGTCCGACTCCGCCCGCCGGAGCCGCCAACGGGCCACCCGAGAACGATTTGTTTGGTCCAATCTCTATTTATCCGAATTAGGTAACGAACGCGCTGACCCGTCTTTATAATTCGCGCTCGATGGGGTATGTCGACAAAAACTTAATCTCGGACGAAACGGTAACATATCGAGCGCGGTTGCACTGGTCGGTGCTGCTTGGGCCCGGTATCATAGCGACCGTTTTCGTTTTTGCCGGTGTTTTCATTGCAACTCAAAGTGTCATTCTTCTCGGTTTCGGTTTCATGGTTCTCGGTGTGATGCCGCTGATTTCAGCATTGATCAGGAGATCTGCTGCTGAGTTCGCGGTTACGAACAAGCGCGTGATATTGAAAACGGGAGTGATTCAGAGGCGAACGACCGAGATGTTTCTCGGCAAGATAGAAAGTATCGGCATTGAGCAAACAATTCTCGGCCGAATGCTCGGATACGGCAGCATCGTTGTTCACGGCACCGGCGGCTCGTCGGAACCGTTTGACTTTATCGCGCCGGCCTTGGAGTTCAGAAGGCAGGTCCAGGAACAAATCGGGAAGACGACTGAGGCCGCAATGTCGAACTCCTGGCGACCAATTTGAAATTGGACAATTCCTGCATCTCAAATTCGAAATTCGAAATCATAAATTGGATGGGGGCGAGGACAGCTCTTCGGTCCAATTTCAGATTTCGAATTTCGAATTTGAGATGCAGGAATCGTCCAATTTCAAATTTCTCTGTTTAGTGTCTCTTGTGCTTTTTGTGGCTACTCTTACTTGGAATCCACTATGAACTCATAACCGGTTTGCCGGCCGGCATAGTGCCAGGTCTTCAACGCGACCGGACTTCCTTCAGGCATTTCTTGAAACGTGAATATCGGATGGTCGGACGCACTTGCGTCATAGTCGGGCACGGGAAACACGGTCGCGTACACCTTGGTTTCGGATTTATTCAACACTTGGACGACAGGAGTCATGGCGTTCACTCGTTTGATCACGTACGTTCCAGCGGGCAACACGACGTGACCCGGTACCGATACCGGCTGATTTATCGTGAATACCGTCTTCTGATCCCAATCGTCAGCCATTGCGTTCAAGTTTGAAAAAAGCATCGCGACCAGAGCAAATCCAGCAAACAAAAAGTACTGCGTACGTTTCATCGGATCAAAACCTCCTTCAACTGTTACAGAAGTTTCGACTCAAGCAAACACGTACCGGTTTACTCATTAACAAGGTTTAACATCACTCGGAACTAACCCGTGTTTCGAAGTCCGGCCGAAATACCGTTGATTGTAGCTGCGAGGGCGTCGTTCAATGCGGGCGTGTTCTCGCCGGCGCGTTTTCGACGGAGCAATTCAACTTGAATTAAGCTCATTGGATCCACATATGGATTCCGAAGGCGGATGGACCTGGACAAGACAGGATTGTTTTGCAGGAGTTCGGTCTGGTTGGTTATACGAAGGACGGCTGTTTTGGTTCGTTGGAACTCTTCCTCTATGAGACTGAACATGCGATTTCCCAATGTGGTGTCACCGACGAGATCTGCGTACAATCGCGCGATAAACAGATCCGATTTGGCCAGGCCGATCTCCACGTTGCGAATCATGTCTTCGAAAAGCGCAAATCGATCCAGCATCGTGCGCAGGAGTCGTTGGTCGGCGAAACTCTCTATTGCATGGCCGACGCTGAACCATCCCGGCAAACCGTGCCGGCTTTGCATCCAGCCAAAGACCCACGGGATTGCACGCAGGTCCGCCAGATTGTGCGTAGCGCTTCGTCGTGCGGGACGCGAGCCAATCCTGGCAAGATCAAACTCCAGAGATGGTGTCGCTTGTTCAAAGTAGGGAAGGGTATCCGGGTTGTCGCGAATGTTGCGGGTGTAGTGGCTCAGTGCCTCCCGAGCCAGGGCTTGCATTGCAGACATCCAATCCCGCTCGATCTCCGGTGCTCCCGGGCGTAACAATGCGTCGAGCGAAGCTGCAATCATCAATTCCAAATTGCGTTGCGCCAGCACACGATCGGAATATTTCCAATTGAGTACTTCACCTTGCTCGGTGATTCGGATAATGCCGTTGAAAGCGCCAGGCGGTTGGGCCACGATCGCCCGATGTGTTGGACCGCCGCCGCGTCCCACAGTTCCTCCACGGCCATGGAAGATATGAAGCCTTACATTGTGCTCCTTGGCCAATTGATGTAGTTCTGCGTGCGCCTTGTAGATTTCCCAAGTGCTCGCGAGCATTCCGCCGTCCTTATTCGAATCGGAATAGCCGAGCATCACTTCCTGATGTCGTCCCCAGGAGTCGAGTAGTTTCGAGTACTCGGGGTCGTTCCATAGTGATCGGCAGATAACAGAGCTCTTCTTGAGATCCTCGATTGATTCGAATAATGGAACAGGCATTAAACGACACAAATCGATGCCGGCCAGATTCGATAGCCACACGAAGGAAAAAATGTCATCGGCTGATGACGTGCCGCTCACAATATGGAAGCGCATCGCTTCGGGTGCCTGATTCTCTTGTAAACGTGCGATGCCCCGCAGATGGTTGAGCACCTCGCGCGCCTCGTCGGTCCGGCCTTTGGCTCCGGATTCGAGTGCCGCGACGGCATTCGCGTGCGCTCGTGCGTGCTGACGAACGTCCAGTGTGTAGAGGTGGAATCCGAAAGTGTGAAGCGTTCGGATTAGCGGATCCAGGAGCAATGTCGCGACTCGGCTGCTGCGGTGCGAAAGAAGACCGCAACGGATGATGTTGAGATCTTCAGCGAATTCCTGAGGCTTGGAATAGGCTTGAGGATTGGCCATGTCCGACATGGCAAGCTCCAGCCGAAACAACAGGCAACTCGCGAATCGGCGGTAAGGCTCATCGGCACGGTCCGTAATGTGAACGTCGAGCCGCTCTTCATAATGTTGAAGTCTCGTTCGCAACTCATCCGTCATTGCGACCCGCTTTCCCGAGGCACTGAGCCGTCTTCGAAGCTGCCTCACCGACTGAACATAGTAACCAAGCGCGATTCGCCGGCCGCCCGTAAGCGCGTATTCCGCCGATTCCGGAGTTACGTGAGGATTGCCATCCTGATCGCCGCCGATCCAGGATCCGAATTCAACCAGCGGAGGTATCGAGTTCGAGTCTAAATTCCGCCCGTACACTTGCTCGATACTGATACGGATTTCCGTGTAAAGCTCGGGAACCGTTTCGAAAAGCACGGCGCTGTAATCGAGTCCCATCTGGATTTCATCGAATATCGTCGGCGGCACCCGGCGGATCTCATCGGTTTGCCAAAGCGATGTGATTTCTGCCGCCATTTCCTCTTGAATTTCCAGAGCGCGAGCATCGACCAGTGGAATACGGTCCAGTTCTTCGAGCAGTTGTGAAATCCGCTGCCTCTTCCAAAGAATCGTTCTTCTTGCGACTTCTGTTGGATGCGCTGTAAAAACCGGAACGACGAGGACGCGCTGCAACGCATGCAACATGTCTTCGATGGTCATTCCGGCATTGCGAATTCGAATAAGCGTGCCCTTAAACGTTCCAGGCTGCGGCGGAATTCCGTCTGAAAGCTGGATGGCCCGCCGCCGGCGTTTTCGGTGATTTGTTTCTGCAAGGTTCGTCAACTCGAAAAACATCGCGAACGCCTTCGCCAGTTTTGCGGCTTCCTCAACCGTGACTTTACGGACAACCTCGAGCCGTTGGTTGATGTTCGATTGATCTGTCCTGCCGGCTATCGACAGCTGGCGAAGAGCTTCAACCTTATCGAAAAATTCGTGGTTTTCCTGTTCTCGGATGACGTTGCCTAGCAGGCGACCGAGGGAGCGAACGTCTCGGCGTAGCGGGTGTTCTTTAACTTCTGGTGGAGTTCCGAGGAGTTCACCCAGTCGGTCCTGCTGATTGCTCGCACGCCACAGGGGATTCTCGCCAGTATTGGCGGTCACGCCCCCTCCGCTTCGAGGTAGCGGATGCGCTTTTGTATGTCGGTGTTAATGGAATGGTACGGTTGTGCGAGGTTGCCGGGATCGAAGATCGTTTGACGCATGTGTTCCGCGTCATCGTTGCCGATTGCGTCTGTGAAGATCGGCATAAGGTATTCGACGCCCATTCTCGAAGGCTTCATCAACTTCGGATCGTAGAGTGAATGGTGCATGTAACGTGCGTGAATCAGCCCCCAACGATCACGGAAGCGATTCGCATCATATCCTTCGACGTGGAATCCTTTTTCGGAATGGTATTGCAGAACTGCGACTGTATTATTTCTTCCTTCGAGCAGCAGGTCGACAGCCTTTGATCCAAGCAATGCTGCATAGAATCGGTCGAAGAGAATCGGACGTCCACCACGCTGAGTGTGCCCGACTTTGCGGGTGAAGATAGCTTCTTTAGCGGTGTTGCCTCGCCGATAGGCTTGGAAATATCGGTCGCCCAGCAGTTCGATCATTTTTGAGCGGAGCGCTTCCGCGGCACCGGTCAGAGCCACATTGCCTCCAGGATCGGTCGAACTCGACACCGCACCGAGCTCACGGCCTTGTTCATCGACGATGCCCTCACCACAGACGATGACGACATTCTTCTGAAGGTCATACAATTGTTTGACCCGTTCGACAAGATGTTGGGTTTCGACAGGATGCTCCGGAACCAGCACGATATCGGGTTGTCCGTACGTGGAGCCGAGGGCGATGTAACCGGACTGCCGGCCCATCACTTCAACAATTGCGATACGACGATGGCTTTCTGCCGTGGTGCGTACGCGCTCGACGCCCTGCGCAGAGACGAGAACCGCCGTTGCGTAACCGGGAGTCGCATAGTTAACTATCTGGTCCAGGTCGAAGACGGCATCGGACGGCGCCCGTTTGTATCGGTATCCATTCAAGCCGGTGCCATCGTTGATACGGATCCACTCGTCAGGTTCGCTTGGGTAATTCAAACCCAGATCGTTATCAATCGTTTTCGGTGCGAGGACCGTAGGTATGCGTTCCGCAAGCGGTTGCAAGGCGTTGAGTGTCCCATCGCCACCTATAGCGATGAGTCCTTCCACTCCGAGCTTATGCAGCCGCGACACGATAGGATCGATCTGATCGTACCGATGAGGATCCACATAATCACGAGATGAACCGATGAGTGTGCCGCCTTTCGTCGGGTCGAGCTCGGGAATGCCTTGGAAGAGAGGATTCAAATGCACGTGCGGAAGCCGGGGATTGAAAAAACAATTGAAACCTTTGATGAAGCCGTAGATTTCAATCCGGAGCTGATTTGCGCGTGTAACCGCTCCATGGATCGTTGCGTTGAGTGCTGGCGTGTCGCCGCCTGCGGTCAAAATACCGATACGTTTCATTTCCTGTTAGATTATAGCCGCAGATGCGAGCCACGAGCCGAAATGCAGCCAGTGATGCCCAAGAATTTATCGACTCGTCTCGCGTTTTCCTCAAGGACGACTTCCTGCCGAAGCTTCTGCAATGCATCCAAGACATGTCGGACGAAGATTTATGGTGGCGGCCAAATGAGGAATCGAACAGTGCGGGCAATTTGATTCTTCATCTGTGCGGGAACCTGAGAGAGTGGATTTTGAACGCCATTGGTGGCGGCACATTCCCTCGAGATCGCGATGCGGAGTTTGCCGCGAGAGCGCCCGTTCCGAAGGCCAAATTACTATCCGAAATTCGCGCCACGGTTGCTGAAGTGGACGCCGTGCTGGCCGCTTTGCCGCACGATACTCTGCTGAAGCGCTTTCATATTCAAGGGGACACGACGTCGCGTCTCCAGGCGATCTATCATGTTGTGGAACATTTCAGTTATCACCTTGGACAAATCTTATTCATATACAAGCTGAGAAAACGAAGCGACCAAATTTGAGGCATTGTTTACTTTTTTTGAGAGGCGTATGTTGTGAGTTGGAAACGGGTTCGCCGGTGGGAGTCCCTGTCGGAGCTCTTGCCCCGACCTTAAAAAGAACGGTCGCTCGCCGCCAGGGAACCCGTTTTCACCCACCTATTTGGTTATAATAACGTCCACGTTCGATGGCGCCGTACCCAAGTGGTAAGGGAGAGGTCTGCAAAACCTTTATGCATCGGTTCGAATCCGATCGGCGCCTCTTAGTTGACCTGTTGAGACTGCCTAACGGCTCAACGTTCAACCATATCGCTTTCTCTTCGGCACCCTTAATGCCAGAAATTCAGCGGAAATCTAAATTATTTTTACAGCGGTTTAGGCAGCAGATTCT
>Ga0114129_10001833_pt1 | contig 28935 bp, 25 predicted proteins | sample RhiMetdeltSRZDD1_FD_80071 | JGI IMG/M metagenome (GOLD analysis project Ga0114129, IMG submission 80071) | Populus rhizosphere microbial communities from Tennessee, USA - Rhizosphere MetaG P. deltoides SRZDD1 (version 2) (version 2) | ecosystem: Host-associated > Plants > Roots > Rhizosphere >... | reverse complement strand
CCGGGCGAGGCGTCGAGAAGCTGAACGCTGCCGCCGTGGCGCTGCACGAGATCGCGTACGATCGCCAGACCGAGCCCGGCCCCACCGCTGTCGCGCGTACGCGCATCGTCCAGCCGCGTGAACCGTTCGAAGACGCGTTCGCGGTCGGCGGCCGGAATGCCCGGCCCGTCGTCGGCAACGGTCAGCACCACCGACACCGAGCCGGCCGACACCGAGCCGGCCGACACCGAGACACAAACCGCGGAAGCGGCATGGCGTACGCCGTTGTCGACGAGATTGGCGACGACGCGGTCGAGCGCCAGCGCATCACCCAGGACGCACACAGGCTCCGCAGAAGACAAGGAGACCGGCACCCGGGCCGAGCCGTAGCGCGCGACCGCATCGGAAGCCACCTCCTGAAGATCGACGACGTCGAGCGGAGCGGTCGGCGGGGCGTCGGCCCGCGCGAGGATGAGCAGATCGTCGACGAGCCGGGTAAGCCGCTCCACGTCGGCGAGCAGATCCTCGATCGGCAGCGCTCCGCCGTGCTGTTGCGTCACTTCGAGCTGGACGCGCAGATTCGCCAGCGGGCTGCGGAGTTCGTGGGCGGCGTCGGCGACGAAGGCTCGCTGGCGGGCCCGGGAGGACTCCAACCGGTCGAGCATTCGGTTGAGGGTCACCGCGAGGCGATGGATCTCGTCGCCGCCCTCGGGTACGGGCAGCCGGTCGGCCCGCTGCGCCAGGGTGATCCGCTCCGCTCCGGTACGCAGGTCTTCGACCGGCCGCAGGGTCGCACCGACGACCCGCCAGGCCAGGATGGCCAGGCCGCCGACGAGCAGCGGATAGCCCACGAAGAACACGCTGCGCAGCACGCGTACGCTGGCCAGGCTTTGCGCGATCGGCACCGCGACGACCACGGTCACCGGGTCGGCATCGCTGCCGGCGGGCAGCGCCACCACTCGCAGGGGGCCGTCGATGGTGACCCGGTCGCCGTCGATCTCCAACGCCGCACCGGACCGGGCCGCCTCGATCTCGGCCGGGTCCAGCAGCGGCACCAGTCTGTCCGCAGTGGACGAAGCCGAGCGTACCCGTTGATCGGAGTCGATGACCTGGACCAGCGACGGTCCGGTGACCGGGACGGGCTGCGGCAGCCGATCGGCGGCGACCAGCGAGACGATCTCCTGCGCGGTCGCGCGGGCCTGGTCGTCGGCCGTGAAGCGCAGGGTGGTGGCCAGGATGACCAGCAGGATGGCGCCGCCGAGCGCGAAGCCCGCGGCGAGGCCGCCGGAACCGATGATCATGAGCCGGCCGCGCAGGGTGAGGCGCCGCCACCGGCCGATCACGGCGCTCCACCGGTGAGCCGGTAGCCGGCGCCGCGGACCGTCTCGATGGCATCGGCGCCCAGCTTGCGGCGCAAGTATCCGATGTAGACCTCGACGAGGTTGGGCTCCTCGGCGTCGAAGACCCGGTCGAGCAGCTGCGTCTTCGACACGACCTGCCCGGGATGGCGCATCAGGTACTCCAGCAACGAGAACTCGCGGACGGTCAGGCCGACGTCTTCGCCACCGGCGAGTACGCGCCGCGACGCGGGATCGAGGCTGATCGGCCCGCACCGCAGAACCGCCGGCCGCACCGGTGCCCCGCGCCGCAGCAGCGCTCGCAGCCGGGCCAGGAGTACGACATAAGAGAACGGCTTGGTGAGGTAGTCGTCGGCGCCGCAGTCGAGCCCGTCGGCCTGGTCGTGCTCGCCGTCCTTGGCCGACAGCATCAGGATCGGTAGCCAGTGCTGCTCGGCGCGCAGCGTACGCACGATCTGGTAGCCCGACATTCCGGGCAGCATCACGTCCACGATCATCGCGTCGTACTCGCCGAAACGCGCGGCCTCCAGGCCCTCGCGGCCGTCCGCGGCGACATCCACCACGAATCCCTCCGCGGTCAGCCCGCGCCGCAGCGCCGCGGCCATCCGCGTCTCGTCCTCCACCACCAGCAGCCGCACGTGACCACGATGGCACGCCCGCACCGCGCCCGGCGACCTCGCCCTCAGGTTCGTCTCAGGTCACACCGGGCACCATGGTTCCATGACCGCAAACCGCCCGGCCTGGTTGCGCTGGCTCGTGCCGGCCGTCGCCGTGCTCGCCACGACCGCCGGAGCCACCGCGCTGAAGACCGCCGCCTCCGCCGAGCCCCGCTTGCCCGCGCGTACCGCCGCCCAGCTGCTGGTCGACTTGCAGACCGCCCGGGTCGACGGCCTGAGCGGCATGGTCACGCAGCGCGCGGAGCTGGGTCTGCCGTCACTGCCCGGCCTCGCCGGTCAGGGCTCGGCCGATCTGTCGTCCCTAATCAGTGGTACGCACACCCTGCGCGTCTGGTACTCGGGCCCGAACTCCGCCCGGGTGGCCCTCCTGGGTACGCTCGGCGAATCCGACATCATCACGAACGGCAACGATGTCTGGATCTGGTCGAGCCGGGAGAAGACCGCTAAGCACCGGGTGCTGACCGACCGTCCCGAGAAGACCTCGCCAGTAGATCCGGCTCGCGTACCGATGACACCGCAGCAAGCGGCCGATGCCGCGCTGGCGGCCGTCGATCCGACGACGGTGGTGTCCACCGCCGGCCCCGTCAGGGTCGCCGGACGGGCCGCGTACGAGCTGCTTCTCGAACCCCGCGACACGGCCTCCCTGATCTCGCAGGTACGCATCGCCATCGACGCCGACAAGCACGTGCCGCTGCGCGTACGGGTGCTTGCTGACGGGCTCGCCGATCCGGCGATCGAGGTGGCCTTCACCCAGGTCAGCTTCGCCCGGCCCGGTGCGGAGCACTTCCGGTTCAACCCGCCGCCGGGTACGAAGGTCATCGAGGAGAAGGCCGAACCCGCCGATGCGGGGAAGAAGGACGCGGCCAAGAAGGACGCGGATCGCGCGCCGATGACCGTCGTCGGGCAGGGCTGGACCGCGGTCCTGGTCGCTAGGGCGACCCCGCCGGGTCAGGCCGGCCAGCCGGGCGGCGAGCTGAGCGGGCTGCTGCGGCGGCTGCCGTCGGTACGCGGCGCCTGGGGCAGCGGGCGCGTTCTCACCGGCAACCTGTTCAGCGTGCTGATCACCGACGACGGGCGGCTGCTCGCCGGCGCGGTCCGGCCGGAGCGGCTCTACCAGGCGGCCGCCGACCCCGCCGCGGCGCTGAAGTGAGTGTCGGGTTGGAGGACAACGCCATCGCGGTTCGCAGCACCGGTTTGACCAAACGCTTCGGCCGCCAGTACGCCGTCAACAAGATCGACCTCGCGGTACCCCGCGGCAGCGTCTACGGATTCCTCGGCCCCAACGGGTCGGGCAAGACGACGACGATCCGCATGCTCCTCGGCCTGGTCCGCCCGACCGCCGGTACGCACAGCCTGCTGGGCCATGCGATGCCGGCCGGGGCGGGCCGGGTCCTGCCCCGGGTCGGTGCCCTGGTGGAGGGTCCGGCGTTTCACCCCTACCTGTCGGGGCGGCGCAACCTGTTCCGCCTCGACGCCGCCGACCGCTGGGCAGATCCGGCGACGGCCGCCGCCCGGGTCGACGGTGCGCTCGATCGGGTCGGGCTGCTGGCCGCAGCGAACAAGCGCTATCGGGCGTACTCGCTGGGGATGCGGCAGCGGCTGGCCATCGCGGCGACGCTGCTCAACCCGCGCGAGCTGCTGATCCTCGACGAGCCGACCAACGGGCTGGATCCCCAGGGCACCCGCGAAGTGCGTACGCTCATCACCCACTTGGCCGCCGACGGCGCTACGGTTCTGCTGTCCTCGCATCTTCTGTCCGAAGTGGAGCAAATCTGCACCCACGTCGGCGTGATGCACCAGGGCAGCCTCGTCGCGCAGGCCGCCCTGCCGGAGTTGCGGGCCACGCACGCCGCTCGGGCGACGGTCACGACCGACCAGCCCCAGGACGCCGCCAAGGTCCTCGGCGACCTCGGCGCCACCGACGTCGTGGTGAGCACCGACACCGTCCAGGCCACGATGGGCGCGGTGCCGCCGGAGAAGACCGTCGCCGCGCTCGTGCACGCGGGCGTACCCGTGAAGGGGTTCGCGCAGTCGGCGGACCTGGAGGATCTGTTCGTGTCCCTGACCGGAGAGGGTTTCGATGTCAGCGGTTGAACCGCGCCTGGTGAGCACCCGCCTGCTGCGATCCGAGCTGATGCTGATCTACGGCCGGCGGCGCAACTGGGCGGGCCTGGCGGTGCTGGCCGCCATGCCGATCATCGTCGCGATCTCGGTCAAGATCAGCCCGCCGGGCGGGTCGAGCGATGGACCCGACTTCTTCTCCTCCATCACCTCCAACGGGCTGTTCGTAGCGCTCGCCGCGCTGACCGTGGAGCTGCCGCTGTTCCTGCCGCTGGCGGTCGCCTCGATCGCCGGCGACTCGATCGCCGGCGAAGCCAACCTCGGTACGCTGCGCTACCTGCTCGCCGTCCCGGTCCACCGCACCCGCCTGGTCGTGGTGAAGTACATCGCGATCTGCCTGTTCGCCTTCTCGGTGACGCTGCTCGTGGCCGGGGTCGGTGTCCTGATGGGGCTGACGCTGTTCGGCGGCGGCGACCTGACTCTGCTGTCCGGTACGCAGATCCCGATGAGCGAGGGCGCCCTGCGGCTCCTGCTCGTCTGCGGCTACCTCGGCATCTGCCTGTGCGGGATGGGCGCCATCGGGCTGTTCGTCTCCAGCCTCACCGAACAGCCCATCGGCGCCACCATCGCGATCATGATCCTGACCGTGGCCAGCTTCATCCTCGACACCATCCCGCAGCTGGACTGGCTGCACCCCTATCTGCTGACGCACTCCTGGCTGGCCTTCGGTGACCTGCTGCGCGATCCGATCGCGTGGGACGGCGTACGCGAGGGGGTCATGCGGGCCACCGCCTATGCGGTCGTGTTCGGCACCGCGGCCTGGGCCCGCTTCTCTTCCAAGGACGTCACCAGCTAGCGGTCGCCGGGGACGACCAGACCCGACTCGTAGGCGACCACCACCGCCTGGGTCCGGTCGCGCAGGCCGAGCTTGGCGAGCACCCGGCTGACATGGGACTTGACGGTCTCCTCCCCGACGACCAGGCGCGCGGCGATCTCCGGGTTCGACAGGCCCTCGGCGATCAAGCGCAGCACCTCGGTCTCGCGGGCGGTGAGCGTCTGCAGGACGGCCTCGGGTTCCCGGCGGCGTACGCGCATCCGGGCGAACTCGGCGACCAGTCGCCGGGTCACCGTCGGGGCCAGCAGCGCTTCACCCGCGGCCACGATGCGGACGGCGTCGAAGAGGCGCTCGGCGGTCGCGTCCTTGAGCAGGAAGCCGCTCGCTCCGGCGTCGAGGGCGTCGTAGACGTGTTCGTCGAGGTCGAACGTGGTCAGGATCAGTACGCGCGGCGCAGTGCCGGCGGGGGTGGACAGGATGCGGCGGGTGGCTTCGATACCGTCCATACCGGGCATGCGAATGTCCATCAGGACGACGTCGGGGCGCAGTTCGCCGCACAGCCGCACGGCCTGCTCGCCGCCGGCGGCCGAGCCGACGACCGCGAAGTCCGGCTGGGTGGCGAGGAGGACTTCGAAGGCCGCACGGACGACGTCCTGGTCGTCGACGACGACGATCCGGGTGGCGGTCATGGCGCGGATCCCTTCGTCGGCAGGACGGCCTCGACGAAGAAGCCGGCGCCCGGTGCCGCTCCGGCGGTGACCTCGCCACCGACCATGGCCGCCCGTTCCCGCATGCCGGCCAGGCCGTGACCGAGGTCCGCCGGTACCACGCCCGGTGGCGACGGGTCCACGCCGGCCGGGCCGGGGCCGTTGTCGTAGACCCGGACCACCAGGTCGTCGCCGTAGTGCAGGGCGACGTCGACGGCGGAGCCGGGGGCGTGGCGCCGGGCGTTGGTCAGCGCCTCTTGCACGATGCGGTACGCGGTCAGCTCGATGCCGGGGTCGAGCGGCTGGACCGAGCCGCTGACGATCAGGCGTACGCCGCCCGTGCCCGCGTCGCGTACCTCGTCGAGGAGGGCGTTGAGCTGGCTCAGGCCGGGTTGGGGCTGCCGGGTGTCCTCGGCGTCGACGTCTTCGCGCAGTACGCCCAGCAACCGCCGCATCTCGGTCAGCGCGGTACGCGCGGTGTCACCGATGGCGGTCAGCCGCCGGGCGCCTTCGGGCGGCAGTCCGGGCGTGGCGAGCCGGGCCGCCTCGGCCTGCAACGCGATCATCGTGATGTGGTGCGCCACGACGTCGTGCAGTTCGCGGGCGATGCGGGCGCGTTCGCCGCGGGCGGCGTACTCCAGCAGCGACGCGGTCGCCGACTGTTGCGAGGCGAGCTGCCGGCGGCGTTCGTCGCGCAGGCGTACCGCGGCCCCGCCCGCCGCGGCGGCTCCCGTCGCTGCTAGCAGCAGAAGCACGGACGGGCTGCCGAACCAGGACAGCGCCGCGAACGGCAGGATCAGGACCAGTACTGTCCTGAGTGGACGGACGAAGCCCACGACCGCATAGAGCGCGGTCAGCGCAGCCGCCCCGGCGACCGTCACCGGAACCGAGGACAGCACGCAGGACAGGGAGACACCGGCGGACAATGCGGCCGCCGTGACCGGCCATAGGCGTACCAGTGCCAGGGGAGCGACCACGGCGAGGGCGAAGAGCACGGCGACCGCGGTCGACCGGCCTTCCGCGGCCACCGCCTCGGCCGCCGCGACCGCGCCGAGCCCGGCGGTCGCGGCGCCGAGCAGCACGGCCGGTCGTCCCCTCACGCCAGCCATTGTGACCGGCCCGCCCGCCGGTGTCGTCCACCCCGGCAGGGATGCGTCCTCCCCCACAGGAGGGAGGCGGCCACGGTCGCAAGACCCCTCTGCGCCGGGACGCGCCGGCCGATCGGGCCCGCATAGCCTGCCTGCCATGGAACCCTCGATCGAGGTACGCGCCCTCCGCAAGCGCTACCGCAGCACCGTCGCCGTGGACGGGCTGTCGTTCACCGTCCGCCCCGGCGAGGTGACCGGCTTCGTCGGCCCCAACGGCGCCGGCAAGTCCACGACGATGCGGCTCATCCTCGGGCTCGACTCGCCGGACGCGGGCGAGGCCCTGGTCAATGGGCAGCCCTACCGGTCCCTGCGTACGCCCTTGACCCAGGTCGGTGCGCTGCTGGACGCGTCGGCGCTGCACCCCGGCCGCCAGGCTCGCGACCACCTGCTGTGGCTGGCGTACAGCAACGGCATCCCCAAGCGCCGCGTGGACGAGGTGCTCGACGAGGTCGGGCTGGCCTCGACCGCGCACCGCCGCGCCGGTGGCTTCTCGCTGGGCATGCAGCAGCGGCTGGGCATCGCCGCCGCGCTCCTCGGCGACCCGCCGGTGCTCATGTTCGACGAGCCGGTCAACGGGCTCGACCCCGACGGCATCGTGTGGATCCGGGGTCTCATGCGGTCGCTGGCCGCGCAGGGCCGGGCGATCCTGGTGTCCAGCCACCTGATGGGCGAGCTGGAAGACACCGCGGACCACCTCGTCGCCATCGGCCGCGGCCGGGTGATCGCCGACACCAGCGTCGCCAAGCTGCTGGCGGCGGCGTCGAAGGACCGCGTCGAGGTCGCGACCGCTCAGCGGGCCGAGGCGACGACCGTGCTGGCCAACGCGGGCGCGACGGTCACCGTGGCCGGTCCCGAGACCGTCGTCGTCGAGGGCGTCGGCGGCGACCGCGTCGCGGCGCTGCTCACCGAGGCCGGGGTCGCCTTCTCCGAGCTGCGCCGGCACCGGGCCACGCTGGAGGAGGCGTACATGGATCTGACGCGCGGCGCCCTGGAGTTCGTGCCCGAGATCGAAAGGAGCGCACGATGACGGCGCGCGAATCCTTCCCGGGACTGCTGCTGGCCGAGTGGACGAAGCTGCGCTCGGTCAGCCGCTGGGCCACCACCCTGCTCGGCGCGGTCGCCCTCACCATCGGGCTGGGCTACCTGACGGCGTCGAGCAACCGTACGGACGTCAACGAGTACGGTGACTTCGTGGCCGGCCCGCTCGGCGAACCCGTGTCCGACGTGTTCTACTTCGTGCACCAGCCGATCACCGGCGACACCACCATCACGGTTCGGGTCGCGTCCCTGACGGCCGCGCAGCCGGAAGCGATCCGGCGCGTAGGTGGCGAGCAGATGACCCTGCACAAGCCGGACAGCCCGTTCGCCGGGGCGACCGCCGGCGTCATGATCAAGGACGGTACCGAGCCCGGCTCGTCGTACACCGCGGTGGTGTTGACCGCTGCTCACGGCGTACGCATGCAATGGGACTTCGACGCGGACCGCAAGGGCAGCGCGAGCAGCGGCACCCGCTGGCTGAGGCTGGTACGCGCGGGAAACACCATCACCGGCTACGAGTCGGCCGACGGGTCCGCGTGGCAGCGGATCGCCACCGCGACGCCGAAGCGCCTGCAGTCCACTATGGAGGTCGGCTTCTACGTCTCGTCCTCGGCGGCCGTCTATGTATCGCGGGTGGCCGGTTCCACGTCGACCGGTGAAACACCGACCTACTCCGACGCGGTCTTCGACAGCGTGCAACTCGGTTCGGCGACGGCGTGGAAAGCCAATCAGGTCGGCAACCCGGCCCCGTTCGCCAAGGGCGACGCCCCGCAGCCGGGCCGGCTCACCGAGTCCGGCGGCACGTATACCGTGACCGGCGTCGGCCAGGTCGGCCCCCGGCCGCTGGACGACGACATCGTGGAGATGGCGCTGTTCGGCGTCATCGCCGGGCTCATGGCGCTCATCGCCGTCGGGGTGCTGTTCGCCACGTCGGAGTACCGCCGGGGCATGATCCGTACGACGTTCGCCGCCACTCCGCGCCGCGGCCGCGTACTGGCCGCGAAGGCGATCGTGCTCGGCGTGACGTCCTTCGGGATCGGCCTCGCCGGTGCGATCGGATCGTTCCTCGTCGCGATACCGATCATGCAATCGCACGGCTACACCCCGCCGGGCCATCCGAGTCCGTCCCTCATGGACGGTCCGGTCATCCGGGTCATGCTGCTGACCGCCGCCTTCATGGCCGTCGTCGCGGTCTTCGGTCTCGGGGTCGGCGTACTGCTGCGGCACAGCGCCGGCGCCATCACGCTGACGATCGTGCTCGTCCTCCTGCCGGTCATCGTCGGCTCGATGCTGCCGAGCACGGCCGCTCGCTGGCTCATGCTCACCACGCTCGCCGGTGGCCTGGCCACGCAGCGGGCCAAGCCACCGACCATCGCCCTGGTCGAACCATGGGCGATGATCAGTCCGTGGGCCGGTATCACGGTCGTTTCGGCGTACGCCGCGATCGCGCTCCTGCTGGCCTGGTGGCAGCTGCGGCGGCGCGACGCATGACCACGGCACGCGGTCGGCGGGGCCTGCGGGCTCTGCGGGCGGAGTGGACGAAGCTGAGGACCCTGCGGAGCACGGGATGGCTGCTGGTGCTCGCCATCGCCACGACCGTGGCTCTCGGCTTCGCCCTCACCGGATGGCTGTCCTACGACGACTGCCAGTCCCCGTGCCGCCCCGACATGACCAAGCTCAGCCTGGCCGGCGTACGCCTGGGGCAGGTCGGGATCGTGATCCTCGCGGTCTTGACCGTGACGGCGGAGTACAGCACCCGGACGATCCAGCCGACGCTGATGGCCATGCCGTACCGGTTGCGGGTGGTGCTCGCCAAGCTCGGCGTGCTGTGTGTTCTCGCGGTGGCGGCCGGTGCCGCGGGCGTGGCCGGTTCGCTGGCGGCCGCCCGTTACATCCTGCCCCGCAACGGTTTCACGCCCGCCAACGGCTTCGGCGCGCTGTCGCTCGCCGACGACCTGGTCCTGCGGGCGGCGATCGGCACCGTGCTCTACATCGGACTCATTACGCTGATGAGCGCGGGACTGGGGTTCCTGCTGCGCGACACCGCGGGCGCGATCACCGCCGCGCTCGCGCTGCTCTATGGCTCGCCGGTGGTGGCCACGTTCGTCACCGATCCCCGCTGGCAGCACCGCATCCACCGGTTCTCACCGATGGACGCCGGGCTGGCGATCCAGTCCACGCAGGGTTCGGCGGAGATCGGGCCGTGGGCCGGGCTCGGCGTCCTGTCCTTGTACGCCGCCGCAGCGGTGGTCGCCGGGGCGGTCGTGTTCCGGCTGCGCGACGCCCGCTGAAGACGCCCGCTGAGGAGGCCCGCACCGAAGCTCACATCGGCGGAATCTGCCCGAGCAGGGGATGCGGCGCCGGGCTGCCCCCGGTGAGCAGGTCGCCGGCATCCGGTGCACCGGAGCGAGCGAAGTCGTCGAGAAGCTCAGCGGCGGCGGCCCAGAACGCCGCCGACGCCGGCTCGTACCACGTCACCTGATCACTGAACGGATCGTAGGCGTACCCGTCGCGCAGCTTCTCCAGGAAGGAGGGGTCGTCGAGCAGCGCGTGGTACGCGGGCCGGTTGGCGGCCAGCGACGCCCGCAGAACCTGCATGTTGTCCAGGGCGATACGCAGCCGCAGCCAGCGATAGCGAGTCCACTGTGTATCGTTGTCGAACCGCCGCGTGAGCCGCGCTCCGGCGAGCGCGCCCCGCAGGGCGAGTGAGGCGATGACCTCGCGCGGCATGTAGAGGTTGGTGCCGCCCTCGTCGCCGCGCTGGCGGACCCAGGCGACCCGGCCCCGCGACCCGGGCATGCCGGTCTGCATCGTGTCGCGCCACGACCGGGCCGTGTCCAAAATGGACGAAACGAAGCCCAGCAGGCTCGTGCCGATCTCGGCGGCCGGAGCGATGGACACCTGCCAGTCCTGCGGCAGCCAGACGTCCTGGTGCGGGAAGCCGTCGGGGTGCGAGCCGAGGTTGAGCCCGAAGGTCGGCCAGGCCGGCAGCGCCGCGTCGAACAGGTGCACCGGGAAGTTGGACGTGATGCCGCCGTCGGAGAACCACAGCACCTCGGCCCGCTGCTGCACCGGGTACGACAGCAGGGTGCCGCCCGAGGCGAGCGGGCGGCCCAGGTCGTCCCGCACGGTCGCCGGACCGACCAGCCGGTAGAGCCGGACCGCCTTGAACAGCACCGGCAGCGACATGCTCAGCCGGACGGCGAACACCACCGGCAGGTCCCACGGGTCCGGAAGGCGGTGCAGCACCAGCTTCCCGCCGTCCGGACCGTCCACTGTGAGCGGATCCGGATCGCGCATGGCCGCGATGACGTCGAGCCCGAAGATCGCGTCCTCCCGCGCGACCAGCTCGCCCTGCACCACGTCCGCACCGAGGTCCTCCAGCCGGAAATACAGCTGCTCGGCATCCGGATCGTCGCCGCCGAACGGCTGCAACGGGAACCGGTAGGGCCGCTGCCGGGTCAGGTCGGTGGTGATCAGCTCCAGGTTCACCAGCCGCCACCGCGGGTCGGCCGCCGCGCCGCGAGCCCGCTCCCGCCACAGCGGGCTGCCCGCCACGAACTCCCGCCCCAGCCACAGGTGCCCGAACCGCACCACGCCGGGCACGGCCGCGAGCCGGCTCAGGCAATCGCTCAGCCAGGGCACGACCGCCTTGCTCACCGTGGGTTTCGCGCCCCTCGCGAGCATTTCCATAGGGGTACGCCCACGGGGCTCGGCGGCGCCGGCCAGCATCCCGTAGTGGAAGTCGCCGGCGTGGCCGATATAGCGCCAGATGCTCCACCCGACGATGACGGCGACGAGCATGCTCAACGCGGTCCCGACGAGTACGCCGGCCGTCCAGTGCCACCATCCAGCCATGCCCAGCAGCACCGGCACGGTCAGCAGGAACAGGCTGATGACGACCCGGCCGGCCTCCGACCGCTTCTCCCCCGCGGCCGCGAACCGGCTGGCGTACGCCGACAGCGCCTTCAGCCACGCCGGACCGGCCGGATCGGTGGTGGCACCGAGCTTGCCCAGCCCCGGCAGCAGCACGAGGACCGAGGCGACGGCGACGTAGAACAGGACGAGGTCGAGCGCGGCCCAGCCCAGCGACGCCGCGTCGTACCACTGTGGACCGCCGGACGGCCGCTGCAAGGCGGGCTGCGTCGGCAGCCGGTCACCGACCGCGGCGGTCGCGGTGATGCCCCCGGCGAAGACCAGGATCAACAGCATCTTCGACACCCAGCCGAACGCGGCCAGGGCCGTGATGGGCAGCGCCCACAACTGCTTACGCATGGCCGCGGTCGCGCAGGCGTACAGGTTGCGGTCGGCTTTGCCGGGGCGGAACAGCTGCGCCAGGCGGTACTCGTCACTGCCGGCCTGCCCCTTGGCGGCCGTCGGCGGCAGCTGGCACAGCCACGAGATCGTGTCGGCGAGGCCGACGAAGCCCGGCCGGATCTTGCCTTCCCGGCGCTCGTGATCGCTGAGGGCGTACGCCGGCGGCGGAAGGTTGCTGCTGCGCCCGATCTCCGCAGCGGCCGCGGCCGCGGCCGCGATCGCACCGGCCGACGCGCCACCGACGTTGCGTACGCGGCGCTTGCGAGCGATCTCGCAGACGGCGAGCGGGTAGACGACGCCGGACGTCGTACCGCCCCGCATCGTCAGGTCGACGCTGTGCCGGCGGTAGTGCTCCTGCTCCTCAGCCGACCACCGGCTCTGCGGGCCGAGCACCTCGCCGGGCGGCCGCCACAGCGGCGAATCCTCATCGGCACCCAGCTGGTACGCCTCGGGCCGGCCGTAGCCGCCGACGTCGCGAGGCGCATCGGTCCAGATCCACCGCCGCCCCTCGGCGGTCGGGTCGACGCTCTGCACTCCGGCGGGCAGATACTCCTTGCGCAGCAGATCCTCCGGCGACCGCGGGCCCTCGATGATCTCTCGCAGCGTCGTGATCGCCTCACCGGAACTCGGTACGGCCATGGCTTCCCCCTCGATCAGATGACCGAGTGTGGGTGGGAGCGCCGAGTGTGTCAGCCGGATCTCCGACATCCGCCGGGCCCGCTCACCCTCCGATCGGGATGATCGTAAGGCCGTCCAAGGTGGGCGTGCGGTAACGCCGCGGCTCGGTCGTGACCAGACAAACCGCGTCGTCGTCGTCGAGCGCCCGGTCCTCCGCGTCAGCCGTCTCGACCGCGACCGCGACGGCGCCGGGCGCCGGCCCGCTCCCGAGCCTCGGCCAGCGCCTGTCGGTGGGTGCTTCTAGACTGCCGCGCATGGCTACAGTGAGCTTCGTTGATGAGACGACGGCCGGCGAGCGGGGCACCGCCTGGCATCTGGAGATCTTCGAGGAGAGCCTGCCGTTGCGGGAGGTGATCCGGCGGCGGGTGTTCCAGGAGGTGGCCGAGTTCAACGCCAAGGGCGGCGACACCTTCCGGGGCCTGGTCCAGCCGACCGGCACCGAGCGGACCCTCAACGGCTTCAAGCTGCGCCAGCCGCGCCGGGTCGACGCCGAGGAGCAGGCGGCCAAGGCGCTGGAGGCGTTCTCCCGCAACGGTTTCGTCGTCCTCGTCGATGACCGTCAGGTCGAGGAGCTGGATGCGGTGGTGGACCTGCGCATGGGTACGCAGATCACGTTCCTGAAGCTCGTGCCGCTGGTCGGTGGCTGATGACGATGCCCGAGGAGCGCCTGGGCCGGCTACGGGAGCTGGCTCCGGCCGGCGACGTCGAGGCCCTGGCCGACGAGGTGATGGCCATCTGTGCCGTCTTCAGAGGACGGTGGTCGTACGCCGGCCCGGCGCTGGAAGCGCTGGCGTCGGTGCCGACCCGGGCGAAGGCCGACCTGCTGATGGCGATCGTCGACCGCACCGCCGCCGCGACCGGCACCGAGCAGCGCAACTGCGCCAACGAGCTGCTGGAGAAACTGGTCAAGCCGTTCGCGTCGACCGCCACGCCGGAGGCGTCCGAGGTCGCGCTGCGGTTCGCCGCCCGGCACACCACCTACTTCGACGCCAAGAAGCTCGCGGAGCTGGCCCGGCGCCTCACGAAGGCGGGCCGGCCGCTCACGCCGGAGATGGTCGCGGTGCTGCGCCGCATGGCCGACTACGAACGCTGGGGACACGCCGACGCGCTGAAGCCGGTGCTGGCCGAATGCACCGAGCCCGCTTTCCTTCCGGGCGAGGCGTGGGCCGACCGGGCCCTCGCCGACCTCGCCACCGCCGGGCCGGGGTGGCATGAGCTGGCCCGCCACGCCACGACGGCGACGAACGCGAAGCCGTCGGCGAAGTGGGAGAGCCGGGCGAAGGAGCTGCTGGCCGGGCTCGACGACGCCGGTGACCGGCTGCGCGGCTGGCTGGCACTGGTCGGGCGGCCGCGGACGTGGCGGTTCAACCGGACGGAGTACGAGCCGGACGTCAACGACGCGTTCGACCCCATCAACGCCACCGCCGTGCGCGGGCTGGCGTGGCTGACGATCTGGCTGCCCGAGCACGCCGACACCGCCCGGGTCCTGGGCGCGCTGGCCGAGACGAGCCTGCGCAAGGCGGCCGGGATCGGGCCGCGCAACCCGAAGGTGGCCAACGCCGCGGTCTATGCCCTGTCGCGGATCCCGACCGAGGCCGCGCTCGCGCAGATCGCCCGGCTCGCGTCCCGGGTGACGTACAAGGGGACGCTGAAGGAACTCAATGCGGCGCTGGACGCGCGGGCGGCGGCGATGAACCTGACCCGCGACGAGGTCGAGGAACTCGCCGTGCCGGCGTACGGGCTGACCGGCGTCGGCGTACGCGTGGAGAAGTTCGGTGATGCGACCGCGACTCTGGAGATCCCCGGCGGCACGGTCACTTGGCGTACGGGGGCCGGGAAAGTGGTCAAGTCGCCACCGGCGGCCGTCCGTGCGAACCACGCCGAAGAGCTGAAGGAGTTCAAGGCGTCGGTCAAGGACGTCGAGAAGATGCTGTCGGCCCAGGCCGAACGGCTCGACCGCCAATTCCTGGCCCAGCGGACGTGGGCCTTGCCGGCCTGGCGCGACCGGTACGCCGACCATCCCCTGCTCGGTACGCTCGCCCGCCGGCTGATCTGGCTCGTGGACGGCGTACCCGTCATGTTCTGGGACGGCGAGCTGCGCACGGTCGAGGAGAAGCCGGTGACGTCCGGCGAGACGGTGCGGCTGTGGCACCCGATCGATCGCGACGTCGACGAGGTGCTCGCCTGGCGATCGTGGCTGGAGGAGAAGCGGATCACGCAGCCGTTCAAGCAGGCGCACCGCGAGGTCTACCTGCTGACCGCGGCCGAGGAGCGTACGCGCGTCTACTCGAACCGGTTCGCCGCGCACGTTCTGCGCCAGCACCAGTTCCACGCCCTGGCCGCCGTACGCGGCTGGCGTAACCGGCTGCGCCTGATGGTGGACGACGAGTACGAGCCGGCGACCCGGGATCTGCCGCAGTGGGGGCTGCGGGCCGAGTTCTGGATCGAGGGCATCGGCGACGAATGGGACACCGACACCACCGAGAGCGGCGCGTACCTGCGTCTGACCACCGACCAGGTGCGGTTCTACCGGGCCGGCGCGCCGGAGAACTACGCCCACGCCGGTGGCGGCGGCTACGAGCAGTGGGTACGCCAGGACACGGAGCCGACCACGCCGCTGCCGCTGGACGAGATCCCGCCGCTCGTCCTGAGCGAGGTGCTGCGGGACGTGGACCTGTTCGTCGGCGTGGCCAGCGTCGGCAACGACCCGACGTGGCAGGACGGCGGACCCGAGGGACGTTTCCGCGAGTACTGGCAGTCCTACAGTTTCGGCGAGCTGAGCGGCACTGCGGTGACTCGGCGCGACATGCTGTCGCGCCTGGTGTCGAGGCTGGCCATCGCCGATCGCGCCACTGTGGACGGACGCTTCCTCGTCGTCCGCGGCGACCTGCGCACCTACAAGATCCACCTTGGTTCCGGCAACATCCTGATGAGCCCCAACGACCAGTACTTGTGCATCGTGCCCAAGCAGTCGGCCGGCGGCCCGGCCGACGTCTTCCTGCCGTTCGAGGGCGACCGCGTCCTCGCGGTGATCCTCAGCAAGGCACTGATGCTCGCCAAGGACACCGCCATCACCGATCCGACCATCACCCAGCAGATCGGGAAGGCACGGCGGTGATCGGACGGCAGCATGGGTGATCTCGGCGAGGTCTTCCGCTATCCCGCAGTGGCGGCGGCGTACCGCTTGCGGCCGCCGTACCCGGAGGAGGTCTTCACGATCCTGGAACGGCTGATCGTGGATGAGCCCCGGACCGTCCTGGACCTCGGCGCGGGTGAGGGCGCGTTGGCCCGCCCGCTCGCGCAGCGGGTGGATCGGGTCGACGCGGTGGACCGATCCGCGGCGATGATCGCGGTGGGCCGGCAGCAGCCCGGCGGGCAGCGGCCGAACCTGCGCTGGATCAACGACGCCGTCGAGTCGGCCGCCCTCGACGGCCCGTACGCCCTGGTGACCGCGGGAGCGAGCCTGCACTGGATGGACTGGGCACCGCTGATGACTCGGCTGCGGGCGGTGATGACCAGCGGCGCGATGCTGGCCGTGGTCGACCACGACGTACGCGGCGTTCCCTGGCGCGACGGGCTCGTGGAGATCATCCGGCGTCATTCCCGCAGCCCGGACTTCGATCCTACCTATGAGGCGGTGCGGGCGCTCGCCGAGGCCGGGCACATCGACATCGCCGGTACCGCCGAGACGGCGCCCGTACCCTTCCAGCAGCCGATCGAGTCCTATGTGGAGCAGTTCTACTCCCGGGCCAGCCTCGCCCGCGAGCACATGGCGCCGCAGGAGGCCGCGGACTTTGGCGAGGCGATCGCCGCCCTCGTGCTGCCGTGGGTGGTGGATGGCGTTCTGACCATGTCGGTGGCCGCGAAAGTGACGTGGGGGCGCCCCACCTAGCGGGTATCTACTCGGCGTATACGCTCGGTGTAGAGTGGTCGCATGAGCGTCCCCCTCACCCTGCTTGGCCTGCTCGAACGCGAATCCAGCCACGGCTACGACCTGAAACGCGACTACGACACCTTCTTCGGTCGCGGCAAGCCGCTGCCGTTCGGCCAGGTGTACGCGACCCTCGGCCGGCTGGCCCGCGACGGCAAGGTAATGGTGAGCGAGGTCGGACCGGGCGAAGGCCCCGACCGCAAGCGCTACGTCATCACCGGCCGCGGCGCGACCGACGTCGAGACGTGGCTGACCGAGCCGGTCGAGCCCGAGCCGCACCTGCAGACGGTGCTGTTCGCCAAGGTGGTGCTGGCGCTGATGCTGGACCGCCCGGCCGCCGATTACCTGGACACCCAGCGGGCGGCGCATCTTCAGCGGATGCGCGAGCTGACGGAGGTGAAGCGCACCGGCGGCCTGGTCGATGCGCTGCTGGCCGACCACGGCCTGTTCCACCTGGAGGCCGACCTGCGGTGGATCGACCTGACCGCGGCCCGCCTCGACACGCTCGCCGACGAAGTCAGCCGCGCCAGCGAAATCGCGCGCGTCAAGGCGAACCGGCGATGACCCCGATCATCGAGGCGAGCGACGTCGCCTTGTCCTTCGGCCCGACACCCGCGCTGCGGGGCGCCAGCGTGACCGCGGCGGCCGGCGAGATCCTGGCCGTCATGGGTCCCAGCGGCTCGGGCAAGTCGACCCTGCTGCACTGCCTGGCCGGCATCCTCGTGCCCGACGTAGGCGTGGTCCGGTTCGAGGGCCGGCGCATCGACACGCTGGGCGAGAGCGACCGCAGCGCTCTGCGGCGGGACCGGTTCGGCTTCGTCTTCCAGTTCGGCCAGCTGGTGCCGGAACTGACCGCCGTCGAGAACGTCGCGCTGCCGCTGCTGCTCGGCGGGGCCAAGCGGGCGGCGGCCGTGGCCGAGGCGCGGATCTGGTTCGGGCGGCTCGGCCTGGACGGCTTGGAGGAGCGCCGCTGCGGTGAGCTGTCCGGCGGCCAGGCGCAGCGGGTCGCATTGGCCCGCGGGTTGGTCGCCCGGCCGCGGGTCCTGTTCGCCGACGAGCCGACCGGAGCACTGGACTCCCTGGCCGGCGAGCACGTCATGGAACAGCTGACCGGCGCCGCCCGCGACGAGGGTACGACCGTCATCCTCGTGACGCACGAACCCCGGGTGGCCGCGTACGCCCAGCGCGGGGTGATCGTCCGCGACGGCCGGGTCACCACGCTGACGCCGCCGCAGGAGGTGACCGCGTGATCCGCTTCGCTCGGCATCTTCGCTTCGACGCTGCCGCTGCTGCGCTGCATCACCGGCCCCGAGACCGCCCGCAACGAGTAGTCAGCTCCAAATCGTGACGTAGACCGGCGGGCGGAACCGCGACGGTGGTACGCCCGCCCCCGGCGAGCACATCAGCTGCATCGCATCGGGCGTGGCCAGGAAGTTACGCAAGAACGTCGCGGCGACCGTACGCCGTTCGCCCCGCAGCGTCGTGGCGTACCAGGAGCCGGCGACCGGAGTCCACTCCGTCGGTACGACATGCAGTTCGCCGCGGCGGATCTGCGGTGCCACCAGGCTCGCGATGGCCGGCGCGACGCCGTTGCCGCCGGCCGCCGCGGCCCACGCCGCCGTCTCGTTGGGGAAGACGTGAATGCGGCCCTCGGGAACCCGGCACATGGCCAGCAGGCGGCCGGCGTCGCTGGCCGGATCGGTGGCGCCCGGACCGACCAGCCACGGCCACTTGCCCGGTGGGCCGGAAAAGCGGGCGTCCGGCGCCGCCACCAGCACGGTCAGCCGGCGCAGGACGGGCTCACTGGCCAGGGCGACGTCATCGAGATCGGGGCCGAGCGCGAGGTCGGCGAGGCGGTTGCCCAGCAGCACCCGCATCTCCGAGGCGGTCGCGACGCCGGCCGTGGTCTCGATGGTGCCGTTCCACCGCTTCTGGAACGCCTCCGTCAGCGGCGTCGCGATGAACTCGGCGACCGTGGGGTCCACCACCAGCCGCAAATGGGCCGGTGCTCCGCGAGCCGCGCGTACGGCGGCCTCCGCCTCGGCGCCCAAGGTCACCATCTGTGACGCGATGCCCAGCAGGCGGCTGCCACCGTCGGTGAGGGCCATGCCGTTGCCCTCGCGCACCACCAGCTGATCTCCAAGGTGGACGCGCAGCGCCGCAATCGCTTTGGAGACAGCGGGTTCGCTGACTCCGAGCACCTCTGCGGCGGCGCGTACCGAGCCCAGCCGGGCGACGAGAACGAAGGCGCCGAGTTGCGTGAGCGTCACGGGTTCCACACTCGCATCCAGCGATCAGGAGTGCCAGTGCTAACTGATCGGTTATCTCTTCGTTGCCGATCGGGGCCGCGCAGCGCAGGATGGGGCACCATGCAGGTCCCAGCGCATTTCGAGTACGAGCGGGCGACCAGCGTCGACCACGCTCTCGCCCTCCTGGCCCAATGGGGCCCGGAGGCGCGCATTGTGGCCGGCGGCCACAGCCTGATTCCCATGATGAAACTGCGGATCGCCCGGCCCGAGGCCCTCATCGACATCAATGAGCTGGCCGAGCTGTCCTACCTCCGCATCGACGGCGACGCGCTGAGCATCGGCGCCCTGACCCGCCACACCCAGCTGCTGGAGTCCGAGCTGGCAGCCGAGCATTATCCGATCTTCCGCGACGCCGAGCGCGTGATCGCCGACCCGGTGGTGCGCAACCGCGGCACGATCGGCGGTTCGCTGTGCCAGGCCGACCCCTCCGAAGACCTGTCGGCCGCGTTCTCGGCGGTCGACGCGATCGCGGTGATCCGGGGGCAGGGCGGTACGCGGCAGGTTCCGGTCCGCGACTTCCACGTCGGTCCCTATGAGACCGTCGTCGAGCCCGGCGAGCTGCTGACCGAGATCCGCGTACCCATCAAGCCGGGCGGCGGCAGCGCGTACGAGAAGGTGGAGCGGCGGGTCGGCGACTGGGCCGTGGCCGCCGCGGGCGCCGCGGTCTGGCTGTCCGGCGGCGTGGTCGCCGACGTGGGCATCGGCCTGACCGCCGTCGGTGCCGAGCATTTCCACGCCGCGCAGGCCGAGGAGTTCTTGCGGGGCAAGGAACTCAGCGACGCCAACCTCGCCGAGGCCGGGCAGATCGCCGGCCAGAACTGCCATCCGACCGCCGACCAGCGGGGTCCGGTCGATTACAAGCGGCATCTTGCCCAGGAGCTGACCGTGCGAGCACTTCGCCGGGCGGCCGCGCGGGCCGCGGGAAGGGCAAGCTGACATGCAGATCACCGTGAACGTCAACGGCCAGGACTACACGCGGGAGGTCAGCGCCCGGCTGCTGCTGGTGCACTTCCTGCGCGACGAGATCGGCCTGACCGGCACCCACTGGGGCTGCGACACGTCCAACTGCGGCGTCTGCACGGTCTGGCTGGACGAGGTACCGGTCAAGTCCTGCACGGTGCTCGCGGTCATGGCCGACGGGCACCGCGTACGCACGGTGGAGGGGCTGGCCGACGGCGATCAGCTCGACCCGGTGCAGCAGGGCTTCATCCAGTGCCACGGTCTCCAATGTGGATTCTGTACGCCCGGCATGATGCTGACCGCCCGCGCACTGCTGAACCGCGAGCCCGACCCGTCGGAGGAGCGCATCCGCGAGGCGATCTCGGGGCAGATCTGCCGGTGCACCGGGTACGAGAACATCGTCAAGGCGGTCCGGTGGGCAGCCGAGCACGAGGCCGCGGCCCGCACCACAGAGCCGCGCACCACCGAGGAGGCGACGGTATGACCACCGCAGAGGCACCGCCGATGGGCTTCGGCCGGATGCATCGCAAGGAGGACGCCCGGTTCGTCCGGGGTCAGGGCAACTACGTGGACGACGTCGAGCTGCCCGGCATGCTTTACGGAGCCGTGCTGCGCAGCCCGCACGCCCACGCCCGGATCGTGTCCATCGACACCAAGGCGGCCGAGGCGCACCCGAAGGTCAAGGCGGTCATCACCGGTGCCGTGCTGGACACGCTGAAGCTGGCCTGGATGCCGACGCTGTCCTACGACACGCAGGCCGTACTCGCCACCGACAAGGTCCGGTTCCAGGGCCAGGAGGTCGCGTTCGTCGTCGCCGAGGACAAGTACTCCGCGCGCGACGCGCTCGAACTCATCGACGTGGAATACGACATCCTGCCGGCGGTCGTGGACGCCCGCAGGGCGCTCGACGAGGGCGCCCCGGTGATCCGCGACGACAAGGAAGGAAAGACCGACAACTTCATCTTCGACTGGGAGTCGGGCGACAAGGCCAAGACCGACGAGATCTTCGCCAGCGCCGAGGTCGTCGTCTCCGAGGACATCCTCTACCCGCGCGTCCATCCGGCGCCGCTGGAAACGTGTGGTGCGGTGGCCGACTTCGACAAGGTCTCCGGGAAGCTGACCCTGTGGTGCAACACCCAGGCGCCGCACGCCCACCGGACCGTGTACGCCCTCGTGGCGGGCCTGCCCGAGCACAAGATCCGGGTGATCGCGCCGGACATCGGCGGCGGCTTCGGCAACAAGGTGCCGATCTACCCCGGGTACGTGTGTGCGGTCGTGGGCTCCATCGTGACCGGCAAGCCGGTCAAGTGGATGGAGGACCGCTCGGAGAACCTGATGAGCACGGGCTTCGCGCGCGATTACCACATGCACACCGAGATCGCCTCGACCCGCGACGGCGACATCCAGGCGGTACGCGTGAAGGTGCTGGCCGACCACGGGGCGTTCAACGGCACCGCGCAGCCGACGAAGTATCCGGCCGGGTTCTTCCATGTCTTCTCCGGCAGCTATGACTTGCAGGCCGCGCACTGCGAGGTCAAGGGCGTCTACACCAACAAGGCCCCGGGCGGGGTGGCGTACGCCTGCTCGTTCCGGGTCACCGAGGCGGCGTACGTCATCGAGCGCATCATCGACGTGCTGGCGTACGAGCTGAAGATGGATCCGGCGCAGCTGCGGATGAAGAACCTGCTGCGGCCGGAGCAGTTCCCGTACCACAGCCCGACCGGGTGGGAGTACGACTCCGGCGACTACCCCAAGGCGCTGCAGCTGGCGCTGGACATGGTCGGCTACGACCAGCTCCGCCGGGAGCAGGCGAGCCAGCGCGAGAACGCCAAGAAGGGCGACGTGCTCACCGGCATCGGCATCAGCTTCTTCACCGAAGCGGTCGGCGCTGGGCCGCGCAAGCACATGGACATCCTCGGCCTCGGCATGGCCGACGGTGCGGAGCTGCGCGTACACCCGACCGGCAAGGCGGTGCTGCGCATCTCGGTGCAGACGCAGGGCCAGGGTCACGAGACGACCTTCGCTCAGATCGTGGCGCACGAGCTGGGCATCTCCCCCGACGACATCGAGGTGGTGCACGGCGACACCGACCAGACCCCGTTCGGCCTGGGCACCTACGGCTCCCGGTCGACGCCGGTCTCCGGTGCGGCCACGGCCGTCGTGGCGAGGAAGGTCCGCGACCGGGCCAAGCTGGTGGCCAGCGCCATGCTGGAGGTCTCACCCGACGACCTCGAATGGGAGCGGGGGCGCTGGTTCGTGGCCGGCGACCCGGACAAGGGCAAGACGATCCAGGAGATCGCGCTCGCCTCGCACGGCGCGCTCGAACTGCCCGAAGGCGTCGAGGGGCACCTGGACGCGACGGCCGTCTACAACCCGCCCAACCTCACCTTCCCGTTCGGTGCGTACATCTGCGTCGCCGACGTGGACACCGGCACCGGCCAGGTGAAGGTACGCCGGTTCGTGGCCGTCGACGACTGCGGCGTACGCATCAACCCGATGATCGTCGAAGGCCAGATCCACGGCGGCCTGGCCGACGGCATCGGCATGGCGCTCATGGAGCTGATCGCGTTCGACGACGAGGGCAACTGCCTGGGCGGATCGTTCATGGACTACCTGCTGCCCACCGCGATGGAGTGCCCGTCGTGGGAGCTGGGCGAAACGGTCACGCCGTCGCCCCACCACCCCATCGGAGCCAAAGGTGTCGGCGAGTCGGCTACCGTTGGATCGCCGGCCGCCGTGGTCAACGCGGTGCTCGACGCGCTCAAGCCGTTCGGCGTACGCCACGCCGACATGCCGCTCACCCCGTCGAACGTCTGGCGGGCCATGAACGGCAACCCGGTCCGCACCGACCTCGCCATCCAGTAGAAAGCCCTCAAGATGAGCCGCTTCGACCTCCTCGAACGGGCCGACGCGCTGCGCCGGGCCCGCGAGCCCTACGTGCTCGCGACCGTGGTCCGCGCGCAGCGCCCGACCAGCGCGAAGGCCGGCGACTCCGCCTTGGTGCTCGCCGACGGAACCCTGGACGGTTTCGTCGGCGGCACCTGCGCGGAGTCCACTGTGCGCAGTGTCGGCCTGCAACTGCTGGAATCCGGCGCGTCCACGCTGCTGCGGATAACGCCCGACGACGAGGCCGACCAGGCGCAGGAGGGCCTGCTCATCGTCAACAACCCGTGCCTGTCCGGCGGCACCCTGGAGATCTTCATGGAGCCCATGCTGCCGGCCCCGCTGGTGCAGGTCTTCGGGGACGCCCCGGTCGCCCGGGCGCTGCTGCGCGTCGGTGAGGCCATCGGCTACGCGATGGTGGCCGGGTCCGCCATCGCACCGGATACCACGGCCGTCCTCGTCGCGTCGCATGGTTACGGCGAGGAAGCGGTGCTCGAAGCGGCCGTCCGGGCCGGCGTACCGTATGTCGGCCTGATCGCCAGCCGCCGCCGGGGCGACGCCGTGCTCGACAGCCTCGGGCTCACGCGCGAGCAGGTGCGCACACCCGCCGGCCTCGACATCGGCGCGCGTAGCGCCGCGGAGATCGCCGTCTCGGTCTTCGCCGAGATCATCGCCCAGCGTCCGCGGTCCACTGTGGAAATACCACCGGCCGGCCCTGCGGTAGCCGCGATCGACCCGGTCTGCGGCATGTCGGTCGAGATCTCTCCCACGTCGTTGTACGCCGACCACGCCGGCCAGACCTATTACTTCTGCGCTTCGGGGTGCAAGGCGGCGTTCCTGGCCGACCCCCAGCGCTACCTCCAGGCCACATCATGATCCCGTTAAGATCACGGATAATGTACGGATCATGGGCCAAGATCCGTGCAATAACCCTGATCCTGCCGGGATCATGGGGGGCTGACGGGTGACGCAGACCGACCTCGCCGCGCGGCTGCCCGACATCGACACCCTCGCGGCCGGGCTCGGTGCGGTCGGCTACCTGGCCGACGAACCGCTGGCCACCGCGCTGTTCCTGGCCGCCCGGATGGGCCCGATGCCGCTGCTGCTGGAGGGCGAGCCCGGTGTCGGCAAGACCGAAGCGGCCAAGGCCCTCGCCACGGTCCTGGACACCCCGCTCATCCGGTTGCAGTGCTACGAGGGCCTGACCGCCGCCGAAGCGCTCTACGAATGGAACTATCCCCGGCAGCTGCTCGGCATCCGGCTCGCCGAAGCGCGCGGGGAACGCGTCAGCGACACCGACCTGTTCACGCCGGAGTACCTGCTCGCCCGGCCGCTGCTGGCCGCGATCAGCCATCCGGGGCCGCGCCCAGCCGTGCTGCTGATCGACGAGGTGGACCGGGCCGACGACGAGTTCGAGGCGTTCCTGTTCGAGACGCTCGCCGAGGCCAGCGTCACCATCCCCGAACTCGGTACGCGCCACGCCGTCGCTGCACCGATCGCGATCCTCACCTCCAACCGCACCCGGGATCTGCACGACGCCCTGCGCCGGCGGTGCCTGTATCACTGGATCGGCTATCCGCGGACGGACCGGGTCGCCGAGATCGTCCGGCGGCGCGTACCGGCGGCCAGCGACTACCTCGCCGACCGCGTCGCCACCGGCGTCGGCCGGCTGCGTACGCTCGGGCTGACCAAGCCGCCGGGCATCGCCGAAGCCATCGACTGGGCGTCGGCCCTGGTGATCCTGGGCCTGCCCGAACTGACCCCACAGGCGGCGGCCGCGACGCTGGGCGCAGTGCTCAAGCACCCCGAGGACCACGAAGCCGTCCTGGCCCAGGGTGTGTCCACAGTGGTCGCCGATGGCTGACCTGGCCGATGTGGCGGCCCGGCTGGCGGCGGCCCTGCACGACGCCGGCCTGCCCGTCGGCCCCGATCGGGCCGAGCGCTTCGCCCGGGCGGTCACCATCGCCGATCCGCGTACGCCCACCCGGCTGCGCGCCTGCGCCCGGGTGACGCTGGCGCTGACCGAGAACGACCTGGCCGTCATCGACCGCGTCGTCAACGCCGTCTTCGCCAGTGCGGTCGACCCCGCCGACAGCCGCGGGGCGGGACCGTCCGCTGTGGACATGACCTCGTCGGGCAACGGCGCCTTGTCGGCCGGTAAGACCGCGTCGGGCGGGCGCGACGCCACCGTGGCCATGGCCGGCAGTGCCGCCGAACGCCTGCACCACCGCGACTTCGCCGACCTTACGCCCGACGAGGTGCACCAGCTGTTGTCGGCCATGACGCAGATGCGCGTGGCGACGCCGGTCCGCCCCTCTCGGCGTACCCGTGTAGGGGTTAAGGGACGGCTGGACCTGAGGCGGACCCTGCGCATGGCGCACCGCGGCGGCCATGGGTGGATCTGGAAGCGGACGCGTGAGAAGAGCCGGCGGCTGGTCGTTTTGTGCGACATCTCCGGTTCGATGGAGCCGTACGCCCGCGCGCTGCTGCAATTGCTGTACTGCGCGCGGCGAGCGGTCCGGGCGGAGATCTTCACCTTCGCGACGCAGCTGACCCGGCTGACCCCGGCGCTGGCCGGATCGCCGGCGCATGCACTGGCCTCCGCGGGCGAGTCGGCGCCGGACTGGTCGGGCGGCACGCGGATAGGCGCCGCAATTCAGGAGTTTCTGGATCGTTTCGGACGGCGAGGCATGGCCCGGGGCGCCGTGGTACTGATCATCTCAGACGGCTGGGAGACCGGCGCACCGGACACTTTGGAGCGGGCCATGCAGCGGCTGTCGCGGCTGGCCTACCGGATCGTCTGGGCGAATCCCCGTACGCAGAGCCCGCGCTACCGGCCGCTGGTCGGCGGGATGGCGGCGGCCTGGCCCTACTGTGACGCGATCGTCAGCGCGCACTCGCTGAATGCGCTGAGTGATCTGCTGGATGCGTTGTCTGCGCCCATTGCGATGTTCGCCGCATCGGGGCGACACTCTTTGGGGTCCGCCCCTCGCGGCCGTTCGTGAACGCCGGTACCCTGCCCAAGGCTGAGTGCGGTACGCATGCTCAAGTAAGAGAGGTAGTCACTCATGACCGACAGTCGGTTGAGAGGCCGCGTCAAAGGGCTGTTCGCGGGTGCGCCCGGGGAGAACGAGATGATGGAGCCGGCTCCGGTACCCGTACCGTCCATGGGCGACCACGACTCCGACGCCGAGCGCCAGGCGTTGCAGGTGCTCGTGCTCGCCCGGCGTACGGCCGACGAGCACGTGGCCACCGCGCAGCAGGAAGCGCACAAGATCCGGGCCGATGCCCAGGGCCGCGCCGAGGAGTTCCTGCGCGAGGCCCAGAACAAGGCCGACGGCGTACGCCGCGACGCCGAGAAGGTGCTGTCGGACGCACGCGCCAAGGCGGACCAGATGTCGCGGGAGGCGCAGGCCAACGCCGACGGCGCCCGCCGCGAGGCCGAGCGGATTCTGCAGGACGCGCGCGGCAAGGCGGATCAGGTCGCCAAGGACGCCCAGACTCGGGCCGATCTGCTGGAGCAGGAGGCCGAGCAGCGCTACCAGGAGGTCGTCGGCGTGCTGGAGACCAAGAGTTCGGTGCTGCAGCAGCAGATCGCCGCGCTCCAGCAGTTCAACCGCGACTACCGCGGCCGCCTGGCCCAGTTCATGCAGAGCCAGCTGCGGGCGCTGGGCGTCGACGACATGCCGACCCCGCCGCAGTTCGCCGACGGCGACGAGGCCGAAGTGGCCGCCGCCAACGGCGCGCGTACGGCCAGCTAACGCGAGCTACTCGGCGTCGGCGGGGATGCGCTCGTCCTGGGCGCCCCGCTGAGCCGGGATCGCTTCGGCCGCCTCCTGCTCGATCTCGCGGCGTAGCTGGTCGGGCTCGCGCCGCGGCAGCTCCGCTCCCCGCCGGGCCGGTACCTGCATCTGAGCCGACCCGGGCCGTTCGTGACGGCGACCGGGCTGGTCCGGTGCCGGGCCGTCGGCGGGCGCCGCCGGGCTCACCGGCGCGGCCAAGGCCGCCGGGCTCACGGGAGCCGGGCTCACCGGTGCGGGACTCACCGGCGCGGGGCTCACGGGCGCGGGGCTGACCGGTGCGGAACTCTCCACCGGCGGCGGCGGGGTCAGGCTCTCGGCCGCCAGCAGTCCGTTGACGTTCGCCACCACCTGCGGGTACTCGCCCGTCTCGGCGCCGCGCTGGGCGGCTGCCATGACCGCCGCAGCGGCCAGGCTCGCGACGCGCTCGGCTTCGCGCTGCACCCGGGCGCGCACATCCTTGGCGTGGCGTTCGGCGGATTCGGCCGCCCGCCGCGCCTGCTCCAGCCGCTCCAGCTCGCCGGACAGGCTCTGGCTCACCTCGGCGTGCTGGTGTTGCAGCTTCGACAGCTCGCGCTTGGCCGATCCGGTCTCCTGGCGTACCTGGCCCAGCTGCTGCTGTGCCGCAGTGAGCTCGGCTTCCAGCTGCGTCAGCGCTTCGCGGCGAGCCTCGGTCTCCTTCTGCACCACCATCAGCTGCTGGTGCTGGGCCGCGGCCGCCTCTTCAGCCTTGCGGCGCAGCTCGGTCGTGTACTGCTGGGCCTCGGCGTGCAGCGCCACGTTCTTCTCGTTGGCGGCCGTACGCACCGCCGCCAGCTCCTGGTCGACCGCTTCCTTCCACTGCGCGATCTCCTGCTGGGTCTGCTGCCGGGCGGTTTCCAGCTCCTTCTGCGCCTGCAACCGAGCCGCTTCGACGAGCGCTTCGGCCTCGGACCGAGCCTGCTCGGCGCGCTGGACGCTCTGTTCGTCGATGCGCTGGGCTTCCTGCTCGGCCTTCTCGTGCGCGGCGGCACCCTCGGCGCGGATCTTCTCGGCGAGTTCGCGGGCCTCACCGAGCGCCTTCTCCGCTTCGGCCTGGTGCTCGGCGGCCTTCTGCGCAGCGGCGGTGGTGATGGCGTCGGCCTGCTTCTCGGACAGGGCGAGGATCTGGTCGACCATCGGGCCGAGGTCGCGGAACGACGCGCGCTCCAGCTGCCGCGGCTGCTGGCGCAGCTCGTGCAGCTCGCCGGTCACTTCGCGGATGTGCGCACCCATGTCCTGGATCTGGCGGAAGGCCCGCTGGTGTTCGGCGGCGAGCTGCGCGTGCTCGCCCTCCAGCCGCGACATGTAGTGCTCGACCTGACGCTTGTCGTAGCCGCGGACCACCGTCGCGAACACCGGCCGGGCCGCTTCGGACCCGAGCTGCTCGTCACCGTTGGACATAGGTCATCCTCCATAGAACCGCACTGCGCGATGCCGGTGGAGCGTACCGCCCCGCCTGCACATCGGACCACGCTACCGGCGCCTCAGGGTATGGCGATACCCCGGGGCGTGCACATCGTCGGGTCGTTCGGACTACCCGTCCCTTATGCGGTGATCGCCGGTTGCGACCGGGTTGCGGAGCTGTTTGCGCCACAGGACTATCGTGTCCGCCATGTACGACACTGCCGCGGTGCCGGCCCGGCTGATCAGCCTGCGGGCTCAGCTGCTGTGGCTGGCGTGCGTCGCGGCCGGTGTCGCCGCGATCGGCTCGGCCGACCTGACTTCGGCCGTGGCCACCGCGACCCTCGTCGTCGCGGCCCTGCTGACGTGGCATGTTGCCGCAGCGCTGCCCGTCGGACAGGCACGCCGGCTCCGTGATGCCACCGTGCGCGAGCGGGCCCGGCGTACTGGCGTTGTGCGGCAGTGCGATCCAGACGCTGCGGGGCGGCCGCGTCCCCGCGCACCGTCCGCGTGAACCCCTGAATCCGCGGCCACTTCCACCCATCACTCAAAAGGGGTTCACCATGTCCATCGCGCCGTTGTCGGCTGCCTACGAACTAGCCACCACTCTGGCCGCTCTCCTCGCTCCCGTGGGTGGGGCGGCGGCTGCCGTCGTCGTTTTCACCATCGCCGTACGCCTGCTCCTGCACCCGCTGGTCCGATCCGCCGTACGCGGAGAGAAGGCGCGGGCGCGGCTGGCACCGAAGGTCAAGGAGATCAAAGAGCCGGAGGAGCTGCTGAAGCTCTACCGGGATGAGGGCGTCTCGCCGTTCGCCGGGATGCTGCCGATGCT
>Ga0114129_10001832_pt1 | contig 28940 bp, 19 predicted proteins | sample RhiMetdeltSRZDD1_FD_80071 | JGI IMG/M metagenome (GOLD analysis project Ga0114129, IMG submission 80071) | Populus rhizosphere microbial communities from Tennessee, USA - Rhizosphere MetaG P. deltoides SRZDD1 (version 2) (version 2) | ecosystem: Host-associated > Plants > Roots > Rhizosphere >... | reverse complement strand
TGATCGCGGAACCTCACGCATTTCGCCGGTTGGACGCCAAGCGATTGTAATGTTGTAAAAAAACGCTCCGGTTTAGCGATCCCGGCAAACGCGACCACAGCTCGATTTTTGAACTTTTCAGGTGGGACGGGAGTGTCGTTTGTATATAAGCCTTCTATTTCCGTACGCACGATGAATAAGGGCACTGGAAGTGCGGGATTGTCGACACCGTCAGTTTCCTGCACGCAAGCCAGCGTAGCCCGGCGAATAGCGGACTTCGGTTCGCGCCAGCGGCCTGCCGGAAGCAGGAATTCCCCGGCGGCCCACTCGACGGGATCGATCGTGACGATGTCGACATCGCGGTGAAGTCTTCGGTGCTGGAAGCCATCGTCGAGAATGAACACATTCCCGAGTTGCGTTTGTTCGGCAAGCCGTCCGGCCTCGTACCGATTCGCGCCCACGACAACTGGAACGTTCCTGAGCCGTTGCTTAATCAAAAGAGGTTCGTCGCCTGATTCTTCCCAATTCGACTGCACGACGACCACCCCTCTCATGCTTCGTCCGTAACCACGCGACAAAACAACGGGACGAAAACCTCGATTGCGCAGTCCCTCCGCAAGCGCAATAACTAGCGGCGTTTTGCCCGTTCCCCCGACTGTAAGATTGCCTACACTGATAACGGGATGGTGCAGCCGGGATGTAACAAGTACTCCCGATTCGTACAGTTTTTCTCGCGTTTGCAGCAGAAAGTGGAAAGCCTTGCTCACCGCGGCGCCCCGGCCGGCTGAAGAACTTGCAAGACTCGATCGGTGGCACCGCTATTCTGCTGCACGATCTTGAACGCGTTAGTTCCCAGATCCGACGCTTGCCTCGGGTTCGACAGGAGCGCTCCGATCGTGGCCGCCAGTTCGGAGGGCTTGTGAAGCCGAATAGCCGCCCCGGCAGCGAGAAACAGCCGTGCCATCTCACGGAAGTTTTCCATGTGCGGTCCGAACACGATTGGTTTACGGTATCGGGCTGGTTCCAGTATGTTATGGCCGCCCGTGGGGACCAAAGAGCCGCCCATGAAAACGACATCGGCGTACTGAAATGTTGCGGCGAGTTCGCCGATGCTATCAAGCAACAAGACATCCGCCAGTTGTCTTTCGTCCAGCAGCCGGGTGCGGCGTACAAACGCAAGGTGCCTTTGTTTCAGGATTTCTTCGACGGAATCGAATCGTTCTGGATGACGAGGAGCAATCACCAGTTTCAGCTGCGGATGTTGCTTTCGTAGTTTCTGGTAAGCGTCGAGAACCAGGTCTTCTTCTCCAGCCATAGTACTTGCTGCGATCCACACACAACTCCAGCTTTCAAGTAGCCTGGATAGACTATCGTCCAGAGACCGGCCCAAGTGTCCGATATCGTATTTGAGATTCCCGAAGACCGTCACTTTCTGAGGATCAGCTCCGATTGCCTCAATGCGCATTCGATCGGTTTCCGATTGCATTCCTAGAATGGTGTAGTCCTCGAACACGCGACGCAGCCATCGCCGGGCGAGTCGGTATCGTGGAAACGACTTGTCTGAGATCCGTCCATTGATCATCATCACGCGAACCTCTCGTTCGCGACACTCTCGAAGGAAGTTCGGCCAAATTTCGGTTTCAGCGATGATTACCAATTCGGGATTGACGCGATTCAACGCACGTCGCACACACCACGGCAGATCGATTGGGAAATACAGGGTGTGGTCGACAATCCCGCGCCACTCTTTGGCTAACTGCTGACCGGTGGGTGTAGCTGTTGAGACCACCAGGGGCTGTTCCGGGAATTTTCTTCGAAGGCGTTCCAGAAGTTTTTCGACCGCCTTGACTTCACCTACCGAGACAGCGTGAACCCAAATTGATCGATGCAATTGCGGCACTCTCAAGAAACCGAAACGGTCTTTCAGAGTCGGCAGATACTTACCGAACCGAACGAGATAGTACGGAAACGCAAGAATCAGGCCGGCTGCGAAAACCAACGTATAAATGAAATACATGCCAGTCGCAGAGTATACTTTTTCGACTGTGGAGAGGAGTAATTATGGCAATCAAGGTAGGAATTAACGGATTCGGCCGTATAGGACGCAATCTTTACCGTACGTGCATTGGGGATAAAGACATCGACATCGTCGCGGTTAACGATATTACCGATCCCAAAACGTTAGCCCACTTACTCAAATACGACTCTGTTCTGGGAAACCTCGAAGCAGACGTCAAGCCCGGCGAAGACAGCATACGGGTGGATGCGCACACGATGAGGGTTTTCAAGGAAAGAGATCCCGGAAAGATCGATTGGCCCGGGCTCGGTGTTGATGTCGTGGTCGAATCGACAGGCCTTTTTACAAACGCGGAAGATGCTCGGAAACACATACGGGGTCCGGTGAAAAAAGTCATCATTTCAGCGCCTGCCAAGGGCGAAGATATAACCATCTGCCTGGGTGTGAATGAGAAGAGCTACGACCCTGCCAAGCACAACGTCATCTCGAACGCGTCGTGTACGACCAATTGCCTTGCGCCTTTGGCGAAAGTCATTCACGAGACCTTCGGGATCGAGAGCGGACTCATGACCACCATCCATTCCTACACGAACGACCAAAAGCTTCTAGACTTGCCGCACGAGGATCTGCGTCGTGCGCGTGCTGCTGTGTTGTCCATGATTCCGACATCGACAGGTGCCGCAAAAGCGATCGGCTTGGTGCTGCCGGATCTTAAAGGCAAGCTGGATGGAATAGCCATTCGCGTGCCCACACCGGACGTGTCTCTTGTGGACCTAACCGTGCGAACCGTCAAACCAGCCAGCGTTGAATCGGCGAACTCGGCACTCAAAGCCGCGGCCAATGGGCCATTGAAGGGCATTCTTCAGTACACCGACGAACAGCTCGTGTCGGCGGATTTCTTGCACAACTCACATTCGTCGATCGTCGATGGGCCGCTCACGAAGGCTCTCGGCGACAGGATGCTGAAAGTCTTCTCTTGGTACGACAACGAATGGGGTTTTAGCGTTCGGCTGCGTGACCTAACCAAGCTCGTAATGAAATCATGAGGAAGCTCTCGATTCGGGACCTCGATCTGCAGGGCAAGCGTGTGTTCATGCGGGTCGATTTCAATGTACCCTTAGCCAGCGGCAAGATCACGGACGATACACGCATTGAAGCCGCTCTTCCTTCGGTCCGATACGTAATCGAACGAGGAGGACGCCTGATTCTGGCCTCCCATCTAGGCCGGCCGAAGGGCAAACCCGAACCTAAGTACAGTCTGAAGCCGGTGGCCGTCCGTTTGGGGGAACTTCTCGGAAAGTCTGTGCAATTTGCACCGGACTGTGTTGGTCCCGAGGTTGAAAAGCTCGTCGCCGCAAATGCGAATGGCGATGTGCTTCTTCTCGAGAATTTGCGTTTCCATTCGGAAGAAGAAAAGAACGACCCGGCATTCGCAAAACAACTCGCGGCGCTGTGCGACGTCTACGTTAACGATGCGTTCGGCGCAGCGCATCGAGCCCATGCGTCAACCGCGGGAATTGTGTCGTACGTGAAACAGGCGGCTGCGGGTTTCTTAATGGAAAAGGAGATCCAAGCGCTCAGTCACGCTTTGACGAATGCAGAGAAACCTTACGTTGCAATCGTCGGCGGTGCGAAGATATCGGACAAGATCGAACTCATTGAAAACTTCATCAACATCGCCAATACAATTCTCATCGGCGGTGCGATGGCATATACGTTCTTTCGCGCCAAAGGTCTGCCGACGGGAAAGTCGTTGGTAGAGGCCGAGAAGATCGATCTCGCAAGCCAGCTTCTGGCGAAGGCATCGAGCAAAAATGTTTCAATAGAGTTGCCGGTGGACCATGTCGTGGCGGCCAGTTTGGACAGCAGCGAGGCGGAAACGGTGCTGATCGAGCAGACGCCACCGGACCGGATGGGCTTGGACATCGGTCCTCAAACGATTCTGAGATACTCAGAACTCATTCATAAGGCGAAGACCATCGTTTGGAATGGACCCATGGGCGTATTCGAAAATCCGAAATTTGCGCAGGGTACTTTCGCGATCGCACGCGCAGTGGCGGAAGCGAAGGCATTCTCGATCGTTGGCGGCGGAGACTCTGCGGCGGCAGTGGCGCAGTCAGGGGTCGAGTCAAAGATTACGCACATCTCCACGGGGGGTGGAGCATCGCTGGAGTTCCTTTCCGGTCAAAAACTGCCCGGCGTCGAAGTCCTCACGGGTAAATGAGACATCCAATCATCGCCGGTAATTGGAAGATGTTCAAAACGCGCTCCGAAACGAGCGCGTTCTTTGACGCCTTAATTCCACAGATCCAAAATGTGGAGCATTGCGACATCGTTGTCGCGCCTCCGTTCACTGCACTTTCCGCTGCAACCGATGAGGCAGAAGGCACCCGCGTTGCCGTCTCGGCTCAGGATGTACATTGGGAGAAGGAAGGCGCATTCACGGGAGAGATCTCCGTCAGGATGCTGCTGGACGCGGGTTGCACCTACACGATTGTCGGCCATTCCGAGCGCAGACAATTTTTTGGTGAGACGGACGAAACCGTCGAAAAGAAAACCCGAGCCGGAATCGCGGGTGGACTAAACGTTATTGCGTGCGTCGGTGAAACGCTATCCGAGCGCGATGCGGGGCAGGCTCTGGACACGGTTCAACGGCAGGTTCGCAACGGTTTGGGCCGGTTGACCGAGGCAAACCTTTCCCATATCATTGTCGCTTACGAGCCTGTATGGGCGATCGGGACTGGACGTACGGCAACGCCGGAAATCGCTGCCGAAATGCACGCCGCAATCCGTAAGACCTTCGCAGAAATCTATAACGAGGCTGCAGCAGACGCGCTTCGCATTCTGTACGGTGGAAGCGTGAAGCCTGAAAATATTACGGCTCTAATGAAGGAGAAGGATATCGATGGAGCGCTAGTCGGTGGTGCTAGTTTAGACGCCGCCTCGTTCGCTGCCATCATCAAGTATCAATGATTACTATATTGACCATCTTTCACGTTATCGTTTGCGTATTTCTTATTCTCGTTGTCCTTCTCCAGCAGGGCAAAGGCGCGGATTGGGCTGGAGCTTTCGGCGGCGGGGGGACTCAAACCGCTTTTGGTGCCCGTGGTGCCGGGACGGTTCTCAGCAAGGCAACGACAGCCGCAGCGATTATTTTCATGATCACGTCGCTCGCGCTGACGATTCTGATTTCACGGCCTGGCGGCTCGTCTGTTATCCGTGAAGGCGCAAAGCAACAGCAACAACAACAGCAACAGCCGCCGGCTCAGAATCAGCAGGCACCTGCTCAGCAACAGCAGCAGAATCCACCTGCAAACGCACCAACGACGCCTGAAAAGAAATAGCAACGTTTGCTCAACCTCGCCGAAGTGGTGGAACTGGCAGACACACCATCTTGAGGGGGTGGCGCCGCAAGGCGTGCGGGTTCGAATCCCGCCTTCGGCACTCTGTGACGGGTTTCAGAATCACTGCATCGAAACATTCATTCGCACCGTAACAAACCGCGCGTATAGTTCACGAACAAAACACAATTCAATACTTTCTATGGTCTATGACTGGGAGTATCATCCGCCTAAAGCTGCGCGCCTGCCGCTCTCGCCTTCTGGCGGCCAATCTATCCTGCGCGCATCTATGAGGAGCTTCAAATGTCGAATGTTCAGTCGTCCGCCATTCGAATGCACGTCTCTCCTGTCCTTGATCTTGACGCCCACCAGGCGCATGTGGATGCCGCGGCCACGCGAGCTGTCGGCCTTGGCAAGCTGTTTGTCCCCGTACCCGCCACGCCGCCCACATTGGTGAATGGCGTCTTCTCCCTCGCCCAGTACCAGACACCGTTCAAAGTGCAAAACGACCGAGGATCGTGTTGGGCATTCGCCGGCGTCGCAGCCCTCGAAGCGGCATACTGCCGGAAATTCGGCACAGTGTTGGATATGTCCGAAGAATACACGTTCCATATCGGTAAGGCCTTCGCACTGACCCTGGACGCATCCGGCTTTGCTCTTCCCGTGGAGAACAATTCATGCATAACGGGGTTTCAGGGAAGCGGCGATATTTCGGAGAAGCTGTGTGAGAACGCAATTCCGGGCGAGGACACGGCGCCGTATATCGCGAGCCAGACCTTGCTGCTCAATATTCTTCCAACCTTAGGTTACGCACCCTCGGCGTCCGCGCTCACCACACAGGAGGATTTCGACGCTCTCGAGTTCTGCGAGCAGCACATTTCACTCATCTCGCGGATTAATGCGCGGTATCGGGGCACGGATTGGGGCTTTCTCGGCAGGCCTCCAAGCATCGCAGATATCGAAAATACGTTGCTCTCGGATCACGAGGTCATCTGCGACGTCACGCACCTCACGAACCCGGTCGGCGGCCACGTTCTGCTGTTGATAGGGTTCGACCGTAACCGCAAGGTATTTTTCGCAAAGAATCATTGGGGCGAGAACGCCTTCATCGAGATTCAATACAGTGGTGACCCCAACTGGAGGATTGACTCGGGCTACTATATCAAGGATGTTGTAGACCCGACCTTCGTGCAGAGCGAAGCCTGCTGGCTCGGCAACTGGTGGCTCACAATGGAAGGGCAGATCAACCGCCTGTTATTGCGACGCGCCGAGGACTTCCAACATCCCAAACAGCCCACAAAACTGGGGACGTTGTATGCTGCCGACGGCAGGCACGATGTTAACGGTATGTTCCTCAATAACGGAACAACGCTTCGCTTCTTCATCGGTCCGCCGAATAGTGCCGTGAAGCCCGGAACGCTCGTGGGTACACAAGTTGACGCGACCCTCGATTTTTCGGATGTATATAACCTGGCGGGCGTTGGCCAGTCTGGGCAGGCCATCACGATGAGCCGCTTCAGCACGCGCTTCGCCGCCATTTGGAACAGCACTGGAGGGCAGGCGTTCCAGGCTCGGCACGGACTCGATGCAAACGGTTATCAACAGGCGTTCAACCAACTGCTGGCCGGTGGCTTTCGGCTCGCAACCGTCGCCGGCTACAGTGAGGGCCGTGACGCCCGGTTCGCGGGCGTCTGGGTGCCCGATGATCACAGTGTCGCATGGCAGGCACGCCATGGGCTCACTGCTGCTGACTATCAAACGACATTTGATGCGTTGGCGGGACAAGGTTATCGACTGACCATTGTCAGCGGTTATGCCGTTAACGGCTCCCCGCGTTACGCCGCTCTGTGGGAGATGCGCGGTGGTCCGGAATGGCAGGCTCGACACGGCATGAGCTGGCAGCAGTACCAGCAGAACCTCGACACTCTCGGCGCACAGGGCTATGTCTTGACGCATATCTGCGGATACCGCGTCGGCAACGGCGTCCAATTCGCCGGCATCTGGGAAAAGCAAAGCGGAGTAGTCTGGCAGACTCTTTTTGGATTAACGTCGTCGCAGTATCAAAAGAAGTTTGACGAGCAACTCGCTGCAGGAATGCGACTAACCTGCGTGAGCGGTTATAGCGACAGCGGGATTGCAAGGTATGCCGCCATCTGGCGAAAGGAAGGCGGAGGCGCGTGGCAGGCTCGTCACGGTCTTGACGGCGCCCATTATCAGACGGCATTTGACCAGCTCACCGCTCAGGGATTCCGGCCGGTCCAGATCAGCGGATATGGCGACGGCTTTTACGCGGCTTGAGGGCTGTGTCTTTAGAAATCGTGGTGTGGCTGCCATACAACAACCACACCGACGGTTTCAGATGACACGGACACGATCGGAGCCCACAGGAAAGCGTGTTTCGTTTTGTCAGTTTGGTGCGTTACTGTTCGCCCGGCGATGTACCCTACTGCGGCTCCTGCCACAACATCACTCAAATAGTGTTTGCTGGTATCGATCCGGGAAAGTCCGACAAAGGTAGCCGTCCCATAAGCCAATAAGGAAGCTTTCCACCCGTAGTGGTGGTCCACGACGACTGCGGCGGCAAACGCGGTTGAAGTGTGTCCGGAAGGGAAAGAGTAATTACCCCCTGATGGTCGGGTACGTTGAACAGCCTGCTTCAAACCAATGGTCAACAGCCCATTCAGCAGAGAGGCCTGGGTGAGATCGTAGCTGAATTGAGCGAACTCATCGCTTCCGCGAAAGCGGGTTACCACGAACAGGCTTCCGACGGCAGCGGCTACAACGGGCCCGCTCCCCAGTCGCGTTCCCACTTCATCTCCGACTCGCCCGAGGCGAGGCGGCTCGAAATAGTCCCTGACAGGGACATCTGCCTGATGCGATGCGAGAGTTGCGCCGGCACCCACAATCGCTGGAATGAGATTGCTGCTAGAAAAGAGGTGGAGCGAGTTTTTCGCGAGATCTCGAGGCAAGTCCCGTAAACCGCTGCGTTGCGAAGAACCGTCGCTCTCTCCGCCTGGCCTTTTGATCTGGCTATCCGGGTCGGGTTGCGTCGCCTGAGCCGCAAGTTGCTGGGCGAATGCGAGCAGCAGCAAAAGACAAACGCCTAAACTTGCACGACTTTGTTGCGGACGAGATCGCTGCGTCAGGTGTGCTCGAACGCGCCTTACATCGATAACAGCTTCGCGCGCGATGTAGTAACCTCCGGAGCATGGCTAGGCTGGTGTCGATCTTGATCGTGTTGGCCTCCATCCAAGCGCAGCCTGCGAGCGCTCAGTGGATGATAGGAGCCTACATCGGATGGGCCGCTCCTTTCAAAACAAACGTTCGAGTCGATAGTTCCGCCAATGCAACCGATGTCCTTTTCGATGACGTCCGCTTCCAAACAAAATCTTTTGAGAGCCCGCTCTACTATGGGATTCGCGCCGGGCGGACGCTCGGTACTCGTTTTGGCGCCGAACTCGAGATGACGCATCTCAAAGTTTTTGCGGAAGTCGATACCCCAGTGATGGCATCCGGATCTATCCGGGGAACGGCACTGAATGGTGTGATAACTCCGAGGAGCATTATGGACCAGCTCAACGTGTCGCATGGAATGAACATGGTGCTTGCCAATTTCGTGACGCGTTTTCCTTTGGGTTCTCCGGCTGGTGGGGGGACGCGAGCCGTCCTTATAACTCGATTCGGCATCGGCCCAACGGTCTCTCATACCGAGGGCAACGTGCTCGGGATGACAGCGGAACATTACGAGTCCGGCGGCCTGGCGATGCAGGGGGCGGCGGGGATGGAGTTCCCCATCTGGAAAGGCGTCTACCTCGTAGGAGAGTACAAGTACACCGCCTCTTGGCAGCGCCTTTCCGTCGGGTCAGCCGCTGTGGAAATGTCCCCGGCAACGCACCATCTCGTGAGCGGGATTACCTATCACTTCCCGTAAACGATCAAGCTTTAGTCCGAGGCCTCGACCGCCGCTATGACGTCGCCGATGGCCGCTTCATCATAATGGCGCCGATTCAGTTCGCCGTGCCGCCCGTCACCGTCGTCGTGAACTGGACTCCGAACCCCCATCTAAATAGATCGTTTTGTCGCATTTGTAGGGCTCGGTATTCCGTCTTCCGATAATCGATATTACGGTAATCGTTCATTGACATCTCATAAGGCCTTTGTTACTGTGCACCGCAAAAATCTCCATCAAGGCAAAAGATCTCGTCTTCAGCGGGGAGAGGATGCATGAGTAAGTTCTTGTCGTGCTGGAGCCCGCCGAGCGAACAATTTTGGCGAAAGAGAGGGCAACATGAACATCCGCAAGGTGTGTGTGCTGGCGGGAGCAGTGTCTCTGAATCTTTCGATCGTTGTGATGTTGGCGCAGTCGACGGCACAGATCAGCGGAGCCGTGAAGGACCAGACGGGCGCGGTTCTACCTGGAGTGGAAGTGACGATGACGCAGGCCGATACCGGATTGAAACGTACCGCCGTTACCGATGAAACCGGTCTGTACAACATTCCGAGTCTTCCGGTTGGACCTTATCGTTTCGAAGCGGCTTTGCCGGGCTTTCGCACGTACATTCAGACGGGAATTGTCCTGCAGATCAACAGCAATCCAATCATCAATGCAGTGCTGCAAGTGGGTCAGGTCTCGGATGAAGTCAACGTACAGGCAGATACCGCGCTGGTCGAGACGCGCGCTACGGGCGTCGGCAGCGTTATGGACAACGTGCGTGTGGTTGAGCTCCCACTGAATGGCCGGCGCGTGGCGGATTTGATTTTGATCTCAGGCGCTGCGGTTCAAGGCACGAACACGTTCACGTATGGCGCGCGCGGCTATAACCAGACGGCAATCTCCGTCGCAGGTGGACAGGGAGCTGGAGTGGAATACTCGCTGGATGGAGGCACGCATAACGATGTGTATACCGGCCTGGGTGTGACGATGCCGTTCCCCGATGCGTTGCAGGAATTTAAGCTCGAAACGAACGCATTACCGGCTCAATACGGACATCATTCGTCTGCGGCCGTTAATGCCGTCACGAAATCCGGCACAAATGACTTTCATGGATCCCTTTTTGAGTTCATTCGCAATAATTCTTTCAATGCGAACAACGCCGCGACCCAAACGCGCGACACACTGAAGCGCAATCAATTCGGCGGTACCATCGGCGGTCCGATCCTTCACAACAAGCTGTTCTTCTTCGCGGGTCACCAAAGCACATTGGAACGCTCATCGAACAGCCCCGCGCCCCAATTTGTGCCCACGCCGGCGATGGTAGAAGGCGACTTCACGACCTTCGCTTCGAAGGCCTGCAACAACGGTGTCCAGCGGGTGTTGCGAGCGCCGGTCCAGAATCTCGGTACCAATGCCGACGGGGACACGATTTATCGCGTCGACAAATCACTTCTCTCGCCGGCGGCACTGAATCTTGCGAGCCGGCTGCCTGCCGCGCAGGACGCATGCGGTCAAATACGCTTTACGCGCGCAGTAGCAAACAACGAATACACGACCGTGGGCCGCGTCGATTATCAGATCAGCGATAGACATTCGTTGTTCGGCCGCTATCTGAATTCGTACACGCATAATCTCGACGATTACGATGGCGTGAATGTCCTGACGTTCAGCAGTTCTAACCTTGAGAGCATGGTCAACTCGTTTGTTCTGGGAGACACGTATACATTTCGTCCCAACCTCGTCAGTTCATTCCATGGAACCGTCAATCCGATTACGAACCAAGCGTATCCCCCGACCTATTTCGATCTCACGGATCTTGGAGTGAAAAACGTCTACCACTATGTGCCGGGCTTTTTTCTCATGACTGTTACCAACGGCTTCAACATCAGTGGTGGAAACGGAATTCGCGCAACTTACAACAGCCTCACCTACCAGTTCGCGGAGGATCTCAGTTGGATTCGAGGACCACATCAGATCGGGTTCGGTGGCACGTTTATTCGAACCCACGAGAACAGCAAGCTCGGTCTGAATCGAAATCCGCGGCCGATGTTCAATGGAGGCATTACGGGGCAAGGCCTTACAGATTTGCTCTTAGGCAAAATGTCTTCGATGTTGCAGGCGGCGCCGGGCATCGTCTACAAGCGGCAAAAATATTTCAGCCTCTATGCACAGGACACGTGGAAGGTCAATTCCAGACTGACGTTGAATGGCGGCCTGCGATGGGAACCGTATCTGCCGCCGTCACATTTAAGGGGGTATACCACCTTCTTCGATAAAGCGGCCTTCGATAGCGGCGTTCGCAGCGTGACCTACCCCACGGCGCCGGCCGGACTTCAGTTTCCCGGCGACCCCGGTGTTCCCGGTTACAAGTACGGCAACAACAATTGGGGGCAATTCGCTCCGCGTTTCGGTCTCGCGTTGGACCCTAAAGGCGACGGCCGCATGGTCATTCGCGGCGCGTACGGCATCTTCTATGAATTGCCTTATGCGCAGAAGTCCGGTCCTGTTTTGGTAAATGCTCCTTATGCCGGAGGCTTACAACTGACTACGCCTCCCGGTGGTTTTGACGATCCATGGTCGGCCACGGCAGGAGGAAATCCATTTCCGATCAGCCTGGACAATCCCTTGTTCCCGTTTCGCGGGACGTATCCAATCTATCCGAAGACGGTCAAAAACCCGTATGTCAATCAGTGGAATCTCAGTGTCCAGAGGCAAATTGGCGCTAATTGGCTGATCACCGGAAATTATCTTGGGACATCGACTATTCACCTGTGGGCAAGCTCGGATATTAATCCCGTGGTCGTTAAACCCGACCCGACCTGTACGATCTACGGCGTCCCTTACACTCCGTGCTCATCACGCAACAACTACGATGCGCGCCGACTCTTCTATTTGCAGGATCAGAATAAAGGCCAATACTACGGAGTCGTCGCACAATTGGACGACGGGGCGACGGCTAACTATCATGGGTTGTTGCTGTCCGTGCAGCATCGCCGCACCAATGGCCTAACGATTCAGGGCAACTACGCATGGTCCCATTGTATCGGTGATCTGGAGGAGGCCCAGTTGGGAATTCCGGCGCAGTATGAATATCCGGGAATGCGGAGCTATTACCGTGGCAATTGCAATCAAGATCGCCGCCACAACATGAATGTGTCCACGGTGTACGAGACGCCTCGTGTTGGAAACAGCATGACGAAGGCGTTGATCGGAGGGTGGCGCGTCTCCGGAATAGTCAGAGTTTTGTCCGGAAGCTACTTGACGATCACTTCCGGAATCGACACGTCGCTGACAAATGCTCTGGGCGGAGATCGAGCCAATCAGGTAACAGCGAATCCGTATCCCGCGACGAAAACTGTCGACCAATGGATCAATCGTACCGCGTTCGCACAACCTAACGATGGTCAATGGGGAAACATGGGCGTGAACAATATCGTCGGTCCGGGTAACATCCGGATTGATATGGGACTTACGCGAGCTTTCCGTGTGACCGAGAAGCAATCCGTTGAGTTGCGCGCTGAGGCCTTCAACGTCCCGAACCACGTGAATCTCAACAATCCCACGACGGTCTTAAACAACCCGCTGTTTGGAAAAATTACGACCGTCGGTGATCCGAGAATTCTGCAGTTCGCACTGAAGTATGCGTTTTGATCTCAACAACGCGCGCTTAGCGCGCCGCGAGTTTCTGCAAGTCAGCGCAGCACTATTGTTGATCCGGGCTACGCCGCAGATCACGACACTAGTAGGGATGCTGAATAACCCCTTCCATGTGGTGATCGGGCCCGATGGCCGGCTCTACTTTTCAGATTACGGCAGCAATCGCGTTCTGAGTTTGGATTTCGCGACGAAAAAGATCACCGTCGTTGCGGGTAATGGCACGAAGGGCTATTCCGGTAACGGTGGTCCAGCCAAGTCCGCCCAACTCGCAGCGCCCCACGAAGTTCGTTTCGACAGCAAAGGCAATATGTACGTCGACGAACGGGATAACCACATCGTGCGCAAGGTCGATATGAAATCCGGCATCATCTCAACGTTTGCGGGAACGCCGGCGAAAAATGGATATGCGGGTGATGGTGGCCCTGCGACCAAGGCGCTCTTCAACCAGCCTCATGGAATAACTCTCGATCGTGCCGACAATCTTTATATCTGCGATCCGCTGAACAACCGACTGCGTCGCGTCGATTCGAAAACCGGTATCATCACGACGTTCGCAGGCAACGGGCAAAACAGCCGGACGCCCGATGAGGGTCACATGCGAGACGTTCCTCTCGCCGGCCCTCGTTCGCTGGAAATTGCGCGAGATGGAAAGTGGTACCTCGCGTTACGCGAAGGCAACGGAATCTTTCGGCTCGACCCAACGAAGGGCACGTTAACGCGGATCGCCGGCTCCGGCGATAATGGATATACCGGCGATGGCGGGCCGGCCATCGCGGCGCGCTTTGGCTCGCTCGGGCCGGGCGGACTCACTGGACCGAAGGGACTGACGGTTTCCGACGACGGCAAGACGATGTATGTCGCCGACTGTGAGAATCATGTTATTCGCAAAATCGATTTACGCACGGGCATCATCACTACTGCCGTCGGAACTGGCGAACGGGGCGATGGTCCGGACGGTGATCCATTGAAATGCAAACTCTCGCGCCCGCACGCCGTGCTGCTGCACCGGCGGACGCTCTATATCGCGGACAGCGAAAATCACCGGATCCGCGTGTTCGAAGAAACCCAGTGAAGTAGAGACCTCAATTAAGGAACTTGAGACCGAACCTATGCCTGCAATATTTCAAAAGATCGAACCCATATCAAAAAAAGCCCGCATTGTGTCCTCGTTGCGGGAGGCCATCATTTCAGGCGCGATCAGGAGCGGCGAACAGATTGTCGAAGGAAAGCTTGCTCAACAGTTGGGAGTCGGCCAGGGACTCATACGCGAAGCGCTGATTGAACTCGAACACCAAGGATTCGTCCAGCGGATACCCTTCGCCGGCACACAAGTCACAGAGTTGACGCTGCAGGATGCCCAGCAAATATACGACCTGCGGATTGAACTGGAACCGCTGGCTTTTTTCTTGGCAGGACCGAAGGCACAGGCGCAGCACATCTCTGAGTTGAGGGAAATGTCGGAGAAGTCGAAGATTGCGTCCAAGGCAGGAGACCTCGAGGCGTTTTTCGAGAATCATCTCGCTCTGCGAAGCAAGGTTTGGACATTATCTGGAAACCGGTATTTGCAGCAGACTCTCGAGCGCGTCGTCATCCCCCTTTATGCGCTCTATGTGATCCGGCAATCGTACAACCTGGAAGGCATCCTGCAGACCACGTTTGACTGCACTGAGCATCAAGATCAGATTCTTGCCGCCTATGAACAGAAGAACTTTGAAGAAGCCCGCGAAGTCGCGCGTTCTTTTTTGAAAAGAATGAAGGAGTATCTCGGTACGCGGTTGCCCCCTGCATCCGGGATCTGATCGAACAAAACGCGTGAGCGGAGCACCATCAATCCTTCGACATTGGAGCGCTGTCGAAAAATTGCTTCGCTTTCGTTAAGAACTCACGTTCTACCCGACGAGCGGTTTCGCTGTCGCGCCTATGCAGGGCGTCGAGAATTTCGTCTTCATAAGGGCTCAGTGCCTGTACGGCCCGAAGAACGGCATCCCGATTCTGTGTGCGACGAATGAAGTACAAAGCATAGAGAGGGATAACCAGACGTTCCAGTGCCTGCTGGAGGTAGTGATTGCCAGACAGTTTCCAAATTTTCTTCCTATAACTCAGTTGAACTTCAAATACGGCGTCGAGGTCTTGGGCTTGTTCTGCCGTCCTCATCTCGTCTAATACTTTTCGGAGTTCCAGAAGGTCGTCCGGTTTCGCGTTGGACGCAGCTAACTCGAATGCCAAGGGCTCCAACTCCAGCCGCATCTGGAAAATCTTTTTGGCATCGTCCAGTGTTAACTGGACGACTTGCGTCCCGGAGTAAGGCGTACGCTGCACGAACCCCTGATGCTCCAATTCGATCAATGCTTCGCGAACAATGCCTTGTCCGACACCGAACTGCTGCGCCATCTTTGCCTCGACGATCTGTTCGCCTGCTTGCAAAGCTCCTGAGACGATGGCATCTCTCAATGAAGCGACGACCCTGGCCTTCTTCGATATGGGTTCGATTCGCGAAAATATTCGGTTCAAGCTTTAGGTTCTCCCAAATGCCTCACACTGCTCGGTTCTGTCTGTCAATCGATTATAGATTATATTATAAAAAATTCTTGTTTGCGCGCTCTTGCGTGGGGTATTTTGTGCATTGTGTCCTAGGGGACAAGGACTTCTATCCGGGAAATATCAGGAGCAATTATGGCAAAGACCTCCTTATCGGGTTTTGGGATATTGCTATGCGCTGCGCTGATTCTTCAAACTAAAACGGCGGTCTCTCAACAATCGCCATCGGTAACGGCGCCGGCAGCGAAATACCGGGCTGTCCTGGACCAATACTGTGTGACCTGCCACAACGACAAAACAAAGCGCGCGAATCTATCGCTTGAAAACGTGGATCCGACCACCATTGGTGATCACCCCGAGGTATGGGAAAGGGTCATTCGTAAGCTGAGGGCGGGGGTCATGCCGCCTCCCGGAGTGCGGCGCCCGCCGTTGACGGATTATGAAGGATTGCGCGACTGGCTCGAAAATGAAGTGGATCAGAAGGCCGCTGTGCGTGGTGTGAATCCCGGTTACGTCGTGCTTCACAGGCTCAATCGGACCGAGTATGCGAATGTCATTCGCGACCTTGTCGATATCGAAATCGATCCTGCAAAGTTCCTTCCTCCCGATGATTCCGCAAGAGGGTTTGACAATGTTGCTGGTTCGTTGACGATTTCGCCGACGCTGCTGGAAGCGTATACAACGGCCGCTACGCGGATTGCTCGCATGGCCGTCGGCTACTGGAAGGCGCCGACGGAGGCGAGCTACATCGCACCCGGCGATGTCGGGCAGACCCACCACATCGAGGGTCTACCCCTGGGCACCCGTGGTGGAATGCTTGTCCGTCACAATTTCCCCGCGGATGGCGAGTACAAATTTTCAATCCAGAATTTCGGCGTGGGCACCTATTGGCCTGGTGAGAAAGTCGAATTCCTTGTTGACGGGGAACGAGTGAAACTTGTCGACTATGTCGGTGTCGGATTGAGCAAGGGCATGTCGGGCGAGAACGATGGCGCGATTGACGTCGTGGTTCCCGTCAGAGCGGGTTCACACGTCGTCGGCGCCACGTTTCTTGAAACGAATTATCGGCCGACTCTCAACCTGGTCAAGGAATACGAACGCAAGTCGCTCGACAATAACAGCATCGAGCAGTTGCAGTATTACCCCGTGATCGGCTTCCTCCGCATCTCCGGTCCTTTCCTTCCGCAGCGGCCGGAAGACTCACGAAGCTTGCGCAAGGTTTTGACATGCCACCCGGCCAGTACGGCGCAGGAACCGGCTTGTGCCAAGCAAATTCTGACGACGCTCGCTCGCAAAGCATATCGCCGGCCCGTCAATGATCAGGACCTCGAATCCTTGATGAACTTCTACGAGGAAGGCCGGAAACTCGGAGCGTTCCAAGACGGCATTGAGCTGGCGCTTCGTCGGCTGTTGGCGAGCCCCGAGTTTCTCGTACGCTCGGAGAAGGAACCGCCGAATACTCCGGCCGGCAAACCCTATCGCATTTCCGACCTCGAACTGGCCTCGCGGTTGTCGTTTTTCTTGTGGAGCAGTATTCCGGATAACGATCTCATCAATCTTGCGGCACAGAAGAGGCTAAGCAGCCCTGCCGTCTTCGAACAACAAGTGCGGCGCATGCTGGCGGATCCTCGGTCGAAGGCTCTCGTCGAAAACTTTGCCGATCAGCTCCTTTATCTGCGCAATCTGCCGGTGACCTCGCCGGATGGAAAGTTCTATCCCAACTGGGACGACGAGCTCCGGAAGGACTTCCGCACTGAGACCGAAATGCTTTTTGAGAGCGTCATGCGCGACGACCGCAGCGTCGTGGATCTTTTGACCGCGAACTACACATTTCTCAACGAGCGACTGGCGAAGCATTACGGGGTTCCCGGCGTCTACGGTTCCCAATTCCGCCGGGTGACACTTGGACCGGAGCTCGACTACAGGCGCGGCTTGCTGGGGCAAGGTAGCTTTCTGTCCATCACATTCCAACAGAACTTCAGGACGTCGCCTGTCAAGCGAGGTGTCTGGGTGCTAGAAAACATTCTTGGGACGCCGGCGCCCGAGCCACCTCCAGTTGTTCCCGCGCTCGAGGATTCGACTGCCGGTTCGGGGAAGGTTCTCACCCTGCGCGAGCAGATGACACTGCATCGTAAAAATGAGCCGTGCGCAAGTTGTCACAAACTCATGGACAACATCGGATTCCCGCTAGAAAACTTCGATGCCGATGCCACGTGGCGTACCAAGCAGGGCGGTGAAGGCGGAACTCCTATTGATCCGTCTGCGGAACTATGGGACGGCACAAAAGTTAACGGAGTCGTTGACTTGCGAAATGCGCTCGTGCGCTATTCACCCGCTTTCGTACGCAGCATCACCGAGAAGATGATGACTTACGCATTGGGGCGCGGCGTTGAATATTTTGATATGCCCGTGGTCCGCTCGATCATCCATGATGCAGATAAAAACAATGACCGGTTTTCTTCGATTGTATTGGGTATCGTGAAAAGCGCTCCATTCCAGATGAGAGTCAAGATGGAAGAGAACGCGAACTAGGAGGCGATGCACATGTTCATTACAAAGAGACACATTCCTCGTCGAACCTTTCTGCGTGGTGTGGGCGCCACTATCGCGTTGCCCTTTCTGGAGTCTATGTTGCCGGCTCAGACGCCACAGCGACGGACCGCGGCAAATGCCAAAACCGTTCGTCGATTTGTGGGCATATGGCATCCGCATGGCGCGGCGCCCGGGTATTGGAGCCCTTTGCAGGAAGGTAAAGACTTTGAGTTCTCCTTCATCACAAAGCCTCTGGAACCCTTCCGCGATAGCGTTGTTCTGATCACAGGACTCGACGCGACTGCAGCGTCCCCGACGGCCGAGGAACCGGCGGGCGATCATGCCCGCGGGGCGTGCATCTTCTCCGGCGCGCGTCCGCGTCGCAATGCCGTCAGCCCGTATCTCGGCGTGACGATCGACCAACTCATCGCCCAGAAATGGGGGGAGGACACGATTCTGTCTTCTCTCCAACTCGGCGTCGAGGACACCGGAAATTTCGGCAGTTGCAACTTTGGTTATAGCTGCGCGTATTCGAACTGCGTCTCGTGGCCAACTCCGACACAGCCTCTTCCAACCGAAGTCAATCCGCGCGTCGCTTTCGAGCGGCTCTTCGGTGATGGAACAAGTCCACAAGAACGTATGCTCGGAAGAAAACAGAATGCCAGCATTCTAGATTCGGTCACGCATGACCTGGCCATGCTAAAGAAAGACCTCGGCAATGGCGATAAGACTAGAATCGACGCCTACACGGAAGACATACGGGAAATCGAACGTCGAATCCATATTGCCATGACGAACTCCGTTAAAGAGCCGACCGGCGAGGTTCCGTTCGGACTGCCGGAAAGCAAGCACGTCCATTACGGACTGATGTACGATCTGATGGCGCTGGCCTTTGAGGGAGACATCACACGTTCCATCACTTTCATGTTAGGCCGCGACCTGACCGGCCAAAACTTTCCTGAATCCGGATTCAATGGCGGATGGCACGGGTCGTCGCACCACGGCGACAAGCCCGAGAACATTGCGCAATATGCCAAGATCAATCGTTATCACGTGCAGAACCTTGCGAAATTCGTTGAGAAATTGTCGAAGACTCCCGACGGCGACGGAACCCTTCTGGATCACGTGTTGATCTACAAAGGAACCAACATGGGAAATTCGCATCGCCACGCTCACGAGAAGGTTCCCATCGAATTGATCGGTAAAGTCGATGGGACACTCAAGGGTAACCGTCACATTGTTTTTCCCGACAACGTACAGCGATGCTCGAACATGCTCTTGAGCCTTCTCGATCTGTACGATATTCATCGGGATAGCCTGGGGGACAGCACCGGTCGGCTCCCTGGCTTCGCGTGAGAAGAACCGGAACGTTTAGTCGAATGACCTGGACGAGTCAAGGTATCAACCCCAATCAGTGAGGCAATACATGGTTTTGAAACGCGCTCTCGGATGCTGTGCAGCCGTCTTGATCTCGGCTGCATCCCTTGCCGCCGCCACGTCGGAGCTGGCTGATGCTGCGATGAACCGCAATAAGGCTGCCGTTCGTTCCCTGCTGCTGAAGAAAGTGGATGTCAATGCGACTCAGACTGACGGGACCACGGCGCTTCATTGGGCCGTACGCGCCGACGATTTGGAAACCGCAGACCTGCTGCTGCGGGCCGGTGCAAACGTTTCGGCGGCAAACCGCGAAGGCGTTATGCCGATGCAACTCGCCGCCACCAACGGTAGTGCCACCATGATCGAGCGCCTCATCAAAGCCGGTGCCGATCCGAACGCATCGCTTTCGAAATTCCACGACACCGCCCTCATGTTCGCCGCGCGCACGGGGAAAGCCGATGCGATCAAGGTCCTCGTCGATAACGGGGCGCAAGTCAACGCCGTTGAGACTTGGGGTGGCACTACTCCTTTGATGTGGGCAGTGTCCGAGCGAAATCTCGATGCGGTGAAACTCTTCGTCGCTAACAAAGTAGATATCAATGCGAAGTCCTATTTTGTTCCATCCGCTCACGGCCGAGGATTCGAAGGCGCAACGCCTGAGGCCCCGAATGCCAAACAGGCCGTCGAAGAACTTGCGGGCGGCTGGATGACTCCGCTGATGTTCGCTGCTCGAGAAGGCGATCTGGATATCGGCAAGGTTCTCGTTGCCGCAGGAGCCGATCTCAAGGCCATCGCCGGCGACGGCAAAGACGCTCTTGGACTCGCGATCTTCAACGGTCAATACGATTTTGCCTCGTTCCTTATCGATAATCATGTCGAGGTCAACCACGCGGATGCACAGCGATTCACCCCGCTTTTCTGGGCTGTGGACCGTCGCAACATGGAACTCGGGACGAATGGCTTTCCGTGGACTGTCACAACGGATCCGCTGCCGCTCATCAAGAAACTGCTGGACGCAGGTGCGGATCCGAACGCGGTCGTGAATAACACACCGCGGGGCCGCAACCGTAATGCATCCCCCCGTATTGTCTTCGCCAGCGCTCTGCATCGCACCGCATTCGCGGGTGACCTCGAGCTTGCGAAGCTTTTACTGTCCCACGGCGCGGATCCACATGCCACGTCGAGCGACCGCGAATCCATGCTGGAAGCGGCTGCCGGACTCGCTCTGATCCCCGGTTATCAGGTCAGCCACCCGAATGAGGAGCGACTTGAGCTTTGCAAGCTCCTGGTCGAAAAGTACGGTGAAGATGTGAACTCGGCCGATGCGTACGGCATCACTCCGCTCATGGCCGCCTCCAATTTAGGCAACACGCCCCTCGTACAGTACCTGGTCGACAAAGGCGCGGACTTGGGTGCCTATGATCTGGGCAAACGGCTGGACGGCGCATTCATGGCGAGTGTCGAGCCGCTCATGCCCGTCGACTACGCGATTGGCGTTGGAACGTTCCTGCCCAACAATTCGGTGGAACCTCACCCGGAAACGGCGGAATTGATGCTCCGCCTTATGAAAGAACGCGGCATTAAGCACACGACTTCAGAATGTACGTTACGCGGATTTACCTGCTCAATCGCCAATGTCGATCCAAAGACAGCCACACCGGCCGAAATCGCTAAAGTCCGCAGGCTGGCTACGGGAAATCAAGTAGTCGGAATAACCGGGGGTTTGGAAGTTAAAGAGAAAGAGCAAGAGCAGGACAAACCAAAGAAATAACCTCGCTTGAAGCCGGGTTCCTTTTCCGGCAGGTAGTTGCCGGCTTCGGGAGTGCCGCCAAAGCATCGGACCTAAGTTCGCAAAGATTTCGTGCTCGCATTTTTATGAGCTAGACCGGTCGTCCAGCCGCTCGGGACGACCGGTTTTTCTTTTGTCGTATAAAAGCGTCTACATGAAAACGATTTTCATTTTCAGTTTTGTATTGACACTGCCCTTCCTCATGCAAATAATCGATGTCGTCCGGAAATAGAAAGAGGGATGTCTCCGGTGCAACGGCGGCATCCCTCGAGCGCGAGGGTGGAATCTTTGGGACCCAGCCTGCGCGGGTTTTGATTGTACTGCCACCCGCTCTTGCACGTCCATCCTCCGCGTCATCTTCGTTCAACGAATAAAGAAATCGTTCGCCAGGTAACCTCTGCAAATTCTCGGGAGACGGCAATGACTGCAGCAACAAAGGTACACGGTGGCTCGCACTTGGCATTCGTCAGGGCATTGGTTCGAATTTTCGCGCTGTTCTGCACGGTGTTGATGATCGAAGCCTCTCTCTTCGTGATTTACGGACAGACTCAACCTTCTTCGCTGCACGGAAGAGTATTGGACGCCACGCGTCGAGCGATACCGGGTGCGCATATTTCAGCAATACCAGAAGGTCGTGAGGCGGGACTGTCGGTAATTTCAGATGACAACGGCGAGTTTTCAATCGATCTCGCGCCCGGGAAATACACCGTCAGTATTGTTGCATCAGGGTTCTCAGAAGATTCTCGCATTTTGGAAATAGAATCCGGTTCTATTTCACAGGATTTTGTTTTGGACGTTGCTGCCCTTCATGAAACCGTCGTCGTGCGTGAATCACCTGGATATCAGATATCTGCCATCAGCAGCGGCACGAAAACATTGACGCTGCTGCGTGATATCCCACAGTCGATCACTGTGGTCACACAACAGCAGGTCCGTGATCAATTGATGCTGAACGTCGGAGATGTGGTGCGGTATATCCCTGGCATTACCGCTCATCAAGGCGAGAATAACCGCGACCAAATCATAATCCGGGGTAATAGTTCGTCAGCCGATTTCTTCGTCAACGGTCTTCGCGACGATGTCCAATATTACCGTGATCTCTATAACCTTGAACGCGTGGAGGCTTTGAAAGGACCGAATGCGATGATCTTCGGCCGCGGGGGTGGAGGCGGCGTTATCAATCGCGTTACTAAAGAAGCCGGTTTCATGCCACTGCGTGAAGTGACGCTGATGGGCGGTTCATACGGCAACAAGCGATTCACCACGGACTTCAATCAATCATTCAACAATAACGCGGCATTTCGTCTGAACGGAATGTATGAAAACTCCAATAGTTTCCGGGACCACGTCAATCTGGAACGATACGGTGTGAATCCCACGCTTACATTCTTAGCGAGCAATAAGACAAGGGTCACGGCCAGCTATGAATACTTCAATGACAACCGCATAGCGGATCGTGGTATTCCGTCCTTTCAAGGACGGCCTGCGGATCTCGCTATTTCGACTTATTTCGGCAATCCCGACGACAGTCGTGTAGATGCACATGTGAACATGGCGTCAGCGATGATTGAGCATCAAGCCGGCCGTCTGAACATCCAGAACCGTTTTTTCTTCGGGGACTATGACCGCAGGTATCAAAACTACGTTCCGGGCGCCGTGAATGTGGACAAGACATTGGTTGCGCTCTCGGCGTACAACAATGCGACACAGCGTCGAAACTTGTTCAACCAAACTAATCTCGTGTTTGGTGTGTCCACCGGGCAAATTCGGCATACGCTTCTGGGCGGTGTCGAAGTCGGCCAACAGCTAACGGACAATTTTCGAAACACCGGCTACTTCAACAACACCGCGATCTCTATTTTCGTGCCCTACTCGGACCCGACAATCAATACGCCGGTAACATTCCGGCAGAGCGTGACGGATGCAAACAACCATATAAAGACTAATCTGGGCGCCGCCTATCTTCAGGATCAGGTCGGTTTTTCGCGGCATATTGAGGTCGTAGCGGGTTTGCGACTTGATTATTTCGACCTGCAATATCACAACAATCGAAATGATGAGAATCTAAGGCGAATCGACAATCTCGTTTCGCCACGTGTTGGAATCATTTTCAAGCCCACCACACCGCTATCGTTTTATGGCAATTACAGCGTTTCTTACCTGCCAAGCTCCGGCGATCAGTTTTCTTCTTTGACGGCGGTCACTCAGCAGGTAAAGCCTGAAAAGTTCAATAACTACGAACTTGGAATGAAGTGGGATATCAATCGGGAGCTTGCGCTGACAACGGCAGGCTATCGACTGGACCGCACTAATACAAGATCGACGGATCCAAATGATCCTACGCGAATTGTTCAGACAGGCGAAACACGCAGCAACGGATACGAGATCTCTCTAAACGGGATTGTCGCGGGCTCGTGGAGAATCACGGGAGGCTATGCCTATCAAGACGCATTCATCGTCAGCGCCACCACGAATGCCGTCGCGGGTGCGAAGGTCGCGCAGGTTCCACATCACATGTTCTCGTTATGGAACAATTACCGGATCATGCGGCGGCTTGAAGTCGGTCTAGGGCTCCTTCGACGCTCGGATATGTTTGCGGCCATCGACAATACCGTGACATTACCTGCTTACACGCGGGCGGACGCTGGTTTGTTTTTCTCCCTCACGGAAAGAATGCGCCTTCAGGCGAACATCGAAAACGTCTTTAACAAGACGTACTACATGAACGCCGACAGCAATACCAACATTTCACCTGGCGCTCCACGCAGCCTGCGCATCGCCTTAACGACGCGATTCTAGGCTCAGCACGGCTTGCGCCTACAGTTGGAGACAGCTATTTTCGGTATTCCTTACGTGCGACTTCCACAAACGGAACTGGACTGACGATCGCCCGGATTTCCGTTTGGACGTGACGTTCAACTGTCGGTTTGGAAGTACCGCCTCCCTCCTCACCCCAAACGAAAACAACTTCGTTACCGGCTTCGGCGTGTTCGGCATCCAGGATCGCAAGCGTGAGCATCTTTCCCTCATTCGAACTGTAACCGCACCACGTCGAAATACCGACCGTCTTGCCGTTCTTCGTCACCTTGTCATACGGAAGGGTCGCGTAAACGGCAGATGGAAAGTCGAAGTACTTTGCCCGTCCTTCTCGTTGGAACATGGTCCCGATGGCACGAGTGACGTCCTCGTTGTTTAGGGCTAAGGTCACTTTGCGTCGTCTATCGTGGGGCATGGCTTCGAGCGCTTGCCGGCCGATAAAATCGTGGTCGAAGTTCACGACATGTCTATAACCGAGGTCATACGGTGTCAGGTAGTAGTCGTCGATTTTTTCCGAATAGAAGCTGCCCCCGAGTGAAGCCTTGGCTTCGTAGCCCTCGGCGGGCAGCCACTGCCGATAGGGCTTCATTTTCGGGCCCGAATAGACGGCCGGCATCGGTGAAGGAATCCAACCGGACTCGAGGGTGTTCGATGAGTATGCGCGAGCACCCACTTGACGAAGCCCGAATTCCTGTCCTGCTTCGACTATTGCCAGCCGGACCGCTTCGCCGTCCCCCCACGGGCCGAATAACTCGAAACCTGGCTGTCCAGCCATGCCGTGGCGCAAGGCACGGACATCGCGTCCCGCGATCTTCAGCACGCAGCCATGGAAAAACTTGATTTGTGGAGTCGAACTGCCTGTGACTTTTTCGATCACCTTCATCGCGTTGGGCCCCTGAACCTGATATCGATAGGCTTTTCGCACGATCGGACCTTGCCGGGCCGCAGCGCGCTCGTCTCGTTCAAGCTTTACGTCATACCCGCCGGTTTCGGCGTGATATTGAACCCAATTATGAACCGAGGGCCGGCCGACTATATTGAACAGGTTCTCCTGCAGCCGGATGAGGATGACGTCACCGATCACGTAGCCGTCGTAGTTGCATACGACGAACTGCTTGGCGTTATTTACGTCGAAACTCTTAAAGCTATTGATGCCGAGAGCGGTGAAGAGCTTGAGCGCGCCAGGGCCTTCCACATACATGTCTGTCATGTGATAGGACTGGTTGTACAGCACACAAGTCTTTTGCCATGCCTGTTGTTCGTCGCGCCAATTCGTAAACTCGGCGGGAACGACTGGGTAGACGTATGGACCCGTCTGCGAATTCCGTAGAAGTTTCACCGGGCCGCCAACACTCTCCAACAAATCTTCCAAGCTTTTGATCGCCATCAGTCTCGGCTCCTTGTCCGTTCCGTCAAAGTTCGTATTGATAAGAGGAACACTATATCGAACTTTCTGTAGCGGGGTCTTTCAAGATTTTTGCCCGAAGTCCAAACGAGGCTAAGCGCTCGACTACACAAATTTTCTATCAGAACTCGACGCAAATCTTGCCGAAATGCTGTGCGGATTCCTCGTAACGGAAGGCATCGACGAGAGCCTCCAAGCCGAACACACGATCGATCACCGGCTTCAGTTGTGTGGCATTGATGGCGCGCACCATCTCTTGCTGTTGCCGATGGTGTCCAACGATGATGCCCTGCAGGCGCACCTGTTTAATCATCATCGCCGCTGTCGGTACGACTCCGGCGAAACCAGTGAGTACTCCGATCAGCGAAATGTGTCCTCCAATGCGGACCGCGGCAATCGATTGCGGCAACGTTCCCGGGCCCCCCATTTCGATGACATGGTCCACGCCGCGGCCATCAGTCAGTGCGAGGACCGCTTGCCCCCATTCGGGAACTTTTTTGTAGTTGATGACGTGATCCGCGCCCAACGCCTGTGCGCGTTCGAGTTTGGAGTCGGAGGAAGAAGTGACAATAACTGTGGCCTCCATGGATTTCGCGAACTGCAGTGCAAAAATCGAGACGCCGCCAGTGCCGAGCACAAGGATCGTATCGCCTGCCTTCAAGTTGGCGTCGGCCACCAGGGCCCGCCAAGCCGTCAGACCTGCCGTCGTTAGCGTTGATGCTTCAATATGACTCCAACCTTTGGGTGTATGCGTGAACCAGTTGGCTGGACGCACCACGTATTCTCGGGCGTATCCGTCCACGCCATCGCCTGGCACGGTAGAAAAGTTGCCGAATGGCGGCGGTCCGTCCAGCCACAACGGAAAAAACGTCGAGACAACGTCGTCGCCGACTGCATACTCGCTAACACCAGATCCCACGGCGTCCACCACGCCGGCGCCGTCAGCCATCGGGATCAATCCCGTCCTACGGGGATCCGTGCTTTTGGCGACGTTGTAGTCATGGTAATTCAGGGAACTTCCGTGCAAACGAACACGGATCTCACCTGGCGCAGGCGCGCCGGGATCTGGCAAATCCGTCCACTGAAGACGTTCGAGTCCGCTTCCCGGACCAAGTCGGATCGCTTTCATTTGACGCAAGTGGAGGCAATCATCGTGAGCGATGTGAGATTGAGTTCCGCGTAGCTCGGCTCTCGATACAGAAGACCACGGGCTTCCATCCTATGATCTTTGTGGGTTTCCGGTTTGAACGACGGAACGACACTCACCAGTTCGAATGTTTCTGTTCCGATAGCTATGGTCTCAGCGGCCTTTAAGCCGGTCGGCGTCGCGGCTTCTTCTTTGGTGACCGCAGGGTCAGTGGAGTTCGTCAAAATCCAGCGGCCGTTCGGATCTTGAGTCAGACACCCGACAACTTGAACAAGCGCGAAATTGGGGGCCCGAGTGGAGTCCGTCCCTTTTCTGACGATTTGCAAGCTTTCCAGAGTATCCGGGTCGACGCTAAGTTCCGCAAGGCCCATGGGGAAGCCGTTCTCCTGCAGCAAGTAGGCAATGATGTCGACCTTGGTACTCGGTGTCACTTGCTCGGCATTGAGAGGAGGCATCGTGTCGCGAATTTTTGTAAACAGCCGGCCGATGCTCCCGTTTTCCCATGCCTTAATGAATCGCTCGCCTTTGAGGGAAGGCCCGCGTTCGCCCGCAAGATCCGCGCCATGGCAACCATTACAACCATTCTGGAGCAGCGCCGCTTTTCCACGATCGGCTTGCGCCGTAGTGAACACGCCATCCCAGATACCTTTCTTCGACAGCGCGATGTCATCAAGAGAAGACACGTCCTTTTTCAATTCACCCGCGCCCGCCGGAAAATCGTTTTGTTGAAGGATGTATGAAAGGATATCGATCTTAGTTTCGTCGCTAAGTGTACCTGGCCCGCCTTCGGGCATCGTGTCACGGATTTTAATAAATAGATCGGCAACCGAGCCTTTGTCCCAATGCGATAGGAACGCCGGTCCTTTAATCGCGGGCCCTCTTTCGGACCCAATGAGCGCAAGGTTGTGACATCTCGAGCAGGTTTGGTCGAATTCCGTCTTGCCGCGACGAGCTTGATCGGCAGAGTAGACGCCGTCCCAGACTTTCCGTTGTCCGTAAACCAGGGAAGAAGGGAAAAGGAAGACAAGAAGCACAAAAGTCACAAACAAAATCTTTGTGCCTCTTGTGTTCTTTTGTGCTTTTTGTGTTCCTTCCGCGATCATTTTCCAGTCTTCGCCATCAAGTCGCGAAGGAGCGCGGCCGTTTTCTCGTTGCCGCGACCGCCACCGCCACGTGCTCCTGCGCCTGCAGCGCCGCCGCGACCACCTCCGCCCGCCCCCGACGCGATATCGAAAGGTGTGCGACCCTGCTTGTCTTTTTTATCGAGCCTGGCGCCTTTTTCGGCAACGTATTCGATAACGGCGTTCGAACCGCGTCCGGCTGCATTGTGCAGGATCGTTTGCCCATTCGTATTGAAAGCATTCACATCGACGCCGTGTTCAACAAGAAGTTTCACGGCATCCAGTGAGCTCGCCATCATCGCTGTCGTCGTTCGATCTTTCAGAGTGAGCGTTGCATCTGCACCACTGTCCAGCAACGTCCGCATCACGGGCAGATCATTTGTTTTTGCGGCGCGCATCAGCGGTGTTGTGCCTTCACCCAGTGAGGTGTCGCCGACGAGATTGTTATGCCGCCCAATAATCGGTTTTTTGAGCCTCGCGTTCGGATCGGCTCCGTTGGCCATGAGGATTTTGATCATTTCGGCCGCGTCGATTTCATCCAGCAGCTTAGGATTGGGCCGGGTCATCATGCCCGCGGGGGAGCGCATATCGACGGCCGCATAAAGCGCAGTCATACCAGAATTGTCGGGTACGTTCGGATCGGCACCTTTCTTAAGTAACATCGAAGCGAGATCGTAATGCACGTTCAGGATGGCCAACTGCAGAGCAGTCGTTCCATCGGGATCTTGTGCATTGAGGTCTGCCTTGGAGTCTGCAAGCATCGCCGCAGCTTCGATCGCATTCTGGCGGACCGCAACCATCAATGCCGTCCATCCACCTCGGGGTAGCTGAAAGACGGCCATGCCGTTGGTTTCGTACTTGTATTCGGGGAAATCCCACACTTTGGAATGAACGTTCAAATCGGCGCCGGCCTGGACAAGCGCTTTTACGGCGGCGGCGTTGTTTTCCGCAGCGGCAAACATGAGAGCGGATTGTTCCTGCCATTTCTCTCTGGCATCGACATCAGCTCCATGAGCGATCAGAGCCTTGACGGTTTGCGGATTGCCGGTTCGCGCGGCAGTCATCAGGATTGTTTCCCCGTCAGGTAGCGCCGCGTTCGGGTCCGCGCCGGCTTTGATCAGAAGATCGACCAGAGCAGGGTTACCGTTGATGGCGGCGAGCGAGAGTGGACTCACTCCATAACGGTTTGCTGCTTTAGCATTCGCGCCGGAGCGAAGGAGAAGCTGCACGGTGTCGATGTCATTGGAACGCGTAGCCCAGTGGAGCGCTGTCATGCCGTCAGCTTC
>Ga0114129_10001831_pt1 | contig 28958 bp, 31 predicted proteins | sample RhiMetdeltSRZDD1_FD_80071 | JGI IMG/M metagenome (GOLD analysis project Ga0114129, IMG submission 80071) | Populus rhizosphere microbial communities from Tennessee, USA - Rhizosphere MetaG P. deltoides SRZDD1 (version 2) (version 2) | ecosystem: Host-associated > Plants > Roots > Rhizosphere >... | reverse complement strand
ATGAGCACGAGCGAGTGCTCCTGGAGGTTGTGGCCGACGCCCGGAATGTACGTCGTCACCTCGATGCCGTTGGTCAGCCGGACGCGCGCCACCTTGCGCAGCGCCGAGTTCGGCTTTTTCGGCGTCTGGGTGAACACGCGGACGCAGACGCCGCGCTTCTGGGGGCTGCTCTGCAGCGCCGGGCTCTTCGTCTTCGTGAGCACCTTTTCGCGGCCGTTCCGCACGAGCTGACTGATCGTCGGCATGAAGACTCCAACCGAATCTGGCGCAGGGCCTCGCCGCCAGATCCAAGCCGGATCGCGGCGCACCACAGAGCCAGGTGTCTGCGTCTCGGGCCTGGGAGCCGAGGCTCGGCACCCGAGACAATCCCCTATTGCTGTTTCTTCAGCCATGGCGACCGTGGGGCGGCGGCGGAATGCGCACCGCGTCGATCGCGCGGAATCAGCCAGGAAGCGACGGCTTCGACTGGACGCGGGCCTAGATAGGGTGTCCTAGACCCGAATAACCTTGCGAATTTACCACGGTATTCGAGGGGGGGTCAAGAAGCTGCGGGCCGTTCGTCAGGGCTGGCTGCACCCTCTCACCTCCTCGGCCATGATTCCCAGGCTGGACACGAACCCCCGGCCCGTCCGGTCGGCCGCTGACGATGAGCGGATGAAGGTGCTGCTCTGGTCGAGGGGCAGCGCGGCAACGTTACCGCAGAACGTCTGCCACTTGCCATCGCCCACGAGGTATTGCTCGACGTTCGAGAGATAGAAGGTGCTGACGATGGCGCCGTGCCCCTTGAGGAATCTACTGATCGCCCGGATCGCTTTGGGCCCTCCGAAGTCGCCGACGACCGGCACGACCAGGTTGCGGGACTGCAGCCCCTTGAGGAACGCAAATCCCGACTCGGTCGCAAGATAGCTGCGGCTCGCGCCGCGAGTGTCGGTCGCGGTCATCAGGTCCGCATACGTCGGCCACGACCGGACGCCATAGCCGCGGTAGTAAAACGTCGACAGCACGTACTCGATGCCCGAGATGTCCGCCGGCGCGATCGGCAGGTGGCGGGTGCTGGCGAGGTGCACGCGAATCGCGTCGAGCGTCTTCTTGTAGAGCGCCTCATTCGGCGGCACGCTGCCGAATGCGGCGAAAAGCTCCGTCGCCGACGACTCCGGGCTTAAACCTGCAGGCCGAGGCCGGGCAAACAGCATCGACATGAAGTCGGCCCGGTCGCGCGCCAGCTCGAACAGGGCCTTGTACATCAGCTGGACGAGCATGTTGCCGCGGCGGATGTCGAAGATGATCGCGATGGACGGCCGGACCGCCGTGATGTACGTGAAGTTCTGTTCCGGCCCGACGCCGAGATAGGCGCGGCCCGGCTTCGTCCGCCCGAGCAGATCGGGAATGACCGCCTGGAACCCAAGCTCGTTCGACGTGAGGTTGTCGGATCGGAAATAGCCGTCCGGCTCGGATGACTCGACGATGAGCGCCCAGAATTCCTGGTCGGTCAGCCGCGCCGGCAGCTCGAGGGTGTCGCGAGCGGTGAGCGCGGGGGCTGCCCCGGCGATCAGGCAGACCGCCAGAATGACCGTGATCAGGGAGACGGGCCTGGAGTTTCCAACCATCGGACTCCCGTCCCCACCGCCGATCATCGCCGGATTGCGATGCTCCAGGGCGCCGCGCAGCCCTTGACTTCGCTGGCCATCGGGCCGAGCCACATCCCGCTGCGCGATCGGATGAACGTGCTCGAGTCATCGAGCGGCAGGGCCGCGACGTTCGAGCAGAACGTCCCCCACAGCCCGTCCTGCGTCAGGTACTGCTCCACGTTGGAGAGATAGAACGCGGTGACCGTCGCGCCATGGTCGCGAATGTATTTGCCGACAGCACGAAGCGCCTTCGGTCCGCCGAAATTTCCGACGACCGGCACGATCAGGTTGCGCGACTGCAAGTCCTTGAGGAAGAGAAAGCTCTCTTCGGATGCCAGATAGCTGCGATAGATGCCGCTGCCGTCGGGCGCCGTCATCAGCGAATGGTACGTCGCTCGACCGCCGGGCTGCCCGGACATGCTCGACGAGTAGGTGATGGCCGGGCCGAACCAGTAGAAGTTGTAGTAGATGGTCTCGATTCCGAGGCGATCGTCCGCAGAAAGCGGAAACCCGTGCTTCTTCTCGAGATGATCGAGAATGGCTTGCAGGTTGGCCTTGTAAAGCGATTCTTCGCTGGTCTTGAGATCCCAGAAGGCGTTCATCAAATCGGTCGCGCTCGTCTTGAGATCCAGGCCGGATGGCCGCGGCTTCGTGAACAGACGGGACACGAACTCGGCGCGATCCGCCGACAGCTCGAAGAGCGCTTTGTACATCAGCTGAAGCTGCAGGTTGCCGCGGCGGATGTCGGTGATGAACACCATTTTCGGCTTGATCGCCGCGATGTAATGGAAGTTCTGTTCGGGTCCGACCCCCATGTAGACGCCGCCGGGCTTGGTGCGGGCGACGAGATCGGGGATCACCGCCGGAAAGCCGATTTCGTTCGACAGCAGATTGTCGGATCGGAACGTCCCGCCCGGCTCGGACAGCTCCTCGCTGAGCTTCCAGAACTCCTGGTCGCCGAGCCGGGCCGGCAGCTCGCGCGTCGCGCTCGAAGCCTGGCTGGTCGCGGCGGCAATCGACACCGCCGTGAGGGAGAGCGCCAGCGCGAGCGCCGACAGCCGGCGCAGGCGCACCGATTCGGGAACCCAGTCCGGCAGCGTGGGCTGGAACATCACGAGATCACCTCGTCAGCGCAGGTCCGCCGCTCGCGCAGCTGAACGTCTTCACGTCGGCCAGCATCGGCCGATAGTACGATCCTAATCCGCCGCCGCCCCCGCCACGGTTCTGCTGGCTGTAAATAAAGGTGCTGTCGTCGGTCAATGGCAGGCTCGCGATGTTGTTGCAGAACGATTGCCAGACCCCGCTCTGCGTCAGGTACTGCTCCACGTTCGACAGGTAGAACGCCATGACCGTCGCGCCCTGCTCTTTCAGGTACTTGCCGACGGCGCGAATCGCTTTCGGCCCGGCAAAGTCGCCGACCAGCGGGACGAGAAGGTTTCTGGTCTCGAGGTCCTTCATCACCTGGAACAGCGCGTCGGTGGCCAGATAGCTTCTCGTCTGTCCCGCCGCATCCGTTGTCGTCATCAGCGACGCGTAGGTACTCATGTTGCCGCCGCGGCCGCCGCCGCCCTGGCTGGAGTTGTAGTTGATCGACGGGCCGTACGTGAAGAAGTTGCCGTAGACGTAGTCGATCCCGTCGAGATCTTCCTTGGGCAGCGCGAAGTTGTGCTTCTTCGTGAGGTGCTCGGTCAGCTTCTTGAAGTTTTCGGTGTAGACCGCGTCCGTCCGCGGCACCGCGGAAACAGCCGTGAAGATGTCCTGCACGCTCGACGACGCGGTGAGGCCGTCCGGGCGCTTGCGGGAAAACAGCATCGAGACGAAGTCGGCGCGGTCGTTCGAGAGCTCGAACAACGCTTTGTACATGAGCTGGGTGTGCAGATTGCCGCGGCGAACGTCGATGATGAAGACCATCTTCGGCTTGAGCGCGGCGATGTACGTGAAGTTCTGCTCCGGTCCCACGCCAAGATAGACGCCGCCCGGCTTCAAATAGCCGACCAGATCCGGAACGATGTACTGGAACCACATCTCGTTCGAGAGCAGGTTGTCGGATCGGAAGTACCCGTTCGGTTCGGACAAATCGGTGACGAGCCGCCAGAAGTCCTGATCGGTCAGCCGCGCGGGGATGTCCACACCGGTCGCCGCTACTCGAGGCGACGGCACCGTTAGCGCGCCGGCCAACACCGCCGCGACGCTGATCCTGACCATCCACTGCCGTTTCATCTGCACCACCTTCACGCAGGACATTGTAATGTGACGCAATGACGTTACTGACCCTGTCCGGCCGGAGAAGGTTCGCCGCCGTTTTGCTGGCTGTGACGGCGGCGGTGCCGGCTGCCGTGGCGCGGCAGCAAGTCGCCGCCTCCGGCCCCAGATTCGAAATCACGTTCACCCGCGCGGCGCGCGCCGAGCCCGTCACGGGACGGGTGTATGTCGCGATCAGCCGCACCAACAGCCCGACCCCAATCGCCCAGGCGAGCCCGACTGGCGCTCCGCTGTTCTCCCGGGCGGTTGGTGCGCAAGCCCCCGATCAGCCGGCGGTCATCGGCGCCAGCGACCTGGGTCATCCGGTCAAGAGCCTGCGGGACTTGCCGGCGGGCGAATACTGGGTCCAACCGTTCGTCAACGTGTATACGAAGTTCGCGCGCGCCGACGGCAAGACCGTCTGGCTGCACATGGACCAATGGGAAGGACAGGACTGGAAGCGATCGGCCGGCAATCTCTTCGGCGACCCCGTCCGCATCCAGTTCGATCCGGCATCATCGACGCCGATCCGCCTGACCGCCGACAAGGTCATTTCACCCGTGCAGGTGCCGGCCGACACCGAATACGTCAAGCGCATCAAGATTCAAAGTCAGATTCTCACCAAGTGGTGGGGCCATCCGATTTTTCTCGGTGCCGTCGTGCTCCTCCCGAAGGGCTACGACGCCCACCCCACCGTGAAGTATCCGGTCGTGTACTCCCAGGGCCACTTTTCGCTGTCGGCGCCGGGAGGATTCGAGGGACGCGACGCGGCATTTCGCAACTATTGGCTGGCTGACGGCACACCGCGCGCAATCTACGTGACGCTGCAGCACCCGTCGCCGTATTACGACGATTCGTACGGCGTGAACTCGGCGAACAACGGCCCGTTCGGGGACGCGATCATGCAGGAGCTGATTCCCGCGGTGGAGACGCAGTTTCGCGCCATCCGCGAGCCCTGGGCGCGCCGTCTCACGGGCGGGTCGACCGGCGGCTGGATCGCCCTCGCGCATCAGGTCTTCTATCCCGATTTCTACGGCGGCACGTTCGCGCTCTGTCCTGACTCGGTCGACTTCCGCTATCACCAGATCGTCAACATCTACGACGACGCCAACGCGTACTGGCTCGAGCGTGGATGGATGCGCGTCGAGCGGCCCAACCAGCGCCGGCCGGACGGCAACATCCAGTCGATGATGAAAGACGAGAACTGGTACGAGCTCGTCGTCGGCGACAAGTCACGATCCGGCGGGCAGTGGGACATCTGGGAAGCGACGTACGGTCCCGTGGGCGATGACGGCTATCCGAAGCGGATCTGGGACAAGACGACGGGCGCCATCGACAAGACCGTGGCCGAGTACTGGAAGCAACACTACGACCTCCGGAACATCCTCGAAACGAACTGGACGATGCTGGGCCCGAAGGTCGCTCACAAGATCAACGTCTACATCGGCGACATGGATTCGTACTACCTGAACATGGGTGTCCGGATGCTCGACGAGTTCCTGAAGCAGCGCGCCAAGGATCCACCCTTCACGGGCGAGATCGTCTTTCAGCCGATGGCGCCGCACTGCTGGGGTCCACGCAATCAGGAACTCCTCAGCAAAATCGTCGCGCACATCGACAAGAACGCGCCGCCTGGCGCGGATCTGAAAAGCTGGCGGTACTGACGCGCCTCCTATCGGGATCTGACGTTGACGTCGTAGTAGCTTCTGATCTTGCCGGATTCGAAATCGCGGACGAACGGACGGATCCGATCGAGGGCACTGGCGCGCCCGTCCGTCCATTGAAACGGGCCCATGTAGCCGAATCGGCTGGAGACAGAGCGGATGAACGTGCTCGACTCGTCGAGGGGCAGCGTGGCCACGTTGCGCGCGAAGTGATCGAACAGGTTGTCCTGGAACAGATACTGCTCGACGTTCGACACGTAAAACGCGGCGACGGTGGCGCCGCGCTCGCGGATGTACCGGCCCACCGCGCGCAGCGCCTTCGGACCCGCGAAGTTGCCGACGATCGGCACGATGAGGTTCCGCTCCTGAAGGCTTTTCAGTAAGCGGAAGTTGTCCTCGGACGCGAGATAGCCATGGTTCTCGCCGTCCCAGTCCGTCTGCAGCATCAGCTCTTCATACGTCGGAAAGTTGCCGCCGTAGCCGCGGCCGCCGAGCCCGTTCGGCGAGGTCGAGTACCGGAGCCCCGGACCTTCCCAGAAGAAGGCCCAGTAGATGTTCTCGAGCTGCTCGATGTCGCCCGCCGACATGGTGAAGCCGTGTCGCTTCATGAGGTGATGTTCGACCGCGTTCAGGTTGTCTGCGTAGTACTCCTTGCTCGTTTCCACGCGATCGTAGGCGGTGAAGAGCTCGGTCACGGTGGAGCGCGCGCTGAGACTGGCCGGGCGCGGTTTGGAGAAGAGCCGGGACAGGAACTCGGCGCGATCGGCCGAAAGCTCGATCAGCGCCTTGTACATCAGGTGCTCGAGCAGATTGCCGCGACGGATGTCGACGATGAACGCCATGCGCGGCCGGACCGCGATGATGTACGTGAAATTCTGATCGGGCGCCACGCCGAGGTACACGCCGCCGGGGCGGACCGAGCGCTTGAGCGAGGGGACGACGTACTGGAACGTATGTTCGTTCGAGACCAGATTCTCGGATCGGAAAAAGCCGTTTGGCTCGGAGAGCTCAGTGCTGAGGCGCCAGAATTCCTGATCCGTGAGCCGCGCAGGGAGCGGCGCCGTGCCCCGCTGAGGGTCCGGCGCAACCGACAATCCCGCAAAGCTGGCGGCCAGGACCAGTACGGGAACGATGACCCGACGCGTGAGAACTGTCACCGCACGTTGCCGCGGCTCGTAATGCTCGCGTACGTCTGGATTTTACCCTCGCTGACGTCTTTCAGGAGCAGCTGGATTGGATCGAGGACGTTCTGCCCGCGGGCCGAGCGGATGAACGTGCTGCGCTCGTCCGTCGGCAGCGCCGCCACATTCGTGTAAAAGGCCTGCCACACACCGTTTTGAAAGAGGTACTGCTCGACGTTCGACGTGTAATACGCGGTGACGACGGCGCCCTGGTCGGCCACGTACCGGCCGATGGCCCTCAACGCCTTCGGACCCGCGAAATCGGCCACGACCGGGACAAGCAGGTTCTTCTGCTCGAGCGCGCGCACGACGCCGTAGTTCTCCTCGGACGCCAGGAACGCGCGGTGCTGCCCGTCCAGATCCACCGCCGCCTGGAGCTCGGCGTACGTCGGCATGTTCCGGCCGCCGCGGCCCTGGCTCGAGGCGTACGTCAGGCTGGGACCGTACTGAAAGAACATCCCGAAAATTGCCTGAAATTGCAGCTGGTCGTCGGTCGTGAGGTCGAACCCATGGACTTTCGTCAGATGCTCCCAGATCGCCCGCTGGCTGTCCTTGTACATGGCGAGGTCCGGTTCAACGTCGGGATCGGCATACGCGGCAAACAGCTCTTCGACCGTGGACGTCTTCGACAACGACGGCGCACGCTTCCGGGAAAACAGCCGTGAGACGAACTCCGCGCGGTCGGCCGAGAGCTCGATGATCGCCTTGTACATCATGTGCGCGACCAGGTTGCCCCGGCGGATGTCCAGAATGAACGCCATTCGCGGCTCGAGGGCCGCGATGTAGGTGAAGTTCTGTTCGGGCGCGACGCCGAGGTACACGCCGCCGCGCGGGAACTGTCGCAGCGCCGGCACGACGTTCTGAAACGGACGCTCGTTCGACACGAGGTTGTCCGACTGGAAGTAGCCGCCCGGCTCGGAGAACTCCACAATGAGCCGCCAGAACTCGCGGTCCGTGAGCTTCAGAGGCAGACGCCCGCTCTGCGTGTCGCGGGCGAGACCGACGGCGTAAGCGGCCAGACAGACCGCCAGCGCAAACGTCAACGTCAGGGGGGAGAGCAACCGGCGCCGAGTGGTCATGCGTTAGTGCAAAAAATATACGGGCGCGGGCGCGCCGCAGTTCTTGACTTCGTCGGCCATCGGGTAGAGGGCCGAGCGGGGATCTGCAATGGCGGGCACCGTGTACGGGCGCGGCGGCGCCGCGCCCGGCGGCACGGGCTGCGGGACGACGATGTACGGAATCGGGCGGCTCATGGCAATGCCGGCGCCGCTCGGCCGGATGAACACGCTCGATTCATCCAGCGGCAGCGTCGCCACGTTCCGGCAGAACGCCGTCGTCTTGCCATCCTGCCGCAGATACTGCTCGACGTTCGAAAGGTAGAACGCGGTGACCGTCGCCGTGCGCTGCTTGAGGTAGCTGCCGACGGCGCGGATGGCTTTGGGGCCGCCGAAGTCGCCGACCACCGGGACGATGAGGTTGCGCGATTCGAGATCCTTCAGCAGAAGGTACTTGTCCTCGCTGGCGAGATAGCTCAGCCCTTCGCCCTCGCGGTCCGCCTGCATCATCAGCGTGGCATACGTGACGCCGCGGCCCCCTCGGCCGAGGCCGCCGCCGGCATTCGTCGACCACGTGATCCCGGGACCGGCGACGTAGAACGCCTTGTAGATGGCGTCGATCCCCGACACATCATCGGACGAGAGCGGCAGCGCGTGCTTCTTCGTAAGCACCTCCAGCGTCGCGTGGAGATTCTCCTGATACATCTCCTCCGATCCGGCCGGCGCATCCCAGTACGCCTGGAACAAGTCCGCAACCGTCGAAGACGTCGTCAGACCGTCCGGCCGCTTTCTCGTGAACAGGCGCGCGAGAAAATCGGCGCGATCCGGCGATATCTCGAAGACTGCCTTGTACATCAGATGCAGGAGCAGATTGCCGCGGCGGATGTCGATGATGAACGCGATCTTCGGCTTGATGGCGGCAATGTACGTGAAGTTCTGTTCGGGGCCGACGCCCAGGTACACGCCGCCGGGCTTCGCCACGGACACCAGATCCGGAATCACCCGGGCGAAGACCTGCTCATTCGACAACAGGTTGTCGGATCGGAAGTAGCCGTTCGGCTCGGAGAGATCTTCCGTCATCCGCCAGAACTCGTGGTCGCTCAGCCGCTCCGGGACGTCGCCGCCTCGAAACGCGGCCGGCCCGGACGACCAGCCCGCGAGCGCGAAGACAACGGCGAGCGTCAGCGCCGAGGCGCGGCGTGTCATGGCATTCTTCTGACGCCGGCCACCTGCGGCTGGCTGTCGGCGCAGCCGCGAGTGTCCGCCTGCATCGAGCCGAGCTGGTTCACCAGGCCGCCGCCCGGACCGCCGCCGCCGCCCTGGACCGAACGAATGAAGGTGCTCTGCGAATCGAGCGGCAGGCTCGCGACGTTTCCGCAGAAGTACTGCCACACGCCGTTGCGCTGGAGGTACTGCTCGACGTTGGAGAGATAGAACGCGGTAACGGTCGCGCCTTTTTCCTTCAGGTAGCGCCCCACGGCGCGGAGCGCCTTCGGACCCGCGAAGTCGCCGACGAGCGGGATGATCAGGTTGCGCTCGTGCAGATCTTTCAGGACGCGGAAATTCTCCTCGCTCGCAAGATAGCTCCGAAACGCGCCGTTGCCGTCTCTCGCCATCATCAGGTCACCGTACGAGATGTAGGTGCCGGGGCCGCGGCCCTGCGATGAGCTGTAGTTGATGCTCGGTCCAAACCAGTAGAAGTTGTAATACGCCGCGTCGTGGATCCCCTGAAGATCCTGCGAGACGAGCGGCAGCTTGTGCTTCTTCACGAGGAGGTCGTCGATCGCCTTGACGTTCGCGTCGTAGACGGCGCTGCTGCTGGTATGCGCGTCCCAGTAGGCGTTCTGAAGCTCCTCCGCCGTGGACTCCGGACCGATCTTCGGCTGCAACGGCTTGGTGAACAGCCGCGACATGAACTCGTTGCGGTTCGCGGACAGCTCGAAGAGCGCCTTGTACATCAGGTGCATCCACAGATTCCCGCGCCGGATGTCGGTGATGAAAACGATCTTCGGCTTGATCGCCGCGATGTACGTAAAGTTCTGCTCGGGGCCAACGCCGAGGTACACGCCGCCCGGCTTGGTCCGCGCGACCAGATCGGGAATGACGTACTGGAACCAGATCTCGTTCGAGAGCAGATTGTCCGACTGGAAGTATCCGTTCGGCTCGGAGAAATCTTCGACGATCTTCCAGAATTCCTCGTCGCTCAGCCGGGATGGCAGCGAGTCGGTGGCCACCGCCACGGCGCGCGGCGACGCCGTGAGCCCGAGGCAGAGCACGAATGCCGCGACGCCAACCAGCAGTCGAGGTTTTGTCATGAGAAAGCCGGCCGATCCTAGCACGAGCGTTTCAGTCTTTTGACTTCCGGTTCAGCTCTTGGCCTTGATCTTTTCCGGCTTTTCGGCTTTCAGACTTTCGGGCTTGCGAGCTTTCAGGCTTTCAGGCTTTCGGGTGTTCCGGCTTTGGGGCCTCTACCGCCCCTGCGCGCGCTGAATCCCGTCGCGAAGCGCCTGCAGCGACGCATCCGACCCCGTGAAGATGTTGTCGGGAAATCGTCCGGCGTAGGCCAGCATGTCGGAGTAGATCGGTCCGCTCTGATACAGATTCAGCCCCATCCCCGCCAGATACTGAAGGCGCAGGTTCCGATCCCGATTGATCGACGCGTCCTTCAGCCACGGCTCGAGATCCTGCGCCGTGCCCGCGTAGGTCGAGAACAGCTCCACCGCGGAGTTGAATCCGATTTCACGGAGTGACTGCGCGACCTGCGCGTACTGCGGGCTCTGGAGCTTGGCCTGTATCTGATCGATGTCGATCCGGATGGGCTCAGCCTGGCCCATGATGACCAGGTCGTAGCCCTGACCGTTGTTCGTGTTGCCCCAGACGACGCCGTTCGGGAACGCCTTGAAGAAGGTGCCGATCTCGCTTTTCACCGCGGCCGTGTTGCTCTCGTAGAGCTGAACGAAGAGCGTCACCACGCCGCCTGGATTGAGGTGCTGCTTCACGACCTCGAAGAATTCCTGCGTATACAGATTCGCCGCGCCCTTGACCCACGGATCGAGCGGGTCCGAGGTGACGGCGTCGAACTTCTCGTTCGTCGTCAGCAGGTAATGCCGGGCATCATCGAGATGAATCTGGACTTTCTTGCTGTTGACGACGTTGTAGTTGTGCTCGGCGAAGTAGGTGGACACGACCTGCGGCACGAGCGGCTCGATCTCGGCGATCGTCACGTGCTCGACATTGGGGCCGATGCTGACGGCGCCCGCCGTCACGCCGGCGCCGCAGCCGATCACGAGCGTCTTCTTCGGCTGATTGGGAATGAGATGCGTGAGATGGCCGAGCATCCGCTGCAGGCGCATGTCCTGCGGCTCGCTCGACGCCTGAACCTTGCCGGCGTTGTGATAGTTCCGGACGCCCGTCGAGAGCTGCGAGACCGCGACGAACGCGTTCAGTCCCTCGCCCACATAAATAATGTTGCTCTGGTTGATCCAGGTCGCCGAGTACCGCCCATACGCGACAAGGAGACCCGGCACCGGCGGCACGGATCGCGCGAGCAGGCCGGCGCCGCCCGTCGCGAGGATCAGCACGACAGTGCCCACCCACGCCAGACGCTTCGAGGACCCTTTCGCTTCCGGCGCGGCCTGGCTCCCCTCGCCCGCCGCGATCGGAGCCAGCATGATCAGCGCCGAGATCGCCGAGATGACGATGAGCAGCTGCTCCGCCGTTTGGGTGCCGGTCCAGACGACGAGCAACAAGCCGGTTCCGAGTGAGCCGACAATCGCGCCGACGGTGTTGGCGGCATAGACACCGCCGACCAGCCGGCCGGGATCCTGACCCGGTGCCGCAACCGCCGCGAGCGCGAGCGGGAAGCTCGCGCCCCAGAGAATCGCGCCGGGAAGCACGACCCAGAGGCACCGCACCAGGTCGAGCTGGAAATTGAAAAACGGGTTGTTCGTGATCGACGGGTTGATGGGCCAGTACGGCAGCGAGTTGGTGAGCATGTAGGCGGCCCAGCCGAGTGCGCCGCACAACAGCATCTGGCACCAGCCGAGCGCGGCCCGCGGCTGCTTCACGCTGCCGGCGAGCGTGGAGCCGATCGTGCTTCCGATGCCGAGCCCGAACAGAAACACTGCAAGAATCAGCGAGAACGTGTAAACCGTGGCGCCGAAGAGCAGCGACAGAAGGCGGGTCCAGAGCACCTCGGCCGATAGGGCCGTCATGCCGGACAGCGCAATCGTAATGTACACCGCGGTTGAGCCGGCGGCGCGACGCCCCGACGCCGCGTCCTCCGTCACCGGCTCGTGAGACGTCATCCTGGCAATGAACAACCCCAGCGTCGCGACGATGATGTTCAGCGCGACCGCCGTGTACGTCGCGAATGCCATGTCATGGATGCGCAGGAGATAGAACCCCGCGAGAAGACTTCCGAGAACGGCGCCGCCGATGTTGCCGCCGTAGAAGAATCCAAGCCACGACACGCCTTGCGGGGTCGTCTGCACCCACCGCGCCACGGCCGGCAACGTCGCGCCCATCATCAGCGTCGGCGGCAGCAGGCAGATGGCCGCGACGATCGATCGCACGATGACCGACCCTCCGGCCCATGAGGTGTAGGCCGTGCCGATGAGCGGCATCCCCCACAGGAGGAGCAGCCCCATCACGCCGATGCCCAGCTCCAGAAAGGCGTAGACGCGGAGCGGGTGATGCCTGGCATCGATGCGGCGCGGCAGCAGGTAGCTGCCCAGGCACATGCCGCCCATGAACGTCCCGAGCAGGACCCCGAGCGAGACGGCTGACGAGCCGATCACGAGCTGGAGGAGCTGGAACCAGACGACCTCGTAAATCAGCGCCGCGCAGCCGCTGCCGATGAACAGCAGAATCAACGCTGGCAGGTACGGCCGGGAGGTATCGAGGGCCGGAGCAGAGGTCGTGCGGTCGGTCATAAGGGAAGGGATCGTATAACAGTCGTCGGTTCCGGGGTTCCGAGGTTCCCGCCTCCGCTCTTCGAGCTACGGCGGGGCTCGCCGAAGCTTCGCGAAGGCGGCCCGGGGTTCTCTCCGGCTTTCCGGCTTTCGAGCTTTCCGGCTTTATCATCATCACTTCCCGGAGGCCGCCATGAACCTTCGCCCAGCCGTCTTCGCCCTCGTCATCTCGATGCTGTCGATGCAGGCACAAAGTGCTGCTCCGGCGCTCGATTCCATCCGTCAGGACGACCTGAAAGCTGACCTGTACTTCCTGGGCTCGGATGCCATGCGAGGCCGGCTGACGAACACTCCCGAGAACCTGATTGCGTCCGAGTGGATCAAGTCCAGGTTCGAGCGGCTCGGCCTCGCGCCGGCGGTGCCCGGCTACTTTCAGAACTACAACCTGATGACAGTGACGCTTGGCCAGGCGAACGCGCTCGAGATCATCGAGGGGGGGACCGCGTCACCAGTCACGCACGGCCAGGGGTTCACGACGCAGCGCTTCAGCGCGTCCGGCGAAGCGCGAGGACCGGTCGTCTTCGCCGGGTACGGCATCTCGGCGCCGGACCTCGATCACGACGACTATCGCAGCGCGGATCTCGTGAAGGGGTCGATCGTGCTCGTGATCGATCACGAGCCAGGCGAGCGCGATCCCAACAGCCCGTTTGACGGCGTGGTGACGTCGGACGCCGGTGGCGCGCTTCGAAAGGCGCAGGCGGCGCAGGCCAAAGGCGCCACCGGCATTCTGTATGTCGCGGACGTCCACAACCACCCCGGCGCCACGCCGGGGACAGGGGCGAATTTCTGGCCGCAGCAGCCGTCGCGCCTCGGGACGTACTCGCTCGCGGGGTGGATGGAGAGCATCCGGATTCCTGCAGCGCAGATCACGCCGGACCTTGCCAGCCGGCTCGTCAAGGGAACGGGTCGATCTCTCGAAGATCTCTCGAAGTCGTCGGATGCGCCACGCGGCGCGACCGCCGTCCGTCTTCCAGGTGTCGAAGTCCACATTTCCACAGCCGTCAATCGTCAGCCGGTTCCCGATCGCAATGTCCTCGCAAAGATCGACGGCACCGATCCCCGGCTGAAGGACGAATGGGTCATCGTCTCCGCGCACTTCGACCATGACGGGGCGAACGGCACCGCGATCATGAACGGCGCTGATGACGACGGATCGGGCACGGTCGGCCTGCTCGAGATCGCGGAGGCGTACGCGCTGGCGGCGAAGGCCGGTCAGCGTCCGCGCCGGTCGATCCTGTTCGCGGCGTTCAATTCGGAGGAGCGAGGCCTGCTCGGCGCGTGGGCGTACACGCTGGATCCCACTGCCCCGCTCGACAAGATCGCAGCGGTCCTGAACATGGACATGATCGGCCGCAACGAAGAAGTGCCGCCGCCCGATCCGGCAGCAGCAGCCGCTGGACGCGGCGGTGGTGGCGGACGCTTCAATGGGCTCGATCCCCAGACCGCCGAGTCCAACAACAACGCGATGAACATCATCGGATCGGTGCGCAGCCCCGATCTCAAGGCGCAGGTCGAAGCGGCGAACGAAACGGCCAACAAGGCGTCACGCCTGGAAATCAAGTACCGCTACGACAACAACGTCTCGCAGCTCATGCGCAGAAGCGATCAATGGCCATTCATCCAGAACGGCGTGCCGGGCATCTGGATCTTCACCGGCCTGCACCCGGACTACCACACCGTCAACGACGATCCTGACCGCATCAATTACGTGAAGATGGAAAAGATCCTGCGGCTCGTCTACCAGATGAGCTGGACGATCGCGCAGCAGGACGCGCGCCCGAAGTTGTTACCGCGAGTGAAGGCTCAATAGAGATCGGCGTGGCCGTCAGCAGAACGGCCTGACCACGCCGCCCCAAAGAAGGACATGAAGGTCATGAAGGGCGTGAAGAACATGAAGAAATACGCTCTTCTTTCTTAATCTTCATGTCCTTCATGCCTCTTCATGTCCTTCATGTGTGCTTGGCTTTTGGCACGAGCTTTTTCAGCAGCTGAATCTGCCCCGCGTGGTAGACGTCGTGCGCAGTGACGCCGGCGATGAGATCGGCGTTCGTGAACTTGCCGGTGGCGTCCCGACGGGCGAGATCGCGGGGGCCAAGCGCCGCGACGGCTGCCCGCAGTTGACGGTGCGTCTCCTCGAGGAGCGCGAGATCCTGACGCCAGGCGCGCTCGCCTGAGCGGCCCGGCACCGGCCGCTCGAACCAGTTCGAGCCGTCGAGCGGAAACGATCCCCGCTTGGACCCGGTGAGACGCCGCCAGATCGCGTATTTCCAGTACGCCGCGTGGACCGCCAGTTCCCAGATGTTGTGCCGTCCACGTCCGGGTCTCGCCGCCGCGCGGGCCGCGCTGAGGCCGCGCAACGATCCCTTGAGATTGGTGCCGTGCCACGACTGGCGGGCGTACGCTTGATCGAGCGCCGACAGAAGGTGGCGGGCCGCCGCCTTCATGCGCTACCGGACGCGGAACACGAGGTCGCGCCTGACGCCCGTACTCCCCGGCGTCGCCACGGTGATGCTGACCAGATGGGGTCCGTGCTGCAGCTGCGACAGCGGCAAGGGAATCTCGACGCCGGCGCTGCGAACGGCGTCGAACCGGTCAGGCGGCAGCGTCTGCGAAGTCTCGAACAGCACCTTGTCGTCGATATCGAGCACCTTCATCGTCACCGCCGCCTGGGCAACCGGCGTCGTGCCGCCCTGAAATACCCGCAGAAACGCGACGACGGTCTCGCCGGGCCCGAAATCGCGCGCGCTCGTCGGCACGATCGGGAGGATGCCCGCCAGCGGATCGTCGCGCTTCGTCGATTCGGGCGGATGCGTGCCGAGCATGATGCTCGACGCGGTGATGACCGGACGCGTGAAGTCCGGTACTTCGAAGTCGGCGTACACACTGCCGCTCCGATCGACCGCCGTGCTGGTCGCGTTGAGCCGCAGCGTGTAGCGGCCCGGCGACAGCGTCAGGCGCTGGTAAACGTCGTATCGCAGCTCGTCGCCGCTCGTCGCCTGCAGCGTCAGTGCTCGTTTTTCCTGCGACGGCGGACCCGCGCGCCCTTCGCCGTCATAGAGCGTTTTGACGACGGTCAGCGTCTCCGGAATCGCGCCGCGGGCCGGCGGCAGACGCACGGTGAGGACGACGGCGACGTCCGCCTCGCGGCTGCCCTGCTTGGCGCTGCGGGCAATCGGCGTCGCGACGGCGCGCAGCGCCAGCCCGGCCGGGCTGAACATGCCGCTCAGGCCCAGATCGTTCGTCGTCGGCGTCGCGCGCTGCTCGGCGGTGGCGAGCGTCCCTTCCTTGGGCGCGTAATATCCCGAGCGCGATCGGACCGTCACACCGGGACGTTTGCATTTCACTTCAACCTTGCGGAACTTGCCGTCGGGCTTGCCGTTCGAGGTCTGATAGCCGACCAGGTAGTAGGAACCGGCTTCGGCAAAGATGAGATCGATCTCGTCCTGCAGCGCATCCGTGTTGACGATCGCCCGCGCGCCCGTGTACTCCGCGGTGATCTCGTGAAACTCGCGCAGTCTCCGCGCCGCCTGCTGCGCGGCGTTGAGCGGCAGCGTGCGGGCCGCGGGCCGGCCGCCGCGGCGGATCGGGTTCGTGAGGTACATCTCGTAGCCGCGGTAGCCCGCCGGATCGACACCGTAAATATTGATGTTGGCGCGCTGGGACTTCCGGAAGACGTCGAACATGATGTCGTTCAACTCGCCGGGACAGCCTCGCGTGTTGACGAAGTCGAGCGGAATCCCCACGCTCACGAGAAAGATCGTTTTGCGGCGGTTCGGCACGGTGGCGAGCCGGGCGGCGAGAGTGTCGAGTACCGGAACCGTCGGCTGGTTGCGCTGACATTGACTCCGCATCAACGCCGGGCTGAACCGCTGTGACATGTCGGCGCCGCCGGGACCGGGACCCATCGGCGCGGCCTGCACGAATTTGAATTCGGGCGGATCGAACTTGTCGATCGCTTCGATCAGCTTCGCGCGATCGTCGGTGAAATCCTGCGTCTTCCCCGCCTGCTGCGGATAGATCACGGCGGCGATGTCCGACGGACCGAGCTGATCGATGATGTAGCGCCCTGCGGTCCTGGCCCCGATGATGATGTCGAGATCGTCGAACGGGATGTTCCAGTCGTCCATGACGATGGCGACGACGCGGCCGTCGCCGACCTGATCGGCGAGGTCGTTGACCGCGACGTCGCGCGGGACGTGGCGCATCCACGCGCTCGGCGCCGGATCGTTCTCGGCCATGTCCACTTCCGAGACGGCGACGAGCCGCTGCGGCTTGCCTTCCTCGATCACCGTGAAGTCGTCGGCCGTGAGGCCGCGCACCGGACGACGGTCCTTGTCGAGCACCGACACGTCGAGACGAATGACGTCGACTTCGCCGCGGAAAACGGGTTGCTGCTGTCCGGGCGCGGGCTGAGCCGGCGGCGTGGTCTGGGGTGGCGGTGGGGTCTGCTGTTGCTGTTGCTGCGCAGGCGGGATCGGCGGCGGTGGCGGAGTCTGCTGCGCGCGGACCGCAAGGCCGGCGCAGGCGATGACACAGACGGCAACCGGACCAAGACGTCGCACTGACACCTCTGGCACCCTCAAGTCACTCAGGTGCCGTGAGCGAAAGGGCAGGAGCTGGTACCGACAAGTGTAGCTTACGTGGCGACGACCACTGCGGAATCGTCGCCATACATCACGACCACAAGATTTGTTACTGGAGATCGGTTCGCTCGGGAATGCAGGCCCTGGACGCGTCCGTCGTGACCGTGAATCGCACGCGAAATGCCTGAGGCCGCGGACCTTGGCCGCCCCACACTGCGACGCACCCATCCTGAAATGGCGCGTAGCCTGTCGGAAGGCTTCCGGGACCTTCCAGGATCTGAAGCGAGCCGATCAGCACGCCTCCGGCCGCTGTGCCTTTGCCAAACGCGACGATCATGAGCTCGCCGGAGAACGTGCCCGACACCTCGTGAGCGCCAGGTTGATAGTCGACGTCCACGCCGTTGTCGGCCGAGACAACCTGTCCGGCAACATTGGCAGTGAAGGGCTCGCCAGCGACGATGACCCGGACCGGAACCGGCTGGGCGCTCGGTGCTGGCGGATTGCTCCCGCACGCGGCGAGCCACGCGCACGTCAGCGGGATGATCACGGTTCGAATGCAATGAATGCTGCTGCGACCTTCCATGTGCACCAGCCTAGCCAAGCGGCATAGCGGGAGTCGTGAGGAGATCGTGAAGAAGTCGTGAGCGCGCGCTACTGATTCTGCACCGAGCGGTGCCGCTCGGTCGCTCCAGTACGAGGGAAGAAACGGCCCGTTTGTGTCATGTATCGCCGGTAACTGTCTCCAAAACGAGCCACCAGATTGTCTTCTTCGATCCGCGTTCTGAGGACGAGCAGTCCGAACGTCGTCGCACCAGTCAGAAGAAGAAACCAGTTTGCCGCCATGAGAGACATCGCCGTCATCAGAAGCGCGGCCGAGTCGTAGAACGGATGCCGGATCCAGCGGTAGGGGCCATGAAGAACGAGGGTGTGCGTTCGACGCGTGACGACCGTGTCCGTCAGATTGGTTCCGAGAGAACGGAAGGTCCAGACCAGAAGCGCGGAGGCGGTGGCGATCAGTCCAACGCCAATCCATCTCACCCAGACTGGAACGGATACCGATCCCCACGACATCCAACGTGGATCGATCATCCAGGCGAACGACGCCAGCCAGAATGCCGCGCCGAAGGGACGCAATGTCGCCAGGATGAACGTCCCTTCCTGACGCCGATCGAGCTTCTCGCGTGTCGCTTGTGACTTGACTCTGTGGTAGATGCCGATGGGAAGAACGACGAGAAGAACGAAAACCAGTACCATCCTGAAGGGCTGATCCACGATTCTTAGACGGTTTCCGCGTCGATGCGAGGCGCCAGCCGAGTGACCTTCGACGCGGCGTCGGCGTCGAATGACTTCGCGAACGCATACTGCGTCTTGACGATCGTGTAACCCAGGCGTTCGTAGAACCGGTGGGCGGCGACGCGGCCTGCGCTCGACGACAATCGAACGAGCGAGCACTGCTGCTCTTTCGCCCACTGCTCCGCCTTCTCCATGAGCCTGTGGCCAATACCGCGGTTCCGGCAGGTCCTGTCCACGACCAGACCCGCAATCATGACGAACGGATCCGCTTCGAGGTACTCCGCCTTGATCGCGTGCAGCCAGGCGACCGGCCGGCCATCATCGTCGGCAATGAAGAGTTGCTGGTCCGGGCGGGCGAGAATGCGCGCCAACCGCTCCTTCGCGTCCGCCGGCGTCACGTCGTACCCGAGCTGCAGGGTCAGGTTGGCAACGGCCTCGGCATCGGACTCGGATCCGGTGCGGATGGATATCGGCATCGGCGTTCGCGCTAGTCGAGCATGTGATGTCAAACAGCCTGTGCGTGAGCCAGGGCCCGGTGCACGACCTTGTCGCCGTTGAATTCCATGAATTCGGCACCCTGCCGGCCTCGGGCCCGGAACAGGACGACGACACTGTCAATACCTTGGTACACGCCTAGAAGCTCGATGTCGAGGTCTCCAGGATAGGCGGCCAATGCTGACCTGAAGTAACTCCTCAAGGTTTCTTTTCCGTGAATAGTGCCTGAGTCCGCACCAATCAGTCTGGTCGCAAGCGGCGAGCGGAATTCGACGTCCTCAGAATAGTGTTTCAGCAGCGCCTCCAAGTCGCGATGCTTCCAGGCTGCGATCCACTGTTTCGCGAATGCGTGAGCGGCTGCGTTTTCCATACGGCCTCACACGGCAGCGCGCTCGAGGTGGACCTGCCGCTGATAGAGGAACAGCGGAAGGCCGAGCGACACGCCGACCACGCCGGTCGCGACGATGGGAAGCCAGCGGCGTTGGAGGCCGAGGCGCTTCCCCTCAATCAGCACGAAGGCGGTCAGTGCCAGCGCAGACAAGATGACATCGAGCCCGAAGAAGGCGCTCACGCCGTTGGCGAACAGATCGTGCACGAAGCGCTGGGGATCGAGCCCATGCGCGAGGAACCACGGCCAGAACGCGGAATTCGGGATGAAGAGCCCGAGAAGCGCGAGGCCGAGGTAGAAGTGGCGAGTCCTCATCGTTGTGTCCTCGGAGAATGGGTGTTGTCGAAATTCGATCGCATTCTATCTCTCGTGCCGCCCTGGCGTGTCCCACGCCCCTGGAGGCAGGTAGTGGAACCGAATCAGGTACGCATTGTCGCCGCGGCCGTGCCGCGCGATTTGCAGCAAATCCTCCACGCTCTGGAATCCTGATTCACGCGCCAGATCGTCCGTGATGGCGTCAATCTCGATCGCCTTGATCGAATCGACGACGACGTGCCCATCGTCCATGGGGTAACGGCCGCCTACTTTGACGTGGGGATGCGTCCAGATGCGGATGGTGCATCGGATTCGCCCGCTGCGGATTCTCTCCCGAAGGTGCTTGGTGAACGTCACGGCCGATTGAGTCGCGCGCCGCTGCTCCGCTGCTGGCTCGTCAGCAACCCTTTTCGGTCGAGGAGCACGTTTGCAATCAAGAGCGCAACCATGCCGATGGTTCCCGGGGCGACCATCCCGATGCTGAGACCAATCCAGAATGCGCCCGCGAGGCCAGCATCATCGCCCCGTTTGACAATCCCCACAGGAACAATCGCTGATCCACGGCGCTTCTCCGCTCACATGCCTATGGCCGGGCCTGACCCGCAGCGGATCGAGCACCCCATTCCTCCGGCGCGACGTCGGCGACATTCTGCGAGAACGTCCACCAGTGGCCCGCGTGATCTCTCGCGGTGTACTGGCGCACACCGAACGGCATCTCTGTCGGCGGCTTCACGATGTTGGCACCGGCTGCCTTCGCGCGATCGAAGTGGTTTTGCACGTCATCGACCGTGACATGGACATAAGCGGCTACGTCGTTCCCGTGAGGCGCTCGATACGGGCCGCCTTCACGACCGAGCATGATCGCTCCTTCCGCGACCGCGAGCTGGGCGTGGCCAACGACGCCATCGCGCTCGAACCGGAGACGCTCGACGAAGCCAAACGTGCGACAGAGCCACTGGATGGCCTGACCAACGTCCTCGTAAACCAGAATTGGAACGACGGTCGCGGTAGGTGCCGAGCGATTCATCATCATTGGCGGCTCCTTTCAACCCGGCGCTTCAGCGTGCGAATCATGTGTCGTCCTTCGGATCTGACCCGAACCGCAGTACGTGTCCGTCAGGGTCTCCGACCTTCATCTCGCGCGCCCATGGAAAGTTCTGAGGCGGATGGAGAATGGTGGCGCCCGCCACCCGGTACTCCTCGAAGAGTGCTTCGACGTCCTCGACGCCGACCCACACCCACGTGCCCGGCTGACCCTGGTCGCCGCTCGAGAGGTAGATGCTGGCCTCGTCGCGAGACACGCACGTGAAGTCGTCGCTGCCCCATTCGGCGTTGGTGAACCCGAGCACATCCATGTAGTACCGCAGGCTCCGCGTCATGTCCGACACATTGAGGATCGGATTGGCGCATTCGAATCGCGTCCGCGTACTACCCACGACACGTCACCGCTCTGGCGGATGGTCAGGTCTAATTCACGAGTTGCGCAACAATCACGAGGCGATCGGTCTCGCCGGGACCGATCGCCGGATCGTAGGCTCCAAACGTCGAGACTAATCCAAACCCGTTCAGATCCAACAGCGATTCGAGCTCGGCCATCGTCCAGCACCTCATCACGAACTCGTGTTCGACGACACGCTCGCGGCCATGTGACTCCAGTGCGTGGCTCTCCCGCACGATCAGTTGATGATGCTCACGATCGAGCTCAGTAACGCTCGTGAACGTGAGCTTGCCGCGGCTCGTGTCGACGCGCTTCCGAAACAACGGCTCGCGTTCTTTGCGATTGGCGGTCGCGTCCCAGTCGCGGACGTCCAATATCAATACTCCACTGCGTCGAAGCGCCCGGGCGAATGACGCGAACGCCGAGCGCCGATCACCATCGTCGATCAAGTCGTTGAGAACGCCGCGACATAGAACTGCGTCGGAACCCGAAGCCGGCAGCGTCAGGATGTCACCGGCGGTGAACGTGACCTGTGCACTCTGGCCGGCCGAGCGCTTCGCCTCCTCGAGGAGATCCAACGACATGTCGATACCATGAACCTGGAAGCCACGCCGGCCAAGCTCTCTCGTGTATCGGCCCGTGCCACAACCTGCGTCGACCAGCGTCGATCCCGGCACGCCGCCGCGCTCGACGAGCCAATTCACCATGACCGCGCATTCCCGTTCGACGGGACGATCGATGATGAGGTCGAAGGCCCACGCGAACTCGTGATAGAAGGGTCTTGATTCGCTTGAGGTCTGGCGCCGCTCAGCGGTCACTCGAGCACCGCAGTGGCCTCAACCTCTATCAAGAACCCTGGATCCGCGAGCGAGACCACGCCGATCCACGTCGTCGCGGGCTTGGCGGGGCCGCTGAAGAACTCTCGGAGTGCGCCGCCGACGGCGCTCGCCTTTTCCGGCCGGTAGTCCACGATGTAGATCCGCACACTCACCACGTCGCTCATCGTGCCCCCGCTTGCCTCGACAACCGTCTGAATGTTGCGAAACGCCTGTCTCGCCTGAGCCGCCAGGTCACTGCCGCCAACGAGGTGCCTGTTCGCATCCCACGCCGTCTGCCCCGACACGTACAACGTCCGGGTCCCGCTTGCGGCGACGGCCTGCGAGAATCCGTACTCCTGGCTTGGGAATAACGCTGGCGGATTGATGTATTCCTTCGTCATGGCCCCGCGTCTCACGCCGCCGTCGTCGTCATCTGTTCATAGCCCTTCGCAAACCACGAGACAGCGAACGCCCAAATCAGGAGCCACTCGAGTGCGAGCACGGGCCTCCAGGGCGCAAGCGCCTGCCGCACGCTTTCCGGTGCCAGGGCAAACGCCGCAATCAGGCCGAGGAAGACCACCATCAGCCAGCCGCACCACTTATAGAGGCGCAGGTTGCTCTTGGACTGACTGAACAGTACCAGCGGAAAGAGAGACAGACAGGCAAACAGCACGAACGCGGCGACACCGTGCGTCTTGCCGATGATCGGCGGGTGCATCAGACCCGCAGGCGGGTATGTCGGAAACAACGCGACCGCGACGGCGGAGATCCCGGCAATCTTGCCCAGGTATGCGTCGGCCAGTCCCGATTGGATCAGCGGCCTTGTCGACCTGGCCCGTCCCCCCGGCTGCGGCGAGTACTGATAGAAGATGAGAAACACGCCAATCACCCACAAGGTCCCCACGAACCAGTCTCGACCCGTCGTGTAGTAGTAGGCGCTGATCGAGTTCTGCAGGCCCGCGAATGCGAATCCGATCACGAGGATAGGTGGGAGTGTCACGCCGAGGACACCGATCGCCATCCGGTAGCTCGGATAGGGTTGGAGCACTGACCCACCGAGGATTTCGCTGGCCGTCAGTTTCTGCGCCATGAACTATTCCTTTCGCTGCTGCTCAGAAACCCATTTCGCATCGGCAAGCACAACCGACGTCTCGATCTGACGATCAGGGATAGTCCAGTACGTCCCGAGCAGACGCTCCGTCTCCGCGCGCGACAACAGCATGAAGCCATTGCGCTGGTAGAAATCGATCGCCCATGTGGCGTTCGCCCATGTGCCAATGAGGACCGGCTTCGTGGTCAAGGCGGCGACGTGCCGGAGAATTCGCGTTCCGACGCCTTTTCGCTGCGCCGACGGGGAGATATACGCGTGGCGGATCAACGCAACTGCGCCTTTGTCCTGGATTCCCATGCCTCCAAGCAGCCCATCATCGCCTTCCGCAATCCAGAAAATGACGCCGCTCGCGATCTCGCTCAGGAATTCCTCTTCGGGCATGTACGGGTCGTGCCACCGGTCGGCCGGTATGACCCCGCGATAAGCCAGCGCCGCCTGATTGATGATGGTGAGCAGCTCCGCGTAATCCCGCTTTTCCGCTTGCCGAATGAGCATCGGCTCCGCCGCTATTTCCCACCCGGCAGCGAAACGCTACGGCGTATCGGCGATCTCCACATGTAGTGCTTGGCTGCGAAGAGTTCGTCGGCGACTTTCACAACGACATCCTTGACTTCCTTTCGATCGGGCTCGATCAACTCGACGCCGACCACATAGTGCGCCGTTGGCCGGTCCGTCGTCCGAAAAAACCCAAAGACGCAGGCCGATTCGGTCCCGGAATCCGCGCGAGGCGGATTGCGGACAACCTTCCCTTCGTCATAGTGAAGCCGCGTCGCAGACACGGCTGACCTCTTGCGGCCCGCGATGCGGATGTCGAAGTCCGAGACGGTGAAATCGCGCATCGCCACGTCGCTCGAAGGCGAAATCTGCACGTCGATGATGATGAGATCGACGCCGCCGTTGAACGCCGGCGGCTGGGCTTGCTGGGCGTCGGCGGCGTGTTCCACTCCCGGAGTCATCGCCGTCATCGTCATGACAAACGCCGACGCTCGCACGGCTACTAGCCGTCCTGTCCAGCCGCGCGACCGACGCAACGTCATGTGCTACTGGCCCTCGATGATCCTGGCGATCGCCGCGATCGTATTCCAGTTGCGTGTGGTGGCCCGGACTCCGAAGACCCGGTCCAGCGAGCCCAGGTAGCCAATCACCTTCATGTGGCGCCGGTACATGCCGAAGACGAACCGGCCGTCACGCCCGAGGATTCTCAGCAGCCACGGGCCGCGCGGAGGAAAACTCATGGGCAGCCGTGGCGTGGACCGGGGAACTCGAGATAGAACGCTCACGAAGCGAACGATGCCAGGTCGCGCCGGGTAGCGTGCGAACACCGCGTGCGACAGGAGCCTGTCGATTTCGCGGCCCTGAAAGATCATGATGTCGGCGTCGAAAGTGAGCCTCGCTGCGATCTCCGCGCGCAGCTGCGACGGGCTGACCGGCCGGCGCACCACGAACGTCCCGGTGGCGCCGATGTTGACGACATCGAGGTGCTGCAGCTGTTCGGCGAGCTTGCTCGGGCGGAAGTTGCGGTGCCCGCCGACGTTGAGGCCGCGCAGAAGGACGACGAGTGCCATCAGGGTGTCGGAGCAATCGTCGTGGACGCGCGGTCAACTCAAATCGACCGACATCATGGTTCGACGATCGCGGATGTACAAGCGGGATCCGACGAGCGTGGGCGGCGTCCACGAGAGGTGCTCCAGCAGCTTCGCTTTCGCGGAGATCTTGAACCCCTCCGTTGACGGGTGCGCAATCATCAGATTGCCGTCCTGATCAAGCGTGATCAGCTTCTGATCCGCCCACACGAACGTGGCTTTCTCGATGCTGCGTTCCTGCCAGTAGATCTTCCCGGTCCGGGCGTTGACGGCGCTCAGGATTGCCTGGCTGCCTTTGCCGCCGCTCGAAAAATAGATCGCCTCGCCGATGCGCATCGCGTTTCCGTGATGGAGCCGCAGCCGGTTCGAGCTCCACAATTCGGTCGCCTTCGTCCGCTGTTCGCTTCGCTGCAGCTCGATGACTTTGGCGCCGGCGTTGTACTCCGCCGACACGAAGAGCAGATTGTCGGGTCCCCAGACGGGACTCGCGACCGCGATCGAGTACTCGGCCTGGAACGGCACCTGCCACTGCAGATCGCCGTTGTGCGGGTTGACGGCGATGACCGCGCCGTCCATCACCGACGCGAGCTGCTCGAGACCGCCGACGCTGATAAGCACGGGCGACGAGTAGACGTTGCCGAAGTCGTTCTTGCTCCAGACGACCTTGCCGTCGGCCTGCTGAAACGCCATCAGCGCCTTGCCGCGCCCGCCCACGGGCACGATCACGGTGTCGCGGAACGCAATCGGGCTCGACGCATACCCGTACATCAATTGAGAGCCGTGGAGGTCGCTCCAGAGCTGCTGCGTCCACAGCAGCTTTCCGGTTTTCTTGTCGAGACATTGCAGGCGGCCGGCGACGCCGGCAGTGAACAGCCGATCGCCGACGATGAGCGGCGTCGCGTAGGGACCGTTCCCCATCTCGGCGCCGGCATCGCTCGTGAAGTCCATGGGGGTGTTGTGTTCCCAGAGCGTGGCGCCGGTTTCCGCGTTGGCGGCGAGGACGATCTCCTGGCGTGGTCTGCCGTAGCTCGTGTATAGCACGCCGTCCTCGACTGCGGGCGATGAGTAGCCCTCGCCGAGCGGCCGTTTCCACACGACGCGCGGCCCGCTGGCCGGCCATGTGTCGCGGAGTCCGCTGGCTTCAGTCTGGAAGTTGCGGGTGGGACCTCCCCACTGCGTCCACGCGACCTCGCGCGTGCCGGCTTGAATCACCGCCTTCGCCGCCTGACCGAACGCGGGCGCCGACAGGGCGAGGCTCAGGAACGTTCGCCGATCCATGTCGAAGTCCTTCCGTGGTGGACGGAATCCGTCCAGATGTTCATTGCCGGACGCTTCGAGTCGAATGCGCGCAGGGTCTTGAATTATGGGACCAGGCCGCGCGCAACCGCAATCGCCGGGCTAACCCGGCTGGCGTTCACCGAACCAATAGCACAGCCCGTCGGGTGCGACGATGTAGAAGACCTTCCAGGACGCCTCGCCGTGCTGCTCCACGTCGAACTGCGACAGCTCCTTCTCGAGGCCATTCGCTTTGAACTCCGCGAACAAGCCCTCGACGTCCTTCACGTGGAACGCACAGCCGTCCTGCGTCGAGTCGCCGCCGTTTTCCGCGAGTCCAATCTGCACCTGATCGCGCGCGAGCACGGCCGAGCGGCAGGGTGTATCGCTGCGCGATATCACGCGGAAGCCGAGGATGCGTTCGTAGAAAGACAGGGCCGCCGTCACGTCCGGCACGGGAAGGTTCATGTTGTTCCCTTGATAGCCGAAGGCCTTCTCGAGCGTGCTCATGATTGGCTTCCTGCTGCCCTAGTGACGTGGCATCCGAACCGTGCGAGGTTGCAGGCTCTCGTTGCCGTGACGGACCACGACGCGCGCATTCTGCCCGATCGGCAGCGTGCGCAGGAGTGGTTCGACGAGCCCGAACATTTCCTCGGCATTGCTTCCGAAGAAATAGAGTCCGGTTTCCTCCGGGCCCTGCCAGCATCCACGGTAGCTGTCCGGTCCGGCGGCGGTCCCGATCGCGGTCACGACCTGGTCAAAGTCGAGATTGGCATACACATCGTCGGGAAGGCTCGTCCCGTCGAGATAGACCGCGAGGCACTGCTGCCGGCCGAACACCCGCACGACGTTGCCCTCGTGATGGATCTCCGAACCCTGCGGCGCGCCGGCCGCTTCCAACGTGCTCGCCACCAGGTCGATGGCGGCATCAAGATTCGCGAGCTCGATCTCGACGTCGGCGAACTCGATCTGACCCGATTCGTTCAATTGAGAGCCGCCGCCGGTCACGGCGCCAGCTTGCGCCGCTTCGAGCACCGCGTGGAGCGGATCTTCATACCTGTTTCCGCGATCGATTGGCTCGATGTACTCGTACAACCGCGCGATGACCATGTGCGGATAACTCATGCGGCTCTCCGAAAGAAGATATTCCTCGACGCTCGCGTCGGCTGCAAGCCGAGGTGAGACGGCTCGCTACCTGGGCGTCCGTGTTGTTTCGTCCCCGCTCAGGCCGATCCGTCGCCGAACGATCTCGCTGGCCTGCGCGCCAATGAACTCGAGCCAGACGCGATTCTGCTCATCGAGGTAGAGGCGGGCCGGAATGGAGGTGGTGCGATCCAGGAAACGGATGTAGCTTCCGCCGTTCTCGTCGGCCACCAGCGTGATTCGCTCTCGATTGCGGTCGTCGCCTTTTCCGGGAGGTGCGTCGAGTCCCACGACAAGTCTGCCAGAATCCTGCAGCCCGAGGCCAAATCGCTCGACGCCGGCCGCGTCGTTGATGATCAGGCCGGCTCTGGGGTTGCCGGCCGCGTTCCTGTCGGGGATCGGCGCGCCCATCACGATTCTCGGCCGCCCGGCCGAGTCCTCGATGATGAGGCTCCTGGCCCGCAGAGTTTCTTGTGACGGCGTCGGTTGTGAGAACCCCGCCAGCAAAGAAGAGCCCATCAACAAGAACGTCGTAGAGATGATGCCAACGAGAACCCGATTTGTTCGCTCGATCCGGGCCAGTCTACTTTCCATCGGATCATGCTGGTCGGCCATCGTTCAACTCCTTCCATGCCCCCGCGAAAGATCGTCGCCAGGTCTGTTCCGCCGGCGTCATTCGTTGTAGATCTCCGCCAGATCGTCGAAGAATCGTGCTTCCATCGCCACAAGCGACTCGGGTTTGCCGTGTTTGAACTCCTTGAACGGACGCCAGAACCTGTAGAGCCGGACCCGGCCGACCGGTGGAATCAGAAGTCCCAGCGGATTGAATTCGCGCGTTCCCCCGTAGTGCCGGAACGCCCACACTGCGAGGTTGGCCGTTCGCCAGGCCGATCGCTCGGTCCAGTTGAGAACGACGGCGTTTGCTGGAAGACGAGGAAGCATCCGGGCTCGAATGTACTCGCCCCAGACCGGGCTATCCGAGTAGACGAACAGAACGTGGCGCCCGCGCGGCGCCCAGGCGGCCAACAGGGCCATGCGCAAAGCCAGCCGCTGCAGAACCCAAAAAGCGCCGACCAGCAGGATGACCGGCAAGGACAGCACCAGGATGGCGATGCCCGTCACTCTCCCTAACCGGCGCCGACGCGGTGCTTTAGGCGATTGGTTTTCCGGCATGAGTCTGTCGTGATGAGCATTGTCCCAAAACAAAACGGGCGCGCCCACTCTCGTGAACGCGCCCGTCATCCATCGTCCGTAGTTCGAAGTTCGAAGTTCGTGAGTGGCGGACTTGGGAACCAGTCCGCCCTACTCCGAATAAGTCGGCCCTATTCCCCTTCGTCGCGGAACATGTAGTCCGCATCCGTCAGATCGTCCATCTCCCGCTGAGCTTCCAGCTCCTCAGGTGACGGCGGCGGCGGTGGCGGCGGCTCGTCCGGCGGAATCGTCACGTGCTTGTACCACTCGAAGCCCGTCCCGGCCGGAATCAGCCGGCCCATCGTGACGTTCTCCTTGAGGCCGCGCAGGTAATCGACCTTCCCGGAAATCGACGCCTCCGTCAGCACGCGCGTCGTCTCCTGGAACGACGCGGCTGAGATGAACGAGTCGGTCGAGAGCGACGCCTTCGTGATGCCGAGGAGCAGCGGCCGGCCCTTCGCCGGCAACTGGCCGTCCTGCAGTACGCGCTCGTTCTCTTCCTGGAAGCGGAACTTGTCCACCTGCTCCTCGATCAGGAACTCGGTGTCGCCCACCTCCTCGACCTTCACCCACCGCATCATCT
>Ga0114129_10001830_pt1 | contig 28960 bp, 25 predicted proteins | sample RhiMetdeltSRZDD1_FD_80071 | JGI IMG/M metagenome (GOLD analysis project Ga0114129, IMG submission 80071) | Populus rhizosphere microbial communities from Tennessee, USA - Rhizosphere MetaG P. deltoides SRZDD1 (version 2) (version 2) | ecosystem: Host-associated > Plants > Roots > Rhizosphere >... | reverse complement strand
TGTACGAGTACCACTGCGACAAATGCGACCGCGAAGTCACGCTCACCTTAACGATCAGCCAGCACGAGAAGGACAAGATCGAGTGCCCCAAGTGCGGCAGCAAAGCTCTGCGACCACTGCTCAGCGCCTTTATGTCGCAGACATCGAAGAAATCCTAATTCGCGAAGGAGTCAACGAATCTACGGGCGTCGAGTCCGACTCGGCGCTCGTGGCTCGTGTACCGGGCATGCTCAGCGCACTCACTTGAGAAACAACGGATGCCTCAGCATTCCGCTCGGCATCACGCCCCAGCACACCACTGACGCTCGCGCACCCACGTTCAGCTCAAAAGGCTGGTCACGGGCGACCCGCACCGCCTGCTTGATCGTGGTGCGCTTGCCGGTGCGGGGGTGCTTATACGCCAGCTCCAGCATCACTGCCTCGCCCCAATCGCCCCACGCGATCCGCACACTCGAACCGCCAGTGACGCGCACATCCAGAGTGAGCTTGGGTTTCAGCTTGAGCCAGGCGGGCGAGCGATCCCCGGGCCGATAGACTGAGCCCGGGTCCTTCAGCACAATTCCCTCACCGCCCATCCCGACCCAGGTCTCATAGAGCCTGGGGGCATCGTCCGTGACAGGGACTATGGTGATGCGCGGCAGCCGGTGCCCTTCCAACAGATCCTCCAGCCGCTTGCGCCGATCCCGCCACGGCTCGCGCATCACACTCTTCCCGCCCATGTGGAGGAGGTCAAAGAGGACGAGCGCCATATCCCCGCCCACGCGGTTGCGCTCAGTGAATACGGCCTGGATGCCCTCGTGCCCGTCCCCCGCACATGCTTCCCCATCGAAGATCGCAGAGGGAAATGGCCACTCAATCTGATGGAGCCACGCCATGCCCGGATGCTTCAGGAGATCTAGCCCTCGGCGGCTGAAGCACGCGACCGCACGGTGCTGATAGACGTGGAGCTGCGCCCGTTGGCCGTCCAGCTTGGGCTCAGTGATCCACGCGCGATCCGCGAGCCTCGCTGGGTTGGTGAGGCGCTCGCAGAGCATGGGAGGGATGAAGGCAGCCACAGCCACTCAATCGTACCAGTACGACGGCTGCGTGGAAGGCCCACGTCCCTTTAAGGCAATACCCGTGTGGAACACGTCAAACAAACCCGGCAAAACTTGGTAGTAGCGAGAGGAGGTCCACATGCGGATGCGCTCAACAGCCTTGGTGGTGGCGCTTGTGCTTGCCAGCGGTTGCGGTGGGCGGGTCGGTGCCGGCAGCGTAGATTCGGCGCGTGCGGCCTGCATCGAGGCAGCGCGCAAGAAGGGCGATCAGCCCATCGAGACCGAGAATGTTAAGGTTCTCGGCGAGGGGCGCTACGAAATGTCGGTCCGCAATAAGTCGACGCTCGGCTCCTCCGTCACGACGTGTACCTACGATAAGAACATCGGAGCAGCGATCAGGTGAAGCGCGGGCGACGACAGGTCGAGAACCTGAAAGCCGTATCTCTACAGAGACATTGAGCGGGCGAGGAACGTCTGGTGGGGATGTGGCGCATGGACCCTCACGAGCGTGCGATCAGCGTCTGGTATCGGATGGCGGGGTTGGCCAGCCGGGAGCGGAGAGATTTGGCGGTGGAGATTATCGAGGCGGAGATCCGCTCTGCCCAATATGAAGTGCTGCTGGAGGCGGCGAAGCTGGTGCTGACCGATCAGCAGCCTATCGAGATTGCGCGCCGATTGCGGGAGTGGGCAGAGAGGACAATTCGGCCGAAGAGGACCGTCTAGCAGTGTTGCGAACAGTGAGGCGCTGCGGCTTCTGCGAATCGACCGGCCAGCTCACTCTTGAACACGTCTTTGCCACGTGGATCGGCCCCGTTGTGGGCCTAGGCCAAGCAGGAGCCGTTGTTCAACATGCCTTTCGTATGGACGGCCATTTGGTGGGGGCGCCTTGGATCGCTCGACGCTCGATCAGAAAGTCCGGATGGCGTGCGCACCGTGCAACAACGGATGGATGAGCGATCTAGAGGCAAGGGTCAAACCGCGCATCACTCCGATGATCCAAACAACCGCTAGCGTTGCACTCGATTTATCCAGCCAGACAACGATAGCAGCTTGGGCCGTCAAGACCGCGATGGTCAGTGAGTATCTCAAGAACCAACGGCAGCGATACTTCACCCAAGCAGAACGGCGTGCATTCATGAGCAGTCTGTCACCGGGGTCCGTGCCGGGCGCCCACATCTGGCTCGCCTGTTATCTCGGTGGGTCCGACAAGCTGCACGGTCTAACGGCAGGGCTTACACGTGCAGAGGGCATCGCAGGGCACATCTCAACTACGGCCATCGGCAACTTCGCGTGTCAGGTCTTTGTGGATCGCACGACGGCAGGGCAGCCAGAAATAACCAGTGTGCAGTCTGGCCCATGGACGGAATCGCTTGTGCAGATATGGCCGCATAATGCCCCAGTCGTGAAGTGGCCGCCGTTGCGGGGGGCAGACGATCTCGGGCTCACCAAATTGTTTCGGAGATTCAACGCCTAGACGGGAGCACAGGAGGCACAAACAATGTCGCCAAGCAGCATACAAATAGCGCGAGCGGGTGAGGCCATTGGTAGGAACCTAAAGCCGGTGGGGCGGGTCAATGGGCCAGCCCAATTCCGTGCACATAGTGGTTCCTTTTAGCAGCCGGGCGGCGAATCGACTACCTCTGACCCGCAAAGACCCTCCGGCGTCCCGCAATTTCTGGAACCCCCTTTTGATCTGGCGCCCTGTCGGCCGACTACCCGTGCCCCCATCGACCGGGCGGGCGTGGCTGCCCAATGGCGGGTGGGGGAGTGGAATGGAAATGCTGCCGCCGCCTGCCGCCGAGCTGGCGGCAAGCGCGTCACTTCACCGTATGTCTACGTCACTCCCTGCACAGTGATGTGGCGCAAATCCGCGCCCACATGGACGGGCGGAGTGTCGAATCCCTTACCCTCCACCATTCAATTCGACGCGTAGTTAGGCCCGTTCGATCGCGACTTGGGGCGATTTTCTGGGGCGATTGCGTAACCCAGCCGCTCGGTTGGCTCCACGAAGCAGGACTCTAAGGTTGAGCGCGAGGGGACTCGGGATGCGCCGGCCCGGTAGGCCTGGCCTGGAAGCTCCGACTCCCGAGATGACCTAGGCCAAACTCGGCGGACGCCCCCACGGACACATGAAAACCGAGGGCCAAGCTGGAGAGATGAGCACCCGGAGGGCAAGACTGAGGGAACGGTCTAGAGAGCCGCGCAGATTTATGGAACCGTGAGCCAGGCGGATTTAAACCTATGCTCCAGTGCCTATGTGGGACGCAAGCATTGCCCGGCCGGCCGCTGCAGAGGATCTCGTCCGACACCGTGCTCTGGCACAACCGGTGCGATGCCGGCCACGCCTTCCACGTGGTGATGAGGCCGGAGGGTCCGGCCGACGCCATGTGGTGCAACTGCAGTGCGCCGTCTCCGTTTGTGCGGCATCCGCTCCAGGGGATCTGAGTCTGAACATCGATCTCGACACGCCCCCGCGACTCCTGGCCGCCGACACGTTCTTCCGGTCCTCCCAGCCTGCCATCGTCGACGTCTTCATCCACGCGCCGATGCGGGAAGCGGGCGATTCGAGATGCCACGTGGCGTAGCTGTGCCGCATCGCATGGGGCTTCTTCTGATCGTCGAGCTTGCCGTACTCCCTGCTCCTCATGTCGTCCGCGCTCAGCACGCCGATCAGCGCGTATTTGAGAACATCTCAACGGCGTGATGCAGGAGGTTCCCGGGTATCGGCTAGAGGAACGCGCGAGCGGCCGCTCGGCCCGCCAAGTAGTACTCGATGGGCGTAGTGCCGAAGCGTCAACCCGCAAGACCAAGTGCAGGCATCCGCACAGCACGGAACGCCGTCGGCGAGCACCTGCGCTAGACTCGGCGCGTGACTCTGGATGTCTAAGCTGTCGGAGAAGAACGCCATGCGGTGTCGCTCACGTCGTACGCCATCAATCGCTGACGTACCCCGTGCCCGACGAGGCTCGCCCAGCCTCGCCCGGGCATGGAGATGGCGACTTCCGTGTCATCGAGTCGCGAAACGAGTCTGGATCGGTTGGACGTCTGGGTAGCTGACTCGAATGTAGGGGTACAGGCGGGCCGCTCCCTGCCAAAAATGCGATAACGGAATCGGGACTCTTGATTTCCAACATTCGGAGTGTCGAGAGACAGGATAAGCGTGTGCGTCTATCAAAGCACAGATACGCAGTTGCGGTTGTTCTAATCTCACTGGCTTGTCTCTTAAGTGCGCCAATGATTGCGACGAGAGGTCTGGAGTCAATCCCGCGGCGGTGCATCGCGTTCTCGCCATACGTCGGCCACCTGGACCATGACTTCGGGCCACATCCAGGGCCGGCAGTCATTGATAAGCTTTTGGATGTAGTAGTCGAGCAAACAGGATTTACGTGCATCCTAACCTATCGAGTTTTGCATGGACTGGACTACATTTTTGAGTCGGCGGCAAAACGAGGGATGAAGGTGATAGCGATCATTTGGCTCGATAAGGATCCGACCGTAAATCAAGCGTCGATCAAAACCGGGATCGAAGTAGCGAAGAGACACGCCGACACTATCATTAGGATCAGTTGTGGGTCTGAATTTCGAAGCCGGCATGGTACCGCCCTTGATTCAATACTGCGAGACTGCATTAAGCAGGTGCGAGGAGCTGGCGTAACCCAGCCCCTGACGAGCATCGAAACGTGGTGGGAGTGGTGTAACCGGTCATGGCCATGTCAGAAGCGGGATCTAGCCGATGATGTGGACTGGATCGGTATTAACGTCTTTCCCTGGTGGGAAAACAGATTCTCTGGCCTCTTCACGTGTACTAGTGCAGCTGATGCGGCAGAGTTTCACGTTGCGCGCCTGCAGGATGTTAGGGCGCGCTATTCATCAACGGACGTGGTCATCACCGAATTCGGCTGGCCGGCAGGCCCCGATGGTCTTAAGCAAAGGAATGACTTTACTGGTGAATTCTGCGAGGGAGCGGAGGCAAGCGAGGTGAATCAACGTCGCGTCTTGGTGGAAACTCTTGCTAAGCTCGACGCTCGAGGATTGCGCGGCGTACTCTTCGAGGCGTTTCGTGAAGGAAGCTGGAAAATCCGTAACGAAGCAGCCGTGGGTCAATTCTGGGGTGTCTGTCAGGGTGTTTCGCCGTTTGACTGTAAGTCTTTGATATCCTCGCGCCTTGATTCTAAGGGGGACGGCAAAACTGACATCGGAGCGTATCGCCGTGTGCCCTGGTAAGGCGGTCGTCAGATGACGGTGTGGGTGACGCTTCTTCGCCACGCTCAAGTGCGAGCTGCTGGATCGGCACCGCCTACCTGTCGCCCGAGGTTTTCGAGCAGTCGCACGGGACCGACGATCGCGCCGTGGCCTCAGAATCGACAATCGACCACGGGGGTTGCCGAGCCTGGGCTATTGCCACGCTGAGTGAATATGAGCCGAATCTTTCGGTGGTGTGACAAGCCCGGGTCCTTCTACATCACCGTGTGCCTGGCGTTCATTGGCCTTCAAACCTTGAACCTGGTCGGCTACCTCCGCGCCCAGGAACTGTCAGCGTTGGTGCTCCCGAGATCCACTCAGCTGCTGTGGTTGACGATAGGGACGGCGATGGTGTTCCGCCTGCTTCAGGTGATCGGCGCCTTCGCCTGGTCGCTCCTCACGAAGCCCGCGCCCCTGCCGCCGCCCTGCGCGGTGGATCGTGCTGACCTGCCGTTTGTGACGGTCCAGATTCCGTTGCGCAACGAAGAGCTCGACGTCGTCGCCCGATACTCCATCGCAACTGCGTTCGCGTTGCGCTACCCGCCCGATCGGCTGGAGATCCAGGTCATCGACAATAGCGACTCGCCCGAGCGTTATCTCCCCATCCAACAGCACCTGGAAGCCGAGGCGGCGCGGCAGCCAGAGGGCAAGCGGGTGGCCGTGGTCTTTCTCCACCGCGACGGGACCGAAGGATTCAAGGCTCGCAATCTCAATCTGGGTCTCGTTGCCGCGCGCGGCTCGTTTTTCCTGATTCTGGACGCCGACTCCTCAGTTCCCCCGGATACCCTGTTGTCGGTCCTGCCGTACTTTCAAGATCCCACGCTCGGCTATGTGCAATTGGAACTCCAGGCCCAGAATGAACACGCCAACTTCATCACTCGCGGCGCGGCAATGCAGTATCGCTCCCGCGCCCTCCAGATGCGCGTGAAGGATTCCCAGGGCTATGTCGGATTTGAGGGCCACAATGGGGTTGTCCGGCGTCAAGCTCTGGAGGCGGCCAACGGCTGGGCAGAGGAGTTGTCCGAGGATCTCGCCACCTCCATCCGTATGTACTTGCTCGGCTTCCGGGGGAGGTGGGTTCCCCTTCCGACCGGTGAGCTTGCGCCCGACCGGCTGCCCGAGATGATGAAGCAGCGGTGGCGCTGGACCCTGGGCACCAATCGGATCATGTGGCGCGAAAGTGCCCGTATCCTTGCCTCATCGCGGCTTCGGTGGTTCGAGAAATTGGACCTGATCTTGTTTATGGCAAGTCTTTCGATCGAGGGTTTGGCCGTGGTTTTCGCCTATCTCCCATACTCACCGGTGTCCATCCTGGTCTTGCTGGGGCTGGCGTTTCTGCCAACCCTGATCACGGAGCAGTTCGCGTTCCGGCGAGCACTCGGACGCCACCTTTCCGCCATGATCATTTTTTCCGCGGTGCTGCCCACCTTGTGTCAGGCCACCCTGCTGTCCTTTTCGAAGGGACCACACCGGTTTGTGGTTACCGCCAAAGACACGGTCAAGCCCCTGGGGCTTGCCGATTTGTTGCGAGTGCACGCGTTCGGATTGTGCGCCGCCGCCCTCTTCTTCGCCATCGTAGTCCTGTGGATGGGCAGTCCCAGCTATTTGCTGACGCACTATCTCGGCGGCACCATCCTGATGAGCTCAGCACTGATTGCTCCGTTCGTGCTCAACTACTCCAAACGGTTGCTTGGCCTGCGGCGAATCCGCGCTTGACAGAGCGCCTATTTGGGCTGGTCCTCGAGTGGCGCCGCTTGATGTGGAAAATCGAGTGGCGATCTTCCGCAGCTTGATCTGCCCGCTGGCGACCAGGCTGAAGAAGGGATCAGCGCGGCGTCCTCCGTCGGGAGTGGGCCCTGCGTCTTTACGCGCCAGCGGAATTCCTCATTGAGCCGTTCGATCACATTCGTGGTACTCAGTGTTTTCCACTGTGCCTTCGGGAAGGAGAAGAGGTCAGCAGCTCTGCGCCGCCCTCGTGCAAGCTGCGCCGGACAGCGCTTCGCTCACTTGCGTTCGCAGGCCGTGGACGTCGCGGCCTGCATCGGCAGACGCCGCATAGAGGACCGGGGGTGTGAAAAAAGTTGCCTATAACGCCGACCGGAGACATACGCCTACCAGTCCTTCATGAGGGACTTTGCTGAGCTGCCTCGCCAGGCTGATCGCACGAACTGAGCTCGAGAACGCCCTCGATCTCATCGATGCGCCGTCCTGCGTATAGTGGTCTTCCTGAACCAACAGTGGTCTTCCTGAACCACGACCTGTTACATCTGCTCTACTTCCGGTAAGCTTGCCGAGCTATCGGCTCGTGTGCGTGGAGATGCAGATCAGGGACATGACGTCGCGCCGTACCCTGACGGCGCTCCGAAAAGGCTAATGGCGGGAGAAGAATCGGCTAAGAAGCAGGTGGTGGTAATCGGGGGCGGGCCCGCAGGGCTCACGGCGGGCTATGAGCTAACCAAGTTCCATCTGCGTCCTGTTGTTCTCGAGAAAGAGAGCCTCGTCGGGGGGCTGGCCCGCACCGAGAGCTACCAGGGCTTCCACTTCGACATGGGAGGGCACCGCTTCTTCACCAAGGTGGAAGAGGTGAAGAAGATGTGGCAGGAGGTGCTCGGCGACGAGTTCCTCCATCGCGCCCGACTGTCCAGGATCTACTACGACGGCAAATTCTTCTTCTATCCCCTCAAGCCGCTCAATGCGCTGCGGGGCCTGGGCTTCCTCCAGAGCATTCTCATCGTGCTCAGCTTTATCCGGTGGCAACTCTTCCCGTATCGGCGAGAGGACACGTTCGAGCAGTGGGTGACGAATCGGTTCGGGCGACGCCTCTTCCTCACCTTCTTCAAGACCTACACCGAAAAGGTCTGGGGGATCTCGTGCTCCGAGCTGAAGGCCGAATGGGCGGCTCAGCGGATCAAAAATCTTTCCTTGAAGACGGCGCTGATGAGTATGTTCATCAAGCCCAAGAACACCATCAAGACGCTCATCGAGGAGTTCGACTACCCACGCTTTGGCCCGGGGATGATGTGGAACGCCGTGAAGGCGGAGATCGAGCGGCAACAGGGCACGGTTCGCCTGAACAGCAACGTCGTCCGGATCAATCGAACGGCAAATCGCATCGATAGCGTGGTCGTCCGGCACCAGGGCTCCGAGGAGCTCATCCGCGGGACGGACTTCATCTCGAGCATGCCGGTCACCGGATTCATCAAGGCCCTCGCGCCCTCCGCGCCTCTCGCGGTGCAGAGCGCGGCGGCGCGGCTGACCTATCGCGACTTTCTGACCGTGGTCCTGATAATCGACCAGCCGCACCTCTTCGAGGACAACTGGGTGTATATCCACGACCCGAGTGTTCATGTCGGTCGGATCCAGAACTTCAAAAACTGGAGTCCCGACATGGTCCCGGATCCCACCAAGACTAGCCTCGGGCTCGAATATTTCTGCACGGAAGGCGACGCGATGTGGACCATGTCCGACACCGAACTCATTGCTATGGGACGCCAGGAGATCGACCGGATCGGCCTGGCCAGCGCCGAGGACGTTGTGGACGGGTGCGTAGTGCGGATTGAGAAGGCCTATCCGGTCTACAACTCGGATTACCGCGAGCACCTGAGCGTCGTGCGAGAGTTCATAGAGGGACTCGAGAACTGCCAGACCATCGGCCGCAACGGGCTGCACCGCTACAACAACCAGGACCACGCTATGTTTACGGGAATGCTGGCCGTTCGCAACATTGTCCTCGGCCAGCACAACGACCTCTGGAGCGTCAACACCGATCAGGAGTACCAGGAGGAAATCCGCGAGCAGGTGACCGAGCACGACCTGGAGGAGGTGCTCCAGGGAGCGCTGACCGAGGTCTTTCTCAAGATCGACCGTGTGGCCCTGGGGCTCTCGGTTGGGTTGGCCGCGGGAATGCTGCTCTTTCTGGCGACTCTCGGCCTCGTTCTGAAGGGCGGCACGATTGTCGGGCCGACCCTGGGGCTACTCGGCCAGTACTTTCCGGGCTACACTGTGACGCCCGCCGGCAGCCTGCTGGGCCTACTCTACGGCTTCGTGAGTGGGTTCGTCATCGGATGGGCCTTCGGGTTCCTGAGAAACGCGACGGTGTTTCTCTACGTGGCTGTCGTGCACCGGCGGGCAGAGCTACAGGCCCTTCGTCGCCTCCTCGAGTACTTCTAGGTGCGGGCGATTATGGCAGACGAGAAGCGTGCCCTCGAGCAGATGGTGCTTACCCGGGCTCTGCGCCTGAATGCGACGGTCCAGGGTATCGTCACCGGCATGGTGGCGGGTCTGGGCATCTTCATCGCGACCAACTGGCTCGTGCTCAACGGAGGGGCGGTGGTCGGGCCCCATCTGGCGCTTCTCGGTCAGTTCTTCATCGGCTATCGAGTCAGCTTCGCGGGCAGCCTCGTCGGCTTCGTCTATGGGTTCCTTGGTGGCTATGTCGTGGGATACATGGTAAGCCGCGTCTACAACTGGGCGGCGGATCGCCGGGAACGCGCGCGTTTGGGTCACGCGTGAGACCGGGCGTTGCGTGTCCTTAGTTGGTCACCGACTCCGGCCAGATTTCTTTCCGCTAAGTCGACGCGCCAACCTCGGCCGCAGGGAACCTGATGAGGCTCTCGATCATCGTGCCCGCCTACAACAATGCTGGTGATCTCCTCGAGTGCTTGACGGCCCTCGCCCGATCGGCGCCTGTCGACTCCGAGATTCTGGTCGTCGATGACGCCTCCACTGACGATACCGCTGCCCGGACCGAGGCTGCGGGGTTCATCGTACTTCGCTGCTCCGCAAACGGCGGGCCCGGCGCTGCCCGTAACGAGGGGTCCCGCGCAGTGTGTGGAGACATTCTGTTCTTTGTGGACGCCGACGTAATAGTCGCTCCAGATGCCATCGATAGGGTATTGAAGGCCTTCGCCGCAGATGCCGAACTTGCCGCTCTCTTCGGGTCGTACGACGCGCGGCCGCGTGATCCCGGGGTGATTTCTCGATATTGGAACCTTCGCCATCACTTCGTCCATCAGCACGGAAACCCCAACGCCTCGACGTTCTGGGCCGGATGCGGCGCGATTCGCCGGGCCGTGTTCGAGGCGATCGGCGGCTTCGACGTCACTCGCTTTACTCGGCCGTCGATCGAAGATGTAGAGCTAGGCTACCGACTGCGTGCCGCAGGTTACCGCATTCGGCTCGACAAGGATCTTCAGGGAACGCATCTCAAACGCTGGACTTTGCTCTCCGTCTTACGGACGGACGTCAATCAGCGCGCAATCCCCTGGGCCCGTCTCGTCCTCGAAAGTGGCGCCGTGCTGGACGACCTGAATCTGAAATGGGGACAGCGCCTAAGCGCGATTCTCGTCGCCCTTGCCGGCCTCCTCCTCGCGGTCGGGGTGTTCCGCACTTGGTATCTCGGCCTCGCCGCCGGTGCGGTCATCGGCATCCTCATTCTGAATCGGCAGCTCTACGCGCTTTTCTTCAGGCAGTATGGCCTGCGCTTTATGGCGGCATGTATTCCCTTGCACTTTCTTTACTATCTCTATAGTGGGTTGAGCTACGTCCTCGTCTGGAGCGTCTTTCGGCTGCAACTACGTGACCGTCGCGCACCCCGGAGCCGAGTTAAGAGCGGATCACGTCATGAGCGCTGAGCCGAAGCCAGACCGTAAGTTCGCAATCATCGGCGGGGGCCCTGCCGTCCTAACCGCGGGTTATGAACTGAGAGAAGCTCGACCTCGTAGGCGGACTCGCACGCACCGCCAATTACAAACGACCCGGCGCGCGGCGGTGGGTTCGGGGCGCCTCGAACGACGGGTGTTGTGGTCGTTGGAAATGCTCGCCTGTCTCACGTTCCGTCTGGCCTTGCGGGGCGACCGTCGATGGCTATCCTTCCCCTCCTCTCGGGAGTCCGGATAGCATTGAGCGACTCGCCCCAGATCGCAGAACGCGTCGCCCGTTCCGTGGTCTATGTGAGCATCTCCCGCGTGCTGCTGCAAATTCTCAGCACCCTCTCCGGCCTGCTCCTCGCCCGCTGGCTGAGCCCGGAAGACTACGGGGTCATGGCCCTCGCCGCCGTTGCCGCCGGCCTGATCTATCTGCTCGCCGAATTGGGGGTGGGGTCGGCGATCATCCAGTTTCCGGAGTTGCAGGCGACCGAATTAAACGCCGGTTTCTGGGCCACCCTGCTTCTGGGCGGGCTCCTGTACGCGGTCATGTATCTGATCGCGCCTCATCTCGCCGAATATTTCTCGAGCCCGAGAATGTCGGCGCTCCTCCGCGTGATCGGACTCGGCGCAGTACTGAGCGTCCTGCGCATCGTGCCCGATAGCCTGCTCAGGAAACGCCTCCATCTCGACAAGTTCGCGATCATCGAAATCGTATCGGCGGTAATGAACATCTCGCTGATGCTCGGCTTGGCCTGGGTCGGCGCCGGCCTGTGGGCGCTCGCGGCCGGTGCGGTGTTTGGGCCGTTCATTCAGTGCCTTCTCAGCTTTTACTTCGCGCGGTGGTGGCCGGGGCTGCGCATCCGGAGCGAGCGCTTTAGCCGGCTGCTCCGCTACAGCCGGGCTGCGTTGGGGAGCAGGCTCGCCTGGGCCGTATACAGCGAGAGCGATCGCATCGTGTTGGGCCGGCTGGCCGGTGACGTCACCCTTGGCTTCTACGTGATGGCCAGCCAGGTCGCGCTGCTTCCTGTCGAAAAGATCGGGACCATGATCAACCAGATCTCGGCCCCGGTGCTCGCCGAGTACCAGGCCGACCAGCAGGCCATGTGTCGCTGTTTCCTCCGCGAGGTGCGAATCGTTGCCTGGACGCTCGTCCCGATCTGCTTGGGAATGATTGTATTCGCCGATGCTGCCGTCCCTCTCCTCCTCACCGCCAAATGGACCCCGATCATCCCGGTACTTCAGCTGCTCTCGCTCTTCGCGGCCATGCGATCCCTGATCCTTCTGTTTCCTCCAGTGCTCATGGCGGGCTACCGGGCTGACTTCCTGTTCCGTTATAACCTGCTCCTCGTCATCGTCATGCTCGCGGCGTTCGGTATCGGCGCGTGGTGGAAGGGCAGCGTGGGCGTCGCCTTGGCCTGGTGTCTCATCTATCCTCTCGTCGCCGCTTGGATGGCGAATCGCGGATTGCTAGTGCTCGGGATGACCTGGGGCGCTCTGGGGCGGGAGCTCTGGGCGCCCGGAGCTTCGACGATCGTGATGCTGGCCATCGCCGTGGTCGCCCACCAGAGCCTATCGGGCCAGGGCACCGCCGGCTTGATACTGGCCATCCTTATCGGCGCCGTCGTCTACGGCGGCGCCGTCCTCTTGTTCGGAGGGATCGTTCGCAACGACGTCCGCCTGCTCTTCAGCATTCTCGGGGTCCGTGCCGAGGCGGGGCCCAAGCCGCTGCCCCGGCGGGGCCACAGCGAGTCCAATCGAGGATCTCGACCCTGAGGTGGTGGCCGTCCACCTTCGCCCGTTTCGCGACGGGTGGCGTCCTAATCCTCGGCATCGGGCTCAGGTTTCTCTTTCTCGACGCCGATCCTCACCACTACGAATGGATTGGCTATATCACCGACGAGGGCCGATGGACCGACCAGGCGCGCGAAGTGCTCCTCTTCGGACGCACCCTGAGATCCCAGCTTCTCCATCTGTTCGTCGCCCCCCTGTTTCAGTTCGCGAGTTATCTCGCGTTCATGCTCACAGACGTAAGCGTCTTCAGCTCTCGTCTCCTGTCCGCTGTGGCCGGCAGCCTTCTGCTCGTCGGCTTCTGCGTAGCCTTCCGGCGGACGACCACGCCCGAAGCCCTCCTCCTCGGGCTGGTCCCGCTCGCCCTGGAGGCAGACCTGGTGACGCTCAGCCGCTTGGCCGTGCCCGAAGTGGCGATCATCGCGCTCCAGTTCGCCCTCTATCTCACCATCACGTCCGGAAACCCCTCCTCGCTCCGCGGCGTTAGCGCGGGCTTGCTCGCATCGTTGACCACCGGAATGAAGCTCACCGTAGTACCGACGGTGGCAATCCTTTCCTTGTTCCTTCTCCCATGGCCATGCGTGGCGGTGGCCACGAACGGTCGCCGCTGGTCCGCCTTCCTCATGTTCATGGCGGGCCTGGTCGGGCCAGCGTTCCTCCTGGCCGTGACTCTCCTCGCGTGCTGCCGCGAACTCACGATGGCCATCGGCTCCACGTTCGGGTTCTGGCACACGATGGTCGGCCCCTCGACGGCCTTCGCTGCGCTCAGCTTCCCATTCGATGATCCTCTGGCCCCGGAACTGAATCTGGTCGGACTTGCGTTCTGGTTCGCTCTTCTCGGATGGCGGGCTACCTCTGCAGACGGCGTCGACGGACGAGTGCGCCGCTACTTCATGACCTCGACCCTGTGGTGCGCGCTCTACGTCTGCTTGATGCTGGTCTCGAGCTATTTCCCGAATCGGTACAAAGTGCACATTCTGCTGCCAATGTGCATCACGATCGCTATCGGGATTGGCCTGTTGCAGCGCGCCGGCGTCGCGCGCGCCGAGTCGGCCGTGGCCGAGTCGCGTGGCCGCCTGCGCTTGGTCGGCCTCGCCTTCCTCGGCCTACCCACCGCCGTGTTCCTAGCGCCCCTGCTCGCGGCGGTCATCAGGGTAGTCGGAGTGGAGCCGTTCCATTTGCGGACCAAGGTTGCAGCCCTGACGGTGTCCCTTCTCGCCGTGACCCTCGTTCTCGAATGGTGTCGTCGCGGTCAGCAACGACTCACATTCTTCATGCTCTTTCCGGTTGCCGCCACGTTCGCATGGTTCGTGGGGCAGCGCAGCGGGCTCGCCGACGCCGACTTCTGGCCAACGCCCCGGGTCGCGCATCTGTCGCGCCCCTGGCTGACGCTGCTCGTCGCCTCCGCGCTCCTTAGCGGGGCCGCCCTTGCCGTCCGGCGGCGCTCGTTCGTGCCCTCGCTCCCGGTAAGCATCGTCTTGAGCGGGATCGGCTATGCCCTGATCGCGCTCGCCCAGCTCGCACCGGGGTATCTCGCTCCGCACTACTCGATCCGGGATACGTCGCGCGAGCTGGGAACCCTCCTCGCCGGCTTCTCGGGGACCGTAGCCACCTCGGGCGGCGACGGGCTCTTCCGTGAGAACACGCTTCGGTATAGGACGGTGTGGGGACGCGGGTGGCTATCGGACAGGCCTGAAGTCCTGGTGATCGTGTTCAACTTCGAGGATCCGGAGGACCTTCTCGCCAGGGACTACTGTCGGATCCGCGACTATCCCCTATATATCGCCCCCGCGTACTACCGCGCACACCCGTTCGAACGGAGAACCAGCGCGCTTGGCCAGACCGCACGTGTCTACCGCAAACGGCTGTCGGCAATCTGCCCTGACCTGTCAATCCGTGACCTGCCATCGCCGAGCTGGCCGACGACGCCATCCACAACCTTCTGGTCGAGCGCGCTCCGATCGCGGGTGCGGCCTTGGCCTCGCCGCACACGCTTTCGGGCTTCAAAATGCCGTGGGGCCGCAGGAGTTGTTGGTGATGAGGCAAGGGTTGGCCGACACCGTTGAGACCGCACCAGCAAGAGCTCACCTTCTTCAAGGGCTACTACGACAATCCCCGCGCGGGGGACTTGAACGAGCGCTCGCACCCCGGCATCGTCCGAGCCTAGGTAACGCTGAGATAACCGCGCCATGCGTGATCACCGGGTGGCGATTCCCGAGAGAATCTTCTGTAGCCTGTTCCGGGGCAAGAACCCCTCATACTTCGCCCCGGCAATGATGGAAGCGGGGAGGCTGGTCACTGCATAGAAGCCCATCAGGCGGCTGACTTCCTCCGTCGGCACGAAATCCACATCGACCGCAAACGCCAGCAACTCCGAGCGATTGCTTCGCTCCATGAAAAGCAGGATCTTCTTCTGGACGGAACACCTCGAGCACCTCTTCCCGGAATACAGATAGAGAACGGGCGGCGGCGCGGAGCCGCAGGCCTGACGCAGTGTCGTCGTCATCTCCCAGTGCGCCAACGTCACTTTCATGTGTTCCCGGTGGAGCTTGAGGATCCGGTCATTGGAGTCGCCAAATGGGGAGGTGATGTAGTTCTCCAGTTTTCGTTGCATCACACCAATGTGTTCGACGCTGTCGAGCAACGCCGATCGCGCCTCGACGCAGCTCTCCGCCAAAGGTCGACGCTGGACGTTCGAATAAAGGAGCTGTACATGATTCCACTCGGTCTGCTGGCGGCTCCACCGCCGTTCCAGCTCTTGGGTGCGTCCGAGATTGACGAGTCCGGCCAGCACCCAACCCGTAGCGATGACGATGACAACGAGCACGGCCGCGACCAGATACAGCCGCACCGAGATCCGTCGAATCACCATCGCAGCGCCTTGCCCCGGAGCAAGTCAGCGACGACGCCCGCGTAAATCGCGGTGATCAGCGGCGGGAACAGGAGAAGAAAGGCGAAGATGGCCGACCGGCCGTAGCGGCCGACGGGCTCGTGGGCGAACCGGTGGGCGCGAGCTACCAGAGAGTACCCCACGTAGAGTCCGAGGACGACAAAGAACACCAGGGCCCACTCGATGTCGATGAAACCCCAGTCGGAGAACCAGTCGAGAAGCAGACCCCTCATGTCGAAGTCGGTCAGCCAAAGGATCGTCAGCTGCGTGGTGAGCGGCTTCCAGAGAAAGGCGTAGATGAGCGTCGAGTTCAACAAGAGCGAGACCCCAAGCTCGACGATCAATCGCGGCATCTGAATTAAACCGAAGTCACCGTAGTCCGAGTTGAACGCCATCCGACGGTAGCGCAAGCCGTTGAGGAAGGTACCCTTGTACCAGCGGTTGCGCTGCCGGCGGAACGCCCGCCAGGTGGCCGGTGCCGTAGTGCGGACCTCGGTGTCGAAGACTTGGACGATCTTGTGGTGGTGGTGCTGCAGCCGGAGGGTCAGCTCCACGTCTTCCGTGATGTTCTTCTCGTCAAAACCGCCCAGGGCCGCCAAGACCCGGGCCCGGTAGATGCTGAAAGGTCCCGGAATGATGCTGATGCAATCCAAGGCCGACATGAGGCACTTGTAGTACCCGCTGACCAGGTATTCGCACCACTGGATCTTCTGGAGCACAGTGCGGGGATCCCGGACCTTCATCAGGGGAAGCACCGCAGCCACGCTAGGGTCCGCGAAGTGCGGCATCATCCGCTGCAGCGCGTCCTCTTGGATGATGGAATCCGCGTCCATCGGGATGAAGAACTCTCCCTGGGCAGCGCGGAGGGCGACATTTAAAGCCGCGCCCTTGCCGCGGTTGGTTTGGCTGAGGATTGTAATGCGGCGACCTCCGTTCTCCGCGGCCGTCTGTCGGGCCAAAGCCGCAGTCTGGTCGGTGCTGCCGTCATTTACCACGATCAGCTCGAGTCGGTCGTGGGGATAATCCAGGGCGAGGGCGGACCGCATCGTCTCCTGGATGTTGCCGGCCTCGTTCCAGGCCGGGATGGCAACGGTCACCAAAGGGGATGACGAGTGAGAGCCGTTACGTTGGTCGGGAAGGTTTTCTCGGGCACCGGCTCGTTCTCGAAAGAGCACCACGAGCCAGAAGATGGTCAGATACAGAACGGAGAGATAGCCGCACGCGATCACGTAGTACGCCATCCGCTCCATCTCTGGCAACCTCAGGAGATTCTATGTTCCACGCACGGCGTTAAGGTAATCGGCGATGCTGTGGACTCGCTGGCACGGGCGCTAGTGCTTGGCTTCCGGGTGTCAGGGTCGACCCTCGTCTGAGACTCATTGACGATGATGAGCGTTTGGGTCTGCCGACTTCATTGTGGCGGGGAGTCTATCAAGTGTTTGCCGCCTGCGCATCCGGGAGACCAGCGGAGCGCACACCGCATGCGACACAGAGGATGGGAGGCGGCTTGAGAACCCGCAGGCTATTGAATAGGTCGAGGCTGGGTGTCTTCCTCGTCGCCCACCACGCGAGCACCAGGGATTGACGCATGCTGGCGTCCTGCCCTGTGGTGTCGGCTGATCCGTTGAAGACACCATCATCTTCGGGTACGGCCGTCTCTGTCATCTCGACTGTCGTCGGCCTCGTGTCCTCAGCGCCGAGGAGCGAACTATTCTATTCATCTACTGTCGCGATCACGCAGTCGGGACTGTCTTCGCTGCGGCGAACAGTTCCATCTGCGCGAGATCGCATCTCTCGATTCCGTCGGTATTCGCTCCCATGCATGTCCGCGGTGTCATGCGGATCTGACCGAGAGCATCGGAGCACACCTCTACGGCTGCGCGTTGCTCCCTGCGGAAGTGCGAAGCCGGGCGCAGGTGGTGCGTGACACGGCGCGAATCCTGATGAAGCGAAGCCTTGAACTGCGTGACGCAGCGGATGTGGCGAAGCGAGAGGCCGAAGCGGCGCTCTACGCGCTTCGGAGCACCATGCGGCAGTCCACGTGGCGGGTCGCGAACCGACGGCGAAATATAACAGTGCGGAGTCGGCCTGGCCCTACAACCACTCAGAAGCCCTAGTGCGCTCGATCGTGCCCATACTGCTCCAGCCCCGCGATCGGTTTATCGACGAGGAAGGCGTGTGGGTGGTCATCAACCGCCTGGAGCACCCGAGGCGGCAAGCTGATTCACGCGACCGTTCAGAAGCTCGGCGAGACGAGCACGACGCTAGCACGAGCCTCCCATAATCCAGCCCGCCCTCTCTGGCACCCTGGCTCCGCATCAACCGCGTCCGGCGCGTGATGCTGCACCACGCAGAGTAGCAGGCGGCCGCAGGGCAGGCGGCACCGCGCGCTGTGGACGGGTGGGGGACGGCTCACGGAAGTCTAGCTGACCTGACTATAAGGCGAGTGACGCGGGTTCGCGTTCATCCTCCTCGCCGTCTTGTATGCCGTTCGTCGCGAAGTAGATAGACCGCCCCAACCTCCACGACGCAGACCGCTAGGGCTACCGCCAGATAGCTCCTTAACCATTAGCATCAGCCTCGCTCATCGACGCTCACAAAAGCCTCGGCCCAGGCGTTTCGTGAAGGCATCAAACCTTTGGTTCCAGGGGAAGCTGAGTAAGTCGCTACCCAACGCGGTTGTCATCTCGAAAGATTCCTGAGCATCACGCGCAGAGCCATCCAACCGAGGGGCTGATGCGGCGGATCGGGCTACGTCCTCGCCTGCCTCCTCACGGTTGCGCCGTTCGCCCGAAGCCGGCCGATCTTCCGGTGATGCAGGCCACCACATTCGACCTCGCGTCGACCTCAAAGCCGCAATGGTACTCGGATTGACCATCCTCGGACGCTGCTACTCGGCACCGACAAGGTCATCGAGTAGCGGGACGACTCATCTCGACGAGCCACTTGTCAGCGTCGGGCACACTCGCGATCGCCCGCTCGATCTGCTGCCCGGCGGCCCCGAGCGCTTCCTGAAATTTCCTGAGCGCGTCGATCTGCTCGTTGAATCGAGCGTCTTCCGCTTGCCAGCCCTTGAGAATGCTTTCGTACGCTGCGCTTGGATTGTCCGGTTTCGACTCCTTGGTGAGTCGCACGGCATATTCGACGAGCTTAACCCTCCGGTCGGCTTCCGCCTTTTCCTTGAGCTGTTCACTCAGCACGACCGCCGCCATCACGTTTGCGAGCTCGACTGTCAACGCCATGAACTTCGAGCGTGCGACGAGATCAGGAATGCTCGACATGTGTCTCTCCTTTTCGGTAGCAGTACCGACCTCACCACCATCCATTCTTACCGCGTTTGAAGATGCGCTTTCGATTGGCCCAGAGCGGCTGCCTCGAGAGCGTCGCCTCGTCGTAGCGGACTCTGCCGACGGCTTCGATGCTCAAGAGTTCGATACCGAACTGGCTCACGTATGGCGTCAGCGGCTCTTCGCATTGAAAGTGCCACCATTCGGCGGACAGGTAGTTCCCGGGAAAGTCGCCGCGAGGACCGATCGGCGAGAAGCCGTGACGCCGAGCGATGGCGGTGAAGTCGAATGCCTTCACCATGACGACTTGAACGCGAGTGGCGCCGCGGCTCCAGACCACTGCCGAGAGAGGTATCGGCAACGCCGTCTCGCTCTTGCACCACACCCGCCAGCGGTTGCCCTCCTGGGTAACGATGTACGCGTCACGCTCCGGGTTCTGCATCCCGCTGTCGGTCGCGAGGTCGAGCGCGAGCCCGGAGTAGTGCATCGAGGTCGATGAGCGGCCCGGCCTCACCTCGGCCTCGAGGTCACGGAGCGATCCGGCCGAAGTCACGATGCCGCCGGCGCTGCGTACGGCGCCTCGGAACGCGTTGTACCGCTCGACGATGTCCGAGCGCAGGCGGAACTGGTCGAATCCCTCCGAATTGGGATGCTTGTCTGCGTCGACGCGAACGACGCCCAACCGGCGACTGTCGGCCCACCCTCGTTGAAGCTCCCAGAGTACGTCCTCGCCGGGCAATCCATCGGGCTCTAAGCGTCGCTTGGCCTGGAATTCCTTCACCGCATCGGCGTAGTTCGTTCGATCGAACCGGCCGCCTGCCGCGATGATGCCTTCCCGGCGAAGGTGCTCGCCCAGTGCGGCGAAATAGCGACCTTCCTGATCCGCGAAGGTTGGCCAGCTCACGTGAAGGTACGCGAGCAGGCTGCGGAGCTCGGCCGGCGCGGTCGCGACCAGCTCGTCCTCGGCGATAGCCGGGTCCCACCAGTTGACCTGCTCCGCCTCGGTTCCTTCGTTCGCGCAGGTTTGCTCGCCGGGCTCGTCAACACCCGGCTCAGGCTGCTCACCTTTGGGCTCATCGCCGACCAGCGGCTGATCGGGTTCGGGCTCAAGCGAAGGTGGTGCGGGCTCGGCTGGCTGCGGTGCTGGAACCGGCGCCGCCGCTGGCCCGTAGATCGGGCGCGGCCTGACCCCGATTGGGCTCGGCCTCACCACGCTCGGGCTCGCTCTCAGCACGGTGGGACGTGGGCTGACAATCACGGTTGGACGCAAGACGATATGATTCGCCGGAACTCGACCGCGATAGTCCAGAACGCGGCGGTAGCGAGAGGCCGCCACCGCATCGGGCCCGTAGACGGGCGAGACTCGGGCGTAGTAGCCCGGTCCAGCCTGCTCGGCGTCCCAGGACGGTCCCCCCGGTGACCAGCTCGTCTCCGACATGATTCGGCCCACGAGCGGTGTCACGGGCTCGCCGGGGTTGATCCGAACGAGGAGATCTTCGGGCCGAACGCCGCCCGGCAGCGCCGCGCCCGGACCGCCGACAAGTTGGAGCTGCGGCGGAAGCTGCGCGCGAGCCATCTCGAGTGCCGCCCTGAAAGCCTGCCGAGCCGACGACAGATCCGAGATTGCGGCCTCGATCGAATCGAGCATCGAGTCGCCGTTCATGCCGTTGCCCTCCTGCTCAGCACGCGATCAGTTTGATCATCCCGAAGATATTGTGTGCGTCTGGATTCTGGATCTCACCGAGCGAGCCGATCGGAAAGCGCCGCACTCGAACGGATTGCGCCTCATTGCCTCCGATGGTTTCCACGAAGCGCGCTCCGCCAACGTTGACCGCCCCAACGACGAGACTCGTGTGGGACGAGCCACGGGGTGGTCGATGCTCGTTGCCGCCCGACCAGAATTGGTTGCGTAAACTCTCATACGAGTGACGCGTCATGACTCCGTCCACGGGACGGTTGAAACAGATCAGATCGCCCGGTTCGGGGAACGCTTCGTGCTGGATCTCGAGGCGATCGACGAGCCAGAACGGTCGGGTGTGATCCCCCCGCTCACGGTTCCTCAGAGCCCCGACGATGTAGTTCATATGGCGCTGGCTGAACTCGAGGCCGTCGATCTCCCGAACACCCGCGGTTCTCATGACGAAGCATATGAATGCGGCGCTCCATTCGCCGCCTCGCAGGTCGTGAGCAGAGTCGTGCGCCGCCGCAGCCGCTGCCGCGGGATCGGTAAAGCCGGGCACCATCGACCAGTACCGCGTGAGATCCCGGAGGCGGCTCGGATCGCTTTCGACGAACTTGACACCGTTAGGCCTGGTCCAGCGCGCTTCCTCCGCGCGCGCCGTCGCGGCGATCGTCTGGCGCATCACGCACCAATCGATCGGCCCGGCCTGCTCCGTAGCGCTCCAGTCGTCCGGCGCGAGATCGGGGGGAGACGGCCGCAACAGAAGCTGATCGTTCGAGAGACATCCGCTTCGATCGAGCACACGCCTGGAGCGCGCGCTCGCCACGCCCGCGGGTCCGTGAAGCGGAGCGATCCGCGCGTAGTACCCCGGACCCGAGGGTTCCGCGCCCCATGTTTCAGCGCCAGCGGCCCACGTCGTCTCCGAGACGATACGACCGACGAGGGGCGCTACGGGCTCGCCGGGGTTCACGCGAACGATGACATCGTCTGGGCGAACACCGCCCCGCGGCGCGGACCCTGGATTGCCCACGAGTTGGAGATCCGGCGGCAGATGGCCACGAGCCGCATCCAGCGCGGCGCGAAACGCGCGGCGTGCGTGCGGTCGATCGATCGCGCTCTCGATTTGATCGAGCGTCGAATGTGGAGTCACCTCTGACTGCCTCCCTACACGCAACGTGCCGAGGGCATCGAGCGTCGCTTCCGTGTCGAGCAGGCCGCTCCCCGAGCGATCTGGATCGAGCCCGGTGATCCGCTCGCTGCTTCCCAACACCAGCGCGCGTGTCTCGGGCGCCGCGAGCTTCCTCGGAGCCGCGGCGTACAGCAGCGCGATGGTGCCGCTGACATGTGGCGCAGCCATGCTGGTGCCCGATTGCGCGGTGAGGCCGCCGCTGCCTGGCGGGGCGCCGGCTGGCGTCGAGCGCGCGCCGACGATCGCGACCCCGGGGGCCAGCAGATCGGGCTTGATGCGTCCATCTCGAGTGGGTCCAGAGCTGCTGAATGACGCGACGCCGCGCCGGTCGCTCGTCGCGGCCCCGACGACATACGTTCTGTAGGTTGTGGCGATGGTCCCCAGCGTCGAGCGGGGCGAAGCCTGTTCCGGTGCGAAGCGAGATTGCGCATTCGGTACGGCCGTGTCGCGCTCGATCCACGCGTGGAACCGGCCGTCGGCGACGTCTCGACCGATGAGCTTCACACGCCAGGATCCGGACGGCGCGACCGGCTCGAGAAAGATGTCGATGTGGTGATCGCCAGTGATGGGCTCGTGCTCTCGGTGATACGCGCGGCCGACGTGCCGCCCGTCGAGATCGACGTTGACGCGCTCCCCGAGCTCGACACGAAATCCCTCGTCGGCGGCCGGCGGAATGAGCTCCAGGGCGAACGTGTCGCGCCCCGAGTACCAGACTTCGAGCTCGTTCGTCGTCGGGTCGTTGGGCGCGATTCGCCATTCCAGGAGCTCGACACCGCCCGTTCGCACGAGTCCTTGCGCGTGGAGTCGCTTGTCGAAGTAGTTGCCGGCGCTCTGGACGATCGCGCGACCGGGCGCCTCGTGGACGACATGGTCCATCGCCATTTCGACGAGCGAGCGTCCGGTGTGATCGCCGCCCGTTCTGCCCAAGCTGCAGTTGACGACCCAGGGCCGCGTGCCTGCGACCCGACGGATGAAGTCGATTCCTTCGAGGATCCTGACCGAGTCGCCGAGGTTGCTCATGTCGGGCAACACCCCGGTGGCGAGATGGACGAACGCGAGCTCGGCATGCGTCGCGATGCCCTGGGCACCGGCCGGCGCGGTTGAGCTGCCGGCGGCGATGCTGGTGACGAGGGTGCCGTGCGCGCCGATTCCTCGTGGGTCAGCCGCGACCGGATGATACGCCAGACTGGAGTAGGGATCGGCTTCGGCGAGCGCGCGATCGATCCGGCTACGTTCGACGATCCGACCGTAGCCGTACGGATTGTCCGGAGCAGGCGGGAGGGCGCTGTCGCGCTGGTCCCAGAACGCGAGCAGTCGGGTGCTGCCGTCCGCACGCCGAAATGCCGGATGGACGAAGTCCAGACCCCAGTCGAGCACTCCGATCACCACTGGCCCGAGCCTCGGAATGCCGCTGGCTACGCGGGCGCGTGGTTCCAGACCGATTCCAGAGGCGTGCTCGAGCAGGACCGGCAAGGTGTCTGCGGGTTCTATGACGCGTGCCGCCTTGAGGCTGACAACGGCCGGATCGGCTCGGACGGTTCGCACCGATTCGGCTGGAATCCTGCACGTCACAATTCTTCCAAACCTGGTCACGACGCGAAGGGCGCCGGGAGTCGGACGCCCGGGCTGGAGAAGCGCGATCGCCTCGATGTCCTCGCCAGGCGGCGTACGGAGGATCGCTTCTTCCAGCCCGGGGTCCATCGGTCACAGGCGGATGTACCGGCGCGGGCGCCCCGGACGGACCAGATAAGACGCGGCGGCGCCGACCAGCGCCGGGATGCCGACGGCAAGGACGCTGTCCGGCCACCCAGGCTTTCCTCGCCCGATCGGGCCTGGTTGGCCTGCGACTGGGTTCACATTGAACCCGAACGGCGGGCGGAAGACTTCGCGGCCGAGCGACGCGAAGAGTCCGCTGGTGAAGGGCAGCGTCCAGAACAGCGCGGTTCTTCGGCTGGCGGGAATGGCCGCCACACTGAATGCGGTCTGAGCTGCCGACAACGTGTAGTCGGTCCCGGCAAGAATTGGGTTCCATTGCAGCTGACCACCGGCCGGAATGAGCGCCGCCGACGCCCGCGCCTCGCCCACGGCGTCGCGCAGATGCTGCAGGATCACCGCCCCGGTGATGTGGGTGCGGATGGCACCTTCCTGGGCACGCAGCGAGCGCAGTCGGCCTTCGTGCTGCGCCAGTACGGCCTCGGCCCGCGCATTGCGCTGGCTGAGGCGCCGAACGCCTCGCATCGTCGCGACGGCGGTCGGCAGCCGCACGACGGCGGTCGCTCCGCCGGCTCCGCGAATGACGGCGGCTCGCACGCCTCGCATTCGCCGCAAATCTTCGCGGCCGGGCGAGAGCCCTCCCCTGTATCGGGTCGCTCCTAGCGGCCCCGGCACCGGGAAAGGCCGCGGAAACGCGCCAGGCGTTGCGATGAAGCTCTCGCTGTCTTCGGTGTCCTCGGACTCGGCCTCGTCCTGTTCGATCTCGATCTCGGTCTCGTCGTCGCGTTCGTAGAGCTCCTCGTCCCCTATATCGACCTCAGCGGCCATGTCGCGGTCCCTCCCTCGTGTCGAGTCTTCGACGGTCACCATTGGTGTTGCCGAAATGGGATTCATGGTCAGGTGCTCGGACGGAATCAGACGGCTGATCCAATCCCGGCACGGCGATCTGAGAAAAAGCGGCCGGATCGGCCCAGGCGTACTTCGCCACGAGCTCCTTGAGTCGCTCCGGCTGTTGCTCGAACAGCGGGGCCACGATCGCGGAGTACGCAACCGGGTCGACGGTAAGCTTGCCCGGCTGGCCCACACCGTTGCACACCGGGCACTCCGGCATCTTTCCGAAGCACGCCGCGCACGTCCCGACGGCACTCGCGAGGAATACGACGCACTCCTCGAGGCCACGAATTCGCGCCTTCAAGCGCTTAATCCGGTGCATCAGCTGTTCGTGCGGTGGCCCGACGATCTCGGTCGCCGACGCGCGCGCCTGTAGCTGTTTGACAAGCTCGTTGATGAGCTGCGCTCCCGCCGCGACGAAATGGTTCGCTGTCGGCGATTCCGCGGGCTGTGGCTTCGCAGTGTGTCTGCCGCCCATAGCGGACTCCTCCTAGAAGCGCTGCGCGATGCCCTGACCGACGAACCACTCTGCTTCATCGAGTGATTCCCCGGGCATCGGCATTCCGGACGCCGGGAACAGACGGTCCCAGACGACGGCGGCACGCTCCGCCGGCGCGCTGGGGTCCCGCACGAAGCGGCCGTCTCGGCCGCGCAGATACGAATCGTCGGCCTCCCCATACGAAGCCTCCGCCTCATAGGCGGCGCTGTTCGCCAGCGTTCCGAGCAAGTTGAGGACGGCCCCCGCCGGGACGCCGGCCGTGGCGCCACCGCGCCCCGACGCGAGCGCGCCCACAGCCTGATGGAGAAGTGGATTCTGGAGAAGCTGGGCGAGCTGTCCGGATGCCGTTGGAGCGGCGCCCGGGCTGGTCGCCACCGGCACGGCGGCTGGCGCGACCGCGGGCATCGGCGCGCCAGACGTGGGTGGCGCGCTCGGAGCGACGGAGGCGGGAGGCGGAGCGGCCGGGGCGCCCCGTTGTTGAGTCGCGAGGCTGAGCGCTCCACCGGCCAGCCCACCGACAAGCGCTCCCCATGGGCCGGCCACCGATCCTGCTTGGGCGCCTTGCACCACGCCCGGCAGCGCGGCGCCGAGTTGGCGCTGGACCGGCCCCAGGGCGCGCGCAATCGATCCGAAGTCGAACTCGTCGAACGCCTCGATCTCCGCGTCGCTCATCCACCGCGACTGCGCGTAGGGAAAGCCATTGGCCATCGCGCGCTCCTTCCTATGTCGACTTCAGCCGGTACAGTGTTCGACCATCGGATCGCGACTCCAGGCACTCGACGACTCCGCGCTGGGCGAGCCGATCCAACACGGCCTTGAGTGCCTCCACCGCGAACCGCATCTCTTGCAGACGAACCCACCACAGCGCGATCCCCTCGAACGTGTCCATCGCGCTCGGACACTCGGCGAGGTACGCGAGTATCGCGCGCTCGATCTCCGGCTCATCGAGCAGTCGCTCCATCGACGGTGCCTCAAGCGTGGCAACATCGGGGCCAACCGCCGTCGCCGCGAAAGTGCTCGTCATCATGGGCGGACGATCGAGCTGATTTCACGCGGGTGGGGGCGCACGCCCCCGGGATTACGGTGCCCGCAGACGGCCGGGAGCGCCAGAGCCGGGCTACGCAGCCGGGTGACCGCCGCCCCGAAGCTGGGCGACGTTCACCCCACTGAACGCCTTCGGATCGAGGCGGTATTTCTTGAGGAGCCGGCCGAGATCCCTTCGCTCCTTGCCGGCGAATTTCGCGGCCCGGGTTACGTTGCCAGCGCTCTTGCGCATGAGCAGGGTCAGATAGTCGCGCTCGAACGCCTCGATCGCGTGTCGCTTGAGCGTGGCGAACGACGACTCCGGGCCGGCCTCGCCGGTTGGCGCCAGGGGCAGGCCGAGGTCGGACACCTCGATCACGTGATCGGAGCATGACCGGATCGCGCGAAGCATGGCATTTTCAAGCTCGCGCACGTTCCCGGGCCAATCGTGGCTCAAGAGCGCCGCGGTGGCGCGCGGCGAGATGTGTGGAAGCGATGAATCCGCACGTGCGTACATCCGAAGGAAGTGCTCGGCCAGCAGGATGACGTCGTCCTTCCGCTCGCGCAGCGGAGGAAGATCGATCGTGAACACGCATAGACGGTAGTAGAGATCGGCTCGGAAGGCGCCCGACGCCACGCGCTCGGGCAGGCGAGTGTTCGTCATCGCGATGAACCGAACGTCGCCACGCTGTTCGCGGCTGGAGCCGACTGGCCGAAACTTTCGATCCTGGAGCAGCCTGAGCAAGGCGACCTGCGCCCGCGGCGTGAGAGAGTCCGCTTCGTCGAGGCACAACGTGCCGCCCTCCGCTTCGCGCACGAGCCCTGGCCTCGGCTCGCGCGCGTCGGTGAACGCGCCGCGCTCGTGGCCGAACAGCTCCGCCTCGACGAGCGTATCGGGCAGGGCGCCACAGTTGACCGGGACGAACGGGAAGGCCTCGCGCGGACTCAAATAGTGAATCGCGCGGGCGACGAGCTCCTTGCCGGTTCCCGTTTCACCGCTGACGAGAACGGTGACGTCCGAGCCGGCGACCGTGGGCAACCGCCTGACTACATCGCGAAACCGGGCATTCTCGCCGACGAGCGGCGCGAGCGCGGCATTGAGGCGAAGTTGCTGGATGGCGGCCTCGGCAGAGGGCTCCATCGACTTCCAAACGGTCCTCGTGTACCGCTCACGGAAAGCTATGCCATGAGCCGGCATGAATAGCGGGCCCGGCTCCAAGTCGCCAGAGATGGATTACGCTCGGCGGGCAATTTCGAGGCCAGGCCGCAACTTGCTCTGCAATTGCCCCGTAGGTGTCGGTCTTTCCACCGATATTCGACTCGCGAGATTGCCTTGCTGCATTCCGCGGCTCGCCCAACAGCTGGGCGCTCCGCCCAGTTGATGGGCGCCCAGTCACTGGGCAGAGGAGCAGTCGTGTCATCATGGTGAGCCGCGGACTATCGCAAGGTCTTGGCTGATCTCGACGGGACAGCACAGTCTCGGCGTTTCGGGGTTACGGCGGGGGTCCGACAGGCCATCACCCGACTCCACTGAGGTTGCTAGCTAGCCGGAATCTGTAGGAGTTCGGTGGCTCGATCGAGGTCCCCGCGCGGGGGAATTTATGGAGATGAATGGCGGTCATCCCGGCCTCGCTTGTTGCCGTGTCCTGCCGTGTGGCGCGCGGCGAAGCGTCGAATCCCTTACCCTCCACCACTTTTCGCGTAAGCTAGTTACGCGACACTCCCGAGAAGTTGTGGCGCTGAGTGCGTCTGTGAGCCCGAGACGCGACGCTCACGCGCCTGCCTCCTCGCCCCGGTGCGATCCCGAGCGTGGGGAGGATTAACCTCACGCTCGCCGACGCGCGGCTTATATGCGAATGTGAGATCGAGTTGCGCGAACCCGGTGGCGATGGCGACGTGTTTCTGAAGTGGAGGTGCGTCGATGTATATAGCTTGTTTCGCGCTCGGGCTCGCGGCCGGTGTGGCCATCGGTAACGGAAGTGCGGCAGCGGCGAACTATACACAGGAAACGGTCGATCGATATCTCAGAATTGAATATCAGGTGGAGCCTAGCGCAGCGCGCTGAACCGGTTCAAGGTGGTAGTCTCACGTCGTCTGCCGTCGAGTCAGGATGGAGGCCGGCGATGATGCAAAGCAGATGTGCGGCGTCAAGCTTGGTGGCAATCGCGGTGTTCCTGGCAGTTGGGTTCGCCTGGGGAGCCGACGCGCAAACGCTCGAAGAGCTCGCGGCCGCCATTGATAGAGTGCGGACTGGCCCGGACGGGGAGCGCGTCGTGGCCGGTCATATTTCGCGCAAGCTCGCGGTGTCGGTTGACGTCCTACGGACGCAGCGGGCGCGGACAGGCCTCGATTGGGGCGATCTTCTGATTGCCAATCTCCTGTGCAGCACCAAGGAGCCGACCGTCGATCACGTCGCAGCCGAATTCAAAGGCGGCGCGCGATGGGCCGACATCGCACGGCACCACAATGTCAACCTCGATCAACTAAGGAACGAAGTGCTGCAGTCCCAGCAGGCGATGGAACAGCGATCAGAAGATCGGGCGCCGCCTCGGAGCAGCCAAACGCAGTCCAGTCCGGCGACCACCGCACCGACAACAGTTGTGCCAACGGGAAAGGGCTCGGGCTCACGCTATTAGGTGTGTGGCCGATCCACCTGGGGCTGATGATCTTCGCTATAGTGATGCGGCCAAGGAGGTCGTCCCGATGTCCCTGATCTGCACCACTCCCATCATCGGACCCAAGGCCTGGCGCGGTGCTGACCTGGCCGGCGATATCTCGTGGATCGTGACGCTGGCCGACGCCGAGATCGGCGACCTCGACCGCGCGCTGAAGGCCGCGCGCGTCAGCGGTCGGCCGCTGGCCGAGATCGGACGCGAGCAGTTTCCGCTGACGGTGATGCGCGCGACGCTGGACAGGGCGCTCGTGGAGATGCGCGACGGCCGCGGGTTCCTGGTGCTGCGCGGGCTGCCCGTCGCGCGTTACAGCGACGACGACGTCGGCCTGATTTTCTGGGGGATGGGATGCTACCTCGGCAGCCCGCTCTACCAGAATCCCCAGGGCGACTTGCTGGGC
>Ga0114129_10001829_pt1 | contig 28960 bp, 21 predicted proteins | sample RhiMetdeltSRZDD1_FD_80071 | JGI IMG/M metagenome (GOLD analysis project Ga0114129, IMG submission 80071) | Populus rhizosphere microbial communities from Tennessee, USA - Rhizosphere MetaG P. deltoides SRZDD1 (version 2) (version 2) | ecosystem: Host-associated > Plants > Roots > Rhizosphere >... | reverse complement strand
TAGGCGGTCTCGGCCGCGGCGAGGCGGCGGAAGACGTCGTCCGGCGGCTGGGTTCCGGCCGGCGGCTGGGCTAAGGCCGCCTCGAGGTCACGGAGCGCGGCGCGGGCGCCGCCGAGGAACGCCTCGAGGTCCACCGCGACGTGGTCGAGGTCGAGCGAGACCGAGGCTTTGTCAGCGCGGATGAAGTGGTCCGGCGGCAGGCGCTTCGTCGGATCGAGGACGGATCGGATCGTCGCCAACGCCACGGACAGGCGATTGAGCAGCGGGCCAGGATCCTCGCCCGGCCAGAGCAGCTCGCAGAGGCCTTCGCGGGTGATCGAGCGGCCACGGCGCGTGACGAGGACCTTGAGGAGGTCGCGCGCCTTCTTCGATTGCCACTCGAGGACCGGGATGACCGCGCCCTCGCGGAGGACCTGGAATGGGCCCAGCGCGCGGATCTCCACCGCCGGCCGGTCCGCCGCCGCGAGGCGGTCCGCGAGGGTCGTCGCCCGGTCGACCTGGCGCGACGCGCCCATCTGGCGGAAGGCCTCGGCGGCGTGAAGGGCGGCGCTGCGGCCGTCGGCGCCACCGACGACCTCGGCCCAGACGAGCTCGTGGCGCGCGAGGCCATACGGCGAGCCGGTCTCCATCCAGATCGCCTCGGCCTCGTGGAGGAGGACGCGGGCGCGGTCCGGGTCCGAGGCGGTCTGGGCCTGGACTTCGAGCGCGCCCGCCAGCGAGGGCCGGTCCCGGCGCCGTTCGGCGATCTTGCGCGAGCGCTCGGCGTAGTCGATCGCGAGGTCCGTGCGGCCGGCGGCGAGGGCGACGCGGGCGGCGCCCAACGGGGTCGATGCGGCCGCCACCGCGCTGGCCCGGCCCATCGCCTGATCGACGAGCCGCAGGGCTTCATCCGGATCGTCGTCGACGGTCGCCGCGGCCAACCCGAGGATCGCCTCGGCCAGGAACCACGCGCCGTAGAGCGCCTCGGCGTTCGCGATGACCTCGCGGTACGCGCCGCGGGCGACGACCGTGTCGCCGCGCAGCCGGTGGACGTTCGCCTGCTTGAGCGTCGGGTAGGCGACCCAGATCGAGCCGAGGAGCTCGTACAGCCGGCGGGCCTCGGCGAAGTCCGCCTCGGCCTCCTCGAAATGCCCGAGCCCCAGGTGCGCCTGCCCGCGATCCGACAGACCGAGGGCGAGGAAGCTCGAGTGCCCGAGCGCCGCCCCTCGAGCGACCGCGACGTCCAGCTCGCGGAGCGCCTCCGCGTAGCGCCCCACGAACCAGAGGATGTAGCCCAGGTCCGTCCGGAAGCGGACCTCCATCAGGACGTCGCCGGCCCGTTCGGAGCGGCGGATCGCCTTTCGGAACTCGTCGAGCGAGATCTGGGTGTCACCATCCATGTGCGCCACGGCGCCAACGGCGGCATGCGCCGCCGCCATCGCCCGGTCGCTGTCCGAGCGTTCGGCGATCTCGATCGCGAGCTTCGCATTCTCGCGCGCGTCGTCGATCTGCTCGCGCTGCCACATGCAGATCGCACGCCACGCGGCGACCTGGGCGAGATCCGCCGGGTCGCCGGCCGTCATGTCCGCGCGGGCATACGTGGCGAGCGCGCTGACGACGTCGCCCCGCTCGTGCTGGATGAGCCCGATCCGCCAGGCCAGCTCGGCCGGCAGCACCTCGGCGCGACCGCCTGCCCGTTCGAAGGCCGCCATCGCGCCGTCCCACTCGCCACGTCGGAGCAGAGCGTCGCCGAGCACCAGCTCCACGGCCGGGCTCCGGCCCGTCTCTGCCAGCGAGCTCGCGGCCTCGACGACGAGGTCGAGATCGCCGTCCTTGATCAGGTCGAGCCCGCTCTCCGCGAGGCCGCTCGCGACGGCCTCGGTCTCGCCGGACAGCAGCCGCTCGCGCAGGGCGTCGGCGCGACGGCCCTGCGCGTCCCACCACTGCGCGGCCCGGGCGTGGACGTCCCGCTCCGCAGCCGGCTCGATCGGCAGCTTGCGCAGCGCGTAATCGCGGATGAGGTCGTGGAGGACATACGAGGACGTGCCACTCCCCTCCGAACGCGACTCCACGAGGAACGCCCGCTTCGCGAGGCCCTGGAGGACCGTCGGACCGTTTGTCACGCCGAGGGCGACGAGGAGCTCTGGCAGCACGCGATCGAAGCGCGCCGCAACCCGAAGCACCTCGAGCGTCTCCGGCGGCTCGCGGCTGAGGACCTCCTCGGCGAGGTAGCTCAGCAGCGGACCCTCCGGCTCGCGGATCCTTGCGAGCGCCGCGGCGCGTTCCTCGGGACGCGCGGATCTCAGGGACTCGAGGACCAGCCGGGTCATCGCCGGCCAGCCCCCGGTCAGCTTCAGCACGGGATCGAGGAGGTCCGACGCGGTCGGCCGCAAGCCGTCGAGGAGCTCGGCGGTCTCCGTCCGGTCGAACAGCAGCTGCTCGGGCGTGATCTCGACGACCTGGCCCTGGCCGCGCAGGCGTTCGATCGGGAAGCCGATCGCCACGCGCGACGTGAGCACGATGTGGAGGTCCGGCGGCGCGCCGCGGACGATCGATTCGACGAACCGCACGCCCGGGTCCGAGCCGGCGATCTCCTGGAGGTCGTCGACGACGAGGACGAGCGGGTTCGCGCCTTCGAGCCGGGCCTCGATGCCGTCGCAGAGGAGTGCCGCGATGCCTTCCGCGCGGGCGATGGCGTCGGCTTCGTCGCCGGTCGTCGCCCGATCCGCGGCCGCGGCGAGGTTCGTCTGGAGGTCAATCGCCCGGTCGAGCGCCAGGCCCACGCGTTCGACGAGGACCCGCAGCTCGCTCGCTTCGGGATCCAGGCCACACCAGGCGATGCTGACGTTGGGCGGTAGGCCCGCTGCCCAGGCAGCGACGAGCGTCGACTTGCCATAGCCGGCGGCGCCAGAGACGATCGCGAGCCGTCGCGTCAGGACGTCGCCGAGGCGCTCCTCGAGGCGCGGCCGCGCGACGACCGCCTCGAGGGTGGGTGCGCTGGGCCGTCGACGCGACGCGCTGGGCATCAGGTGGCGAGTCTAAGCCGCGCTTGCCCACTCGCCGGCCCTCGTATGCGCGGAATCGGAGCGATCGGTCGGCCTCTGCGTCTTGATGCGCATCGCTCGCATACGAAGCGCACGGTCCGGCGTTCGGCGTCGGGTCATCCCCTACCTTGGCGGCGTGAGCTTCGCTGCGGGCGCCGGAGTCGTTCGTCGACTCACGGATCCCACCGACCGGGTCAATCGCGTGCTCGTCGGCGCGCTGAGCGCGGTCGTCGTGGCGATGTCGGTCGTCTCGCTGCGCGACCTGCTCCAGGTCTATCCGCGCGGGATCGACCTTCAGATCCCGCTCCAGGCGGCCGAGCGGTGGTTGGCGGGCGGGCGGCCGTACCTCGGCGAGGCGTTCCTGCCCGGCGCCGAGGTCCCGCCGTTCCTGTACCCGCCGTACGCGCTCGTCCTGTTTGCCCCGCTCAGCGGGATCGCCGAAACCACCGTCCAGGTCTTCTGGTTCATCGCCAGCGTCGCCCTCTCGTTCGCGGCGTGCCGTCGCCTCGATTTCCCGTGGTGGCTCATTCCGCTGGTTCTGCTCTGGCCACCGTTCACGGAGGCATTCGTCGGCGGCAACATCCAGACCGCGATCTTCGCGGCGTTCGTGTTCCTGCTCGTGGAGCGGAATGGCTCAACCTCGGAGCGCGACGTCGTCCCGCCCGCCGGGGCCGTCCGGACCGTCGGCCGCGGCCTCGGCGGTGCGGTCACGGCGTTCCTGAAGGTCTCGCAGCCGCATGCGATCGTCTACCTGATCCGGCGCGAGCCGGGGGTCGCCGTCGTGGCCGTCGGCGCCATCGTGCTGCTGGCCGTCGCGACCTTGCCGCTGACCGGGATCGGGCTCTGGAGTGCGTGGCTGGACCAGCTCGCACGGGCGAGCGACCCGGGGTGGACGATCGGTGGCTCGTCGGTCGCGAAGCTCCTGCCGGCAGGGCTCAGCACGGCATTCATCGCTGGCTGTCTGGCAGCTGCGCTCATCGTCCCGCGGCGCATGGCCGCCGAATGGATCGGCGTCCTGCTCGTCCTCGGCTCGCCGGGCCTCCGAACCTACTACCTGCTGTTCCTGATCCCGGCGATGCTTCGGATCCGACGCGAGATCGCGCTCGTCGCCGCGTTCTGCCTCGCGACGTACACCCAGGAGGGCTGGTGGCTCGGGATCGCGATCATCGTCAGCGCGCTGGCCGTGACGACCATCTACGAGCGGCTCAACCGGCGGGTTGACGCTCCGGCGTTCTGAGGCGGCTGACCGCGAGCAGAGCACCGAACAACACGAGAACGCCCGCCGTCGGGAGGCCGCGGTTCACGATCCAGGAGAGGTCGCCGAGGGCATCCTGCTGACCACCCCAAAGCAGGAGGTACGAGGCGATCAGCGCTGCAGGCACCACCCTCGACCCCAGCGCCAGCACGAACGGCAGGACGAGGATCGCGAGGTAGTGGTGGTACAGCGCGGGCGCGATCAACAACGACACGACGACCGCGACGGCGAATGACGTCCGCTCATCCTGGCGCGCGGCCGACCACGCGAGCGCGGCAACGCCTACGGCCGTCACGAGGACGCGCGAGACACTGAAGCCGAGGAACGGCGCCAGCCAGACGGTCGGGGCGAGCGTGTCTCGCGTGTCCGAAGGGGCGGAGAGGTTGGCGAGCACCGTCGGGTAGTCGAGCCACGGCTGGATGCCGGTCAGCGGCAGCGTCACGAGCGTTGCGGCTGCGGCGCCAACGACCGTGAAGAGGGCAGCAGTCCAACGCCGGCGCAGGAGGAACCACAGCAGGATCAGCGCCGGGAAGACCTTGATGACCGCCGCGACGCCGATCGCCAGCCCAGCGATCCGCTGCCCGTTCACCGTTCCGCGGCTGATCCCCAGCCACGCCAGGCCGAATAGCCCGAGCAGTAGCAAGTGGACGTTGCCGAGCACGAGCTCGCCGACAACCGGCGGGAGCGCGAACGCCGCACCGACGAGGAGCCAGCGACCGCGGCCGACAAGCAGCCCACCGAACCGATCGGGCTCGAACAACCGCTCGCGCCGCCCCACGGCGAGAACGACGGCGACGATGATCGCCGCTCCGAGCCCTGCCCAGATCCAGTTCGCGAGGCGGTAGTCCGCGATCAGCGCGCTCAGCAGCGTGATAACGGCCGCCAGCGGCGGCGGGTACAGGTACAGGAACTGCCGTTGAGGCGCATACGGTCCGGCGAGCTGGCCCGGCTCGTACAGCGGCGAGCCCGCGAGCAGGTTGGAGCCTGCCTGCCAGTAGGCCGAGAAGTCGTAGCCCCACTGGATCTGGGTCGTGAAGATCGCGAACTGGATCAGCCGAAAGACCAGGACCAGGGCAAGGACGAGGGTGACCGCGACTCGTTGGACCTTGGGCTCGGACAGGAGACGGAGCCCGTACATCTGGCCCAGCCGTGAGGTCACCGCCGCACGGTAGCATCCGGCCAATGGCACGCCTCGGGGCCTGGGCGGCGCTTGCCCTCGGCACCCTCTACCTCGTCTTCTTCGGCGGTGGCTGGCAGGGCATCTACAACTCGGCGTTGCGATCGATCAGCACGGTCGTCATCGCGATCGCCGTCCTGATCTGGTTCGCCGTCGCGTGGCGGCGGCCCGAATGGCGCCCGAAGTCTGCGTTCCTGCCCGCGATCGTCGCCTGCCTCGCGAGCCTCGCGATCACGACTGCGCGGTCTCGCTATCCGCGGCTCGGGGTCGAGTACCTTGCCGACGCCGTCGTCCTCGCCGCGCTGTACCTCGTGCTCGTCCGGATCCTTGCGAGTCCGTGGTTCCGCGCCAGGATGGCCACGCTCGCGACCGCCCTTGCGATCGTCATCGGCGGGCTCTTCCTCGCCCTGACCGTCGGCCACTGGATCACGTGGTGGGGGTTGGTCGGCCGGATCACCGTTCCGCCTCTTCGCCCCGACTTCGAAAGCCTGACCTTTGGCAATCCGGCGGCCGTGATGACGATGAGCGTGCTGTTGACGTCCGTCGCGGTGGCCTCGATCGGCGTTGGCTCGCGAGGCCGGGTCGTCACGAGCGCGGTGCTCGTCCTTCTTGCCGGCATCGCGACGTTCCTCAGTGGCTCACGTGCCGGCTGGATTGCCGCTGCGGCCGCGCTGGTGGTCGTCGTGATCGCCTGGCTCGTCGCAGCGGACGGCCGCTCCCAGGCAAGGAGCATGGTTCGGACCTTCGTGTCGACCGTGGCGGGCCGTATCGCGACCGCCGGGCTCGTCGTCGCGGCGTCTGCCGCGACGATCGTGCTGGGTCCAGCGATCCTGCTTCGAACGGGCGCCGGCGGCGAAGACCTCCGGATCGGATATCTGACGGCGGCCTTGAGGATGTTCCAGGAGTCGCCGCTCTTCGGCACCGGGGCGGGTACGTGGGTGGCCCAGCGAATCGTCTACACCGAGCCACCGACGACCGACTACTACATCCCGCACGCCCACAACGTGTACGTCCAGACGCTCGCCGAGCAGGGCCTCGTCGGCGCCCTGGCGGGACTGGTCCTCGTCGTCTCGATCCTGGCGCTCATCGGCCGCACCGCCCGTGACCGTGGCCAACGGGCGTGGGTCCTTGCGGCGATCTTCTCGACCGCCTATTTCGCGGCCCATCACCTCTTCGACTTCTACTTGAACTTCCCATCGGTCATGTTCGCGGCCGCGCTCCCGATTGCCTGGTTGGACGCCACGAACGAGCCGCCGCAGGTCAGTCGTGTCCCTGCGATCGGATGGCTACCGGCGGCGCTCGCGGTGCTCGTTGCCGTCGGATTCATGTGGTCCGTGGAGGGTCCGGCGGCGTCTCACGGAGAGGCGACGGCGCTGGCGAACAAGGGCGAATGGCCAGCGGCGATTGGACCGGCGAAGGATGCAGTCGACGAGGACCCTGACATCCCCGCGTACCAGGTCACGTACGGCCTGGCACTCGCCCATACAGGCATGCACCCAGAAGCCGTTGCGGCCTTCCGGCGCGCGGCAACCGTCGACGGGCTGCCGGAGACGTGGCTGAACATCGCTGCCGAGGAGCAGATCCTCGGGCACGCGAGCGACGCAGTTTCTGCCTGGGACCAGGCGATGCGGCTCGGCTACCAGCGCCCGGCCGTCGCGTTCGCCGCCGGGGAGCTGGCATTGACGCTGGGCGAGGAGGCACGGGCAGTCGAGGCCCTCAGCGCCGCGGTCGCCACCGTCCCAAGCCTTGCCGCAGACCCGTGGTGGAGCGGCGAACCCGAACGAGAGGCGATCTTCGAGCTCGTCGTCGATGCCGCCATCGAGCGCGCGCCAGCGAGCTTCGACTGGGAGATCGCGCTCATGGCGGGGCAGCCGGACCGCGCAGTCGAGCTGGCGAATGAGGCCGGCGCGGGCGCCGATTTCGCTCGGACGGTCATCGAAGCCTGGTCGAACACACCGGCGATGACGGACGACGACGCGCGCCAGGCAATCATCCAGCGCTGCAACGAGCGTCCGCTCGACGCCACGCCACTGGGCTGGTGCGCGCGTCTCGCCGCGCGCGCCGGCGAGACCGACGAAGCGGTTCGCTATCGGAAATGGGCGTTCACCCTCCTCGCCGATGAGATGCGCAGCGCGGAGCTTCGCGTGAGCACCGAGCCGATGATCGGACGAACCAGCCAGGGCGCGATCGCCGAGTTCTACGGCACCTACACCTACCGTCGCCCGACGCCCTGGGATCTCCTCGTTCCGAGCCTGCCCCACCTCACGTTCAAGTAGTCCGCCCGTACCATTGCACCGACGCACCACCTTCCATAGGCTGCCGCAGCGATGATCCGCCGCCACGCGATCGGGTTCAGAACACTCCTCATGCTCGTCGACGGCCTGCTGGCCGCGGCGGCGCTCGGCCTCGTCTCGTACGCCCGCTTCGGCGACGAGTTCTACGTGCGCTGGCTGCCGTACCTGAGCGAGCCGCTCCTGTTCGTCGCTCTGTACGCCGCAGCCTGGATCTCCGTCCTGTGGTTGCACGGCCTGTACCGGCCGCGCGCCCGCTGGACCGTCCGCAGCGAGGCCCTCGCCCTCGTGCGCGCGAGCGTCGTGATGGCGCTCATCACACTGAGCCTGCTGTTCGTATTCCGGCTCGAGGACGTCAGCCGCTCGTTTCTGATCCTCCTCTTCCCGACCCAGTGGGTCGTCACGTTCCTCAGCCGTATCGCGTTGCGGATCGGCTTTGAGCGGATGCGCCAGGGCGGCTTCAACCTGCGCTTCGTCATCGTTGTCGGCGCGGGTGAGCGGGCCCAGGCGTTCGCGAAGAAGCTCGAGGACCATCGCGAGCTCGGTCTCCGCGTCGTCGGGTTCGTGGACGACGAGGTCTTCGAGCTGCCGTCGAAGTGGAAATACCTCGGCCCGCTCGAGGCCCTGGAGGCGCTCCTCCACGAGGCCGTGGTGGACGAAGTCGCGATCTGCCTGCCAATCAGCCAGTGGGACAAGATGAACGCGATCGCCCATCTCTGCGAGGAGGAGGGCAAGATCGTCCGGATCCCGGTCGACATGCTCGACCGGGCGTTCGCCGCCGGACGCGTCGAAGAGCTCGACGGCACGCCCGTCTACTCGCTCATCAGCGGACCAGATCGAGTGCTCGCGCTCGTAGCGAAGCGGGCCATCGACATCCTCGTCGCCTTCGTGGGTCTCGTGGTCCTTTCGCCGGTGCTGCTCGTGATCGGGCTCGGCGTCCGCCTCCGAGAAGGACCGCCCGTCCTGTTCCGGCAAACCCGTGTGGGCCTGCACGGCCGGCGATTCGAGGTCTTGAAGTTCCGCACGATGGCGACGGACGCTGAAGCCCGTTACGCCGATGTCGTTGGCCAGTCCGACCCGCGCGCGTTCAAGCTCACGAACGATCCACGGGTGACCCCGACCGGCGGCTTCCTCCGGCGAACATCATTGGACGAGCTGCCGCAGCTCTGGAACGTGCTGCGCGGCGAGATGTCGCTCGTCGGGCCACGGCCGGCGCCGCCGCGTGAGGTCGAGGGCTACGACCTCTGGCACCGCCGACGGCTCTCGATGAAGCCCGGCATCACCGGCCTGTGGCAGGTCACCGCCCGCCGCTCCGAGGACTTCGACGACCGTGCGTCCCTGGACCTCAGCTACATCGACCGCTGGTCGCTGTGGTTGGACTTCAAGATCCTGGCACGGACGATCCCGGCCGCCTTCGAAGGACGCTGAGCGGATGAAGAAGGCGCTCATCACCGGCGTCACCGGGCAGGACGGCTCGTACCTCGCCGAGCTGCTGCTCGAGAAGGGTTACGAAGTCCACGGCCTCATCCGGCGGTCGAGCTCATTCATCACCGGCCGCATCGACCACCTCTACCGCGATCCCCACGAACAGGATGTCCGGTTCTTCCTCCACTACTCGGACCTGACCGACTCTTCGTCGCTCGTCACCTGGCTGCAGCGGATCAAGCCCGACGAGGTCTACAACCTCGGCGCCCAGAGCCACGTGGCGGTGAGCTTCGAAATGCCCGAGTTCACGGCGGACACCGCCGGCATGGGCTCGCTCCGCCTCCTCGAAGCGATTCGTCACGCCGATTGGCCGGTCCGCTTCTACCAGGCCGGCAGCAGCGAGATGTTCGGACGGGTCACGGAGAGCCCCCAGAACGAGCACACGCCGTTCTATCCCCGGAGCCCCTACGCCGTGTCCAAGGTCTTCGCGCACTGGATGACGATCCAGTACCGCGAGGCGTACGGGCTCTTCGCGGCGAACGGCATCCTCTTCAACCATGAGAGCCCGCGTCGTGGCGCGACATTCGTCACGCGCAAGGTCACGCGAGGCATCGCGGAGATCCTCAACGGAACGGCGAAGAAGATCTATCTCGGCAACCTCGCCGCCAAGCGCGACTGGGGCTACGCGCCCGAGTATGTCGAGGCGATGTGGCGGATGCTCCAGCACGACCGCGCGGACGACTTCGTGGTGGCGACCGGCGAGATGCATTCCGTCGAGGAGTTCGTCGACGCGGCCTTCAGCCTCGTCGGGCGCGACTGGCGCGACTTCGTCGAGGTCGACCAGCGCTACTTCCGGCCGACCGAGGTCGACGAGCTCTGCGGCGACGCCTCGAAGATCTCCGAGACACTCGGCTGGCGGCCGCAGATGCGCTTCCGCGAGCTCGTCCGGATCATGCTCGAGGCGGATCTCACCGAAGCCGGACTCGATCCGTCCGCCCACATTCGCAAGGTCGAGGTCGCCTGAGTGGCCGAGTTCTGGGCCGGGCGACGCGTCATGGTCACCGGCGGCGCCGGATTCCTCGGGACGTCCGTGGTTCGAAGGCTCGAGTCGGCCGGCGCGACGGACGTCTTCGTCCCGCGGAGCCGTGACTACGACCTGCGAACGCAGGAGGGCGTCGGCGACGCGCTTCGCGACGGTCGCCCGGATCTCGTCATCCACCTCGCGGCGGTCGTCGGAGGCATCGGCGCCAACCGCGAGAACCCGGGCCGGTTCTTCTACGAGAACGCGATCATGGGCATCGAGCTGCTCGAGCAGACGCGACGCGCGGGCGTCGAGAAGTTCGTGACCATCGGGACCGTGTGCTCGTACCCGAAATTCACGCCCGTGCCCTTCCACGAGGACGACCTCTGGATCGGCTATCCAGAGGAAACCAACGCGCCGTACGGGCTCGCGAAGAAGATGCTCCTCGTCCAGGGCCAGGCGTATCGCCAGCAATACGGCTTCGACGTCATCCACCTGATCCCCGTGAACCTCTACGGGCCCGGCGACAACTTCGATCCCGCGAGCTCGCATGTCATCCCGGCGCTGATCAAGAAGTGCGTCGATGCGGTCGAGCGCGGCGAGCCGTTCATCGAGGTCTGGGGCACTGGCTCGGCGTCGCGGGAGTTCCTCTACGTCGAGGACGCGGCCGAGGGAATCGTCCTCGGCGCCGAGCGCTACGACGACGCCGAGCCGGTCAATCTCGGCGTTGGATCCGAGATCACGGTGCGCGATCTGGTCGGCAAGATCAGCGCCGCTTCGGGCTTCGGAGGCGAGGTTCGGTGGGATCCTTCGAAACCTGACGGCCAGCCCCGGCGAGCCCTCGATACGAGCCGGGCCAAGGATCGATTCGGGTTCGTGGCCGGAACGACATTCGACGATGGGCTGCGGGCCACGGTTGACTGGTACAAGGCCCAGCGCGCCGCTGTTGCTGCTGGGACGCGGTGAGCCGCGTTCGCACGGCCGCAAAACGCCTTGCACCACCCATCCTCGTAGACGCCGCCCGGTTCGTTCGGGAACGATTCGGACGCGATGCCGAGTGGACGTACCTCGGTGGCCAATGGCCGGCGAGCTCTGGGGTCGGGTGGAATGAGACCTCGGTGGTTGACGCTCAGCGGGCGAAATGGCGCGCGCTCGCCAGAACCGCGAATGGATCAGATCCGATCGGCGTTGCAGACCCAGGCGCGCGTCCCGGCGTCGCTGAGCTTGTAACCCATAACACCGTGATGACGTTTGCTTACGCCGTTGGCCGTGCGGCCGCCGGGCGATCGTCGCTGACACTCCTGGACTGGGGCGGCGGGCTCGGCCAGTACGGTCTACTCGCCCGCGGCCTGTTTCCCGAGCTCGAGATCGAATACCACTGCTACGACCTGCCGCTGATGGTCGATTCGGGCCGACAGCTGCTGCCCGACGCCACGTTCCACGCCTCCGAGTCCGAGGCGCTCGGGCGGACCTATGACCTCGTCGTGGCTAGCAGCTCTCTGCAGTACGTGCAGTCCTGGCAAACCGTGCTTCTGCGACTTGGTGACGCGAGTCAGGGATACCTGCTGGTCACGCGTCAGCCGTTCGTAAGCCAGTCGGCCTCGTACGTCGTCCTCCAGCGGCCTCGCAAGGTTGGCTACCTGACCGAGTACCCGGGCTGGGTCCTGAACCGGACCACGTTTGTCGCAGCGGCTGCGGCCGCAGGCCTTGAGCTGAAACGCGAGTTCGTTACCGGAGAGCAGATCACCATCCCGGGCGCCCGAGAGCAGCCGATCTATCGCGGATTTCTGTTCAGCAGAGTCGGGGCTGCGGCATGAGCGACGAGGCTTTCGCGCGTAAACGAGTACTGATCACGGGCGGCCTTGGATTCATCGGCTCCCATCTCGCCGCTCGCCTCGTCGAAGCGGATGCGAAGGTGACCGTCGTTGACAGCTTGATTCCGGAGTACGGCGGCAACCTCGCGAACGTGCGCGGGATCAAGGACAAGATCGACGTGAACATTGCGGACGTCCGCGACAAGCATGCGATGAACCACCACATCCGAGACAAGGACATCCTGTTCAACCTTGCTGGTCAGACAGGCCACCTTGATTCGATGACGGAGCCCGAGGTCGATCTCGAGATCAACTGCCGGGCGCAACTCTCGATCCTCGAGGCCTGCCGCCGTCATAACCCGGACGTCAAGATCGTGTTTGCGAGCACCCGCCAGCTCTACGGGAAGCCTGACTACCTGCCTGTTGATGAAAAGCATCCGGCACGCCCCGTCGACGTGAACGGGATCAACAAGCTCGCCGGGGAGCTGTACCACCTGCTCTACGACCGGGTCCACGGCATCCGCGCCTCGGCCCTTCGCCTGACGAATACCTATGGTCCGCACATGCGGATCAAGGACGCGCGCCAGACGTTCCTTGGCGTCTGGATCCGACGCGTCGTCGCCGGTGAAGTATTCGAGGTCTGGGGCGGCGAGCAGCTCCGCGACTTCACGTACGTTGATGACGCCGTAGATGCGTTCATGCTCGCGGCGGCCGCTGACGCTGCGAACGGCCGCGTCTTCAATCTTGGCGGGCTGCAAGTCATCAGCCTCACCGAGCTCGCCGAGACGCTCGTGGGCGTTGCCGGATCGGGATCGTACGAAGCGAAGACGTTTCCTCCTGAGCGCAAGGCGATCGACATCGGTGACTACTACGCCGATGACCATCTCATCCGCGACACGCTCGGCTGGGTGCCGCGCGTGACCCTGCGAGATGGCCTCGCGCGTTCCGTCGCCTATTACCGAGAGACCCTTGGCGACTACATCTGAGACTTCGATCACGCAGGCGGCGCAGATCCAACAAGCGCTCCCGCTGGCCTCCTACCGGGCGCACCGGGACGAGATCGACGCTGCAATCACACGAGTTCTCGAGAGCGGCTGGTACATCCTCGGACGCGAGACCGAAGCGTTCGAGGCGGAATTCGCGGCGTACATCGGCACGGCGCACGGGATCGGCGTGGGGAGCGGCACGGACGCGATTGAGATCGCGCTGCGAGCCGTGGGCGTCGCTCCGGGCGACGGTGTTGTCACGGTCTCCAACACGGCCGTCGCGACCGTCGCCGCGATCGAACGAGCCAGGGCCGTTCCGGTTCTCGTCGACATCGAGGCCGACTCGATGACGCTCGACCCCGAGAGGTTCGAGGCCGCGCTACTTGGAGGGAGCGGCCCTCGCATCACCGCCGTCATACCCGTCCACCTGTTCGGAGCGGCCGCGGACCTGACTGCGATTGCGAAGCTCGCACAGGCGCATGGCGTATCGGTGGTGGAGGATGTGGCCCAGGCTCATGGCGCGTCTCTCGGTGGCAAGCGCCTGGGTGCATGGGGCGATGCCGCGGCGTTCAGCTTCTACCCAACGAAGAACCTCGGCGCGTTCGGGGATGGCGGCCTGATCACGACGAACCGCGCCGATGTCGCGGAGCGCGCGCGCCAGCTTCGCCAGTACGGCTGGAAGACCCGCTTCGTCAGCGACATCCCTGGCCTGAACAGTCGCCTGGACGAGCTCCAGTCCGCCATCTTGCGTGTCGGTTTGCGGCATCTAGACGCGGAAAACGAGCTACGACGCGACATCGCCAAGCGATATGGGGCGGGCCTTTCAGGCGTGGGGCTGACGCTCCCAACGGAGCGCCCGGCCTCGCGCCACGTGTTCCACCAGTTTGCGATTCGGTCCGGGGCAAGGGACGCGTTGCAGTCACGCCTCGCCGGGCGTGGGATCGGCACGGCAATCCACTACCCGGTCCCGATCCACCTCCAGCCCGCGTACGTCGGACGGCTCCCGGCTGTCGGCACCTTCGCCGAGAGCGAGCAGGCAGCCGCGACCGTGCTAAGCCTTCCGATGCATCCACACCTGACAGATGCCGAGGTCGCCGCAGTCATCGAGGCCGTCGGTCAGGCCGTCGCCGAAAGGTGACACGCCAAGCGTTCTGCACGTACTTCGACCGTCGGTACCTGCCTCGCGGTCTGGTCCTATACGACTCGCTTCGAGAGCACGCCGGAGATGTTGAGCTCTGGGTCTTTGCGCTCGATGACGAGACGCTGGAGGCCCTGAAACGACTCGCACTACCGGGCCTGGTTCCGGTTGGCTTGGACGAGCTCGAGGCGTGGGATCCGGCACTCCCCGAAGTCCGACCGTCTCGTTCGTTGGTCGAGTACTACTTCACGCTGACGCCTGACCTCCCCAGGTTCGTCTTCGCGCGAAGCGAGGCTGAGATCGTCTCCTATGTCGATGCCGACCTTCGGTTCTACTCCAACCCCGAGCCTGTTCTCGGGCTTCTGCAAGGCAAGACCGCTCTCATCGTCCCGCACGGTTTCCCGGATCGACTGGCGCGCCTGCGAAGTCACGGGACCTTCAACGTCGGACTGGTTGGCTTCCGAAGGAGCGCCGAAGCGGACGCCTGCCTCGCCCGGTGGCGGGCGCAATGCCTCGAGTGGTGTTACGACCGGGTCGAGGACGGCAGGTTTGCTGATCAGGCGTACCTGAACGATTGGCCGGAGAAGGTCCCTGGCGTGGTCGTTGTCGATCGACCAGGTGTGGGCCTGGCACCGTGGAACTTCATGCGCTACTCGATCGATTCGAGGACAAACCCACCGACCGTCAGCGGCGACGCCCTGGTCTTCTACCACTTCCACGCACTGCGGCAGCTAACGGCATCGATCTGGGACACGGGGCTTGCCGAGTATGGTGCGATGCCCGGTGCCGTTCGACGAGCGCTCTACGATCCATACATCGACGCGCTGAACAGCGCGCGCGCTCACCTCGCACACGATGCGGCCGGCACTCCAGGTCTCCAGCGAGGCTCGACACCGTTTCGACGCCTGCTTCGAGGACTGATCGCCCGGCAGTTGATCATTCGATCAAGCCGCAGGCCTCGTACCGGGGCCGCCTAGGCGGGATCGGCTGTCCGGGTAACGCCCATCGCGGCGCCTGGATAGAAATGCTCCCTGGGCTTCTCTCGGAAGACGTGGAACGGCAGGCCGTGCCGATCGCAGAAGTCCCTGAAGGCGGTCCCTCCGTGGGCGTTGTCGGTGATGAGGACCGCCCCCGGTCCAGCAAGAGGGCGAACAACCTCAAACTCGGCCGATTCATGTTCATACCGATGGTCGCTGTCATGAATGAACAGGTCGATGTGCCGGCTGCGCAGTGCGGCGGGCAGCAGGGCGAGCGCGTCTCCAATGTGCAGCTCGTGCCTCGATCGAAGCTGTGGCGGAATAATCCAGCCGACGTCGTGGCGCACATCGAATGACACCAGAGACCCGTCAGTCCCCTCGAGGGCATTTCTCTCCAGCGCGCGAAGCAGCACTGCGGAACCGAGGCCATCGTGAACCCCGGTCTCAACGACAAGGTGCGGTCGCGTGATGCGGGCGATGGCATACCAGCCGAGGCGACGGCCCAGCGGCATCGTCGAGTTCCGGTCTCGGCGACCCCGCAGGGCGTGCTGAATCGCACCGTGGAACTCGGAGTCTTGCTGGACCTCATCGATAAGCGACTTGGCTAGCGAATTCGGGACCGCCAGGATCTCTGCAATGAGGTCCGCCAGCTCATCCTCGTTCGTCAGCTCATACGTGAAGTTGTCGAGCTCTCGGTCGTTGGTGAGATAGGTGACCGCCTGCATTGGGTTCGTCTGGATGACCCTGTATGTTCGCAGCGTCCGCATCTTGGCCCGGAGTCGTTGGAGGCGGTTCCGAAGCCCGCCGGGCAACAGCGTTTTCGTAATCGCAGCCAGGCTGGCCAGGGCTCTCGACGTCATTGCACGTAGCGGACGGTTATCGCGACAGTCGAAGCGCAGAGTGGCGGCGTCGCGATCGGCTGACGTGCAACGTCACGAGAGTCTCGAAGCCAGGAGCGTTGATAGCCTCGCCATTCGATCGTCCCACGTGTGGTCACGAAGGGTCCGCGCCCGTCCGGCGGCGGCGATCTCATCGGCCTCCTCCGGGTGGTCAACGTAGTAGGCAACGACATCTCGACACTCCCTAGCATCGCCGTAGGTCACGACCTCGCGCCCGACCTCAAACAGGTCGCCGAGATTCCTTCCGGCATCGGTAACCAAGAGGCAGCCCATTCCGGTCGCTTCGTACAACCGGAGGTTGTTCGCGTACCCGTCTGCCACGTCAATGTGATGGTTGATCGTGATTCGCGATCGGGCAAGTACGCGGTACATGTCGATACCCCACGCCGAGCCATGCCCGTGCCGCCGCAGGGGTGACTTGGCCGACAGGCGGCGAAGGTCCGCTGACCAGACGTCGATCGGAACGGAATCGGCTACATGTTCGAGCATTTCTATCCGATCGCCGTGCGCCGGGGAGAGGCTCCCGACGAACGACACCGACGTGTCCCGTTCGTGCCGGACCGTCCTTGAGATCAAAGGCTCGAACGCCAACGGAAGCCACTCGGCGTCGACGCCCTCACGCCGGAATCGCTGCACGAAGTTCGGGAGCGAAGAAATGAGGAGGTCGTACGCCTTCAGGTCGACCCAGTTTGGGACGGGAGCGGCGATCTGACCTGACACGAAGCGAACGCGGGACCGGAGCTCGCGGACGGCAGCGGGTCGGAGTCCGTCGACGCATTGAACGTGGACGACATCGGGCTTGAATGCCTCGACGCGTGCGAGCAATGCGGCCACGGATGCGCCTCGCGCTGTCGGTGGGCTGGGCCATGGGAGCCATCGCCGCCTCAGTCGGATGCTCGGACGCCACGACCTGGGTAGTGACATCCCGGCTTCCGTTGCCCACGCTAGGTTGAGCTCGGCGGCGTTCACGAGGTGATCAGCCGCCTGATCGCCGAGCCGCTCAAGAGCGCGAACCTCGTGCTGCGTCTCGCTGAAAAGCGCGTCGTCGATCGTTTGGCGCTGATGCAGGTATGACGCCGTGGCAAGCTCGGGATTCGCCGCATACAGCCCACGTATGAACAAGGGGTATACGTGGTCCACGATCAGGACACGCATCAACTGACGCTCGGCGACTCGGGTCGTCCACGCCTCTTCATACCGCCGCCTGCAACTCGTCTAGGACGGACGCAGGGCGCCAAAGAGCAGACCCTTCTCGACAGGTTCGACACCATGGATCTCGACGTATGGAAGGCGCTCCCACGCTGCGGCCGCCGCCAGCTCGCTGTCCCGAAGAGCGTCGTCCAGCACAAAGAGGGCACTCGCAGTGAACTGGTGGGCCACGGGAATTGTTGCGAACCGACCGCCGGCGTCGGCAGCCGGACCATCGACAATGATCAGCTCCGGGCTGTCAGCGCCCACCGCGGATCTGAGTTCCTCGGAGTCACCGTAAGTCGTGGAAAGCCTGCCTTCAACGGTCGCCTCGACGAGGGGGGCCACAACGACGGTGGCAAACTCTTCCAGGCCATGGTCGCGAAGCATGCGTTGCGTTGTCTCTCCGTGAGCCTCGTCCTGCTCGAGCGAAATCACCCGCCGGTTCGGCACATCGCCGCGGGAGATGGCGAGCGCGAAGGCGAGGGTGCTGTACCCCGAGCCGAACTCCAGGATCACCTTCGGTCTGACTCGATCAACGAGCTCCAGGATTCGATCCAACGAGCGCGGACCGAGCGCCCAAACTCCCAACTCGGCACCGCGCAACATTTGCGATAGCGCACGATCCCCCACGGACGACCCATCACGTGGGATTGATGGCGGGAACAGCGCGTTGGGCCCGAGTGCCAGCCGACGAAGAGCAAGCACCGTCCGCAAGGAAATGCGGTGATCGCCTCTCATCGAAGCCAGGATCACGATCAGCTGACGAACGGCGGATCCGGTCGCCCGCTCGACGAGGCGGACGATTCTCATCGGCTGTCAGGCTCTGCAACCCACTTGTGGGCCATGGCGGTCGTCCCGTAGCCGGGCGGAGGAGTCTTCCCGGTTCCGAAGAAGTCACCCTCTGCTATGTCGATGTCCGCCGCCCCGACGATCCAGTCGCAGACGACACCGCTTGAGGTGCAATAGACGTTCATCGAGTAGCGACCCGGCAGGATTGCAGCGTGGGGCAGCCGACAAATTAGGGATCCTTCTCTCGGGATCTCACCCAATGCGTCGCCACTTATTGCGTTGCCCAGGTAGGCAACACCCTCGCCGCGCAGCGTGAACAGTCCCACCGAAACCTCAACGTTCGACAAGGCTTGTGTGGCGCGGTAGTTGAGGCGGATGTAGCCGTCGCTCCCCGTCCGAAGCTGCGCCTCGATGCCCGTGAATCGAAGTCGTCCGTCGCCCTCTCGGTCCCTTCGGTCGGCGAGGTCGACGGCTTCCGAACCGTGAACGTTCTCCAGGTAGGCACCGACCACTTCCGACGCCGTCCCGACCGCAGCCACGCGGCCGTGGTCGAGAAGGATCCCTCGACTACAAAGATGCTCAATGGAGGCCATGTTGTGGCTCACGAAGAGCACCGTGCGACCGCCGTGGGAAACGTCCTCCATCTTTGCCAAACACTTGCGCTGGAATTCCGCATCGCCGACGGCGAGAACCTCGTCAACGACGAGGATCTCCGGGTCGAGGTGGGCGGCCACGGCAAAGCCGAGTCGCACCTGCATCCCGCTCGAGTAGCGCTTGACCGGCGTATCAAGGAACCGCTCGACTTCGGCAAACGCCACGATCTCGTCGAAGCGACGGACGATCTCGGCGCGGCGCATTCCCAGGATCGATCCGCTCAAGAAGACGTTCTCGCGGCCCGTCAGCTCGGGATGAAAGCCGGTCCCGACCTCCAGAAGTGAGCCCAACCTTCCGTGAACGACCGCCTGGCCTTCGGTTGGCTCGGTGATGCGAGACAGGATCTTCAGGAGCGTCGACTTTCCCGCTCCGTTGCGGCCGATGATCCCGACCACATCGCCTTGGACCACGTCGAATGAGACATCGCGCAGCGCCCAGAAGGCGTCCGCCGGCGCGCTGTCGTCCGACTTTGGCCTTCGAAACCAGCCCGAAAGCGACTCCGTGAGTCTGCTGTAGCGCTCTCGACGCCGGCCCAGCTTGTACCGCTTGCCAAGCCCCGTGACCGAGACGGCGATGGGACGGCCGGATGCCGTGTCAGACGACATCAGCAAAGGCACCTTCCACGCGCCGGAAGTAAGTGGCTCCCGTCACGAGGAGCGTCAAGGTCACGGCGACAGACGCGGCGAGCGCGCTGGCGAGATCAACTGGCTGCGAGGTGACCGCTGCCCGGAACGCCTCGACCACGCCGGTCATCGGATTGAGCCAGAACAGCGGGCGAATCTGGTCAGGAAGTGTTGCCGACGAGTAAGCGATCGGCGTCGCGAAGAACCAGACCTGCACGAGGAACGGCACCGCGTAGCGGACGTCGCGGAACTGGACGTTGATCGCCGCCAACCAGAGCCCGGCGCCGACCGCGGCAAGGAACCCCAGCAGCGAGATGGGCACAAGCAGCAACCACGTTGGTCCTGGCACGTGGCCGAACACCACAGAGGCGACGGCGAGAAGCACGAGGCCGATCAAGAAGTCAACCACGTGCGAAGCCGCGGCAGCGAGGGGCAGCAGCAGCCTTGGGAAATAGACCTTGGTCAACAGGTTGGAGTTCTCGATCAAGCTGTTGGCCGATGCACCGATCGACTGAGCGAACAGCGTCCACGGTATGAGGCCTGCCAATGCAAACAGCGGGTACGGAACATCGACAGGGCGGATCCCCGACACCCGGCCCAGGAAGAGCGTGAAGAGAAGGACCATCGCGAGCGGCTGGATGAGGGCCCAAGCGATGCCGAACGCCGTCTGCTTGTAGCGAACCTTGAGGTCGCGCTGGACGAGGAAGAAGGTGAGCTCGCGCCAGGCCCAGAGCTCGCGCAGCCCAATTGGTGCCCAGCCGCGATGTGGGCGGATGATGGTGACAAGGCTCGAGCCCACTTCGTGAGTCGGTTCGGTCATCGCTCCCACGTCAGGGTGACGGGTGAGTCGCGGCGCAGATCGATCCACCGCTTGAGGCTCGCAGGAAGCGCATGGAAGAGCTGCGCCCGAAAGGCGCGAGCACGGACGCCAAGGCGCTCCCATCCACGTGCATAGCGCAGCGCAACTTCAAACGTCTCCTGCCTGGATCGTGCGCGGCCGGCGCTCGTCTTCGCACCCTGGTGGACAGTGAACGCAGCCAAGGGCCGATCGATGAAGACCGGAACCGCGTGGCCGGCCGCACGAAGGAAGAAGTCGAAGTCCATCGCATACTGAAGGGACTCGTCGATCGGGCCGGCGGCTTCGAACAGGCTCCGACGGATGAACGTGCTCGGCTGAGGCATCGGCTGGATGCCGTTGAGCATGCCGGCTCGGTGATACTGGTGCCCGATCAGCCCGCGGCGAACCCCGTCAGCATCTACGACTTCGCAGCGGCCGTAGACAAACGCTGTCTCGGGGTGGCGGGCGAAGTAATCGCCAACGAATTGAAGGGCTCCTGGCAGGTAGTAGTCGTCCGAGTTGATCCAACCGAGTATGTCGCCGGACGATCGGCGCCAGCCGGAGTTGATGGCGGCGGACTGACCGTTGTCGCGCTCACTCACCCAGTACGCGAGCCTGGGTCCATACGACTCGAGGATCTGGGCACTACCGTCGGTCGATCCGCCATCGAGCACGAGATACTCGAGGCGCTCGTAGCCCTGATCGAGGACGGACCGGAGCGTTCGCTCGAGATAGCCCGCCTGATTGAACGACGGAGTGACCACGGAGATCGATGGGACATCGATGGCCTGATCCGCCCCCGCCGCTTCGCTCATCGAGGGCGAGAATACAGCCGTGACGCTCGGCGCCGATGTAGCACGGATGGATGTGATCGTCCCGACGTTCAACAATCTGGACGAGCTCAAGCGGTGCCTCGGGAGCATCGGCTCGCCGGCCTCGGTGGGACGAGTGCTTGTCTGCGTCGACGGCTCGACCGACGAAACGCTGGCGTACCTCGATGGACTCACTCCGGGATTTGAGCTGGTGACCCTCGCGCACCCAGACGGCAGGAATCATGGGCGCGCCGCGACGCGCAACCTCGCGCTGTCGCACCTCCGAGCAGCGTTTGTCCTCCTTCTTGACTCGGACATGCAGCTGACCAGCGGTGCGCTTGCACGACATGTCGACTTGCTTGACCGGCGGCGGTGCGTATCCATCGGCGCGATCGCGTACACGAACGCGCGCGAGAACCTCTGGCCGAGATATCTCATGACTCGAGGCGCGAACAAGTCGAGTTCCGGAAGCGAGGTACGCCCGCTGGACTTCGTCACGGCAAACTCAGCGATGTGGACCGAGGACCTGCTGGCCAGCGGCGGGTTCGACACATCGATTCATGGCTATGGCGGCGAGGACACCGAGCTGGCGCTGAGGCTCCATGAAGTCGGCCTGCCGTTTGTCTCCAACGCCGAGGCCGTCGCCACCAGCGTGGAGGCGAAGTCCGTCAGCGAAGGCCTCGCCGAGCTTCGGCGTTATGGGGCGACGAACCTACGCACGACACGGAGCCGCCATCCAGAGCTGCCGGCTCCCTATCTCGTCGATCGCTTGGAGTCGCCGAAGATCCCGGATCGACTGTTCGCCCTTCTCCTCAACCCGGTGACCGACGCGATTGCGAATTTGCTCATCCGGGTCCCTTGGTTTCCCCTCCAGCGACGGGCCCTGAACTACAAGGTCCTTCGGGAGGTCTGGTCCGGGTACCGCGAGGCCGCCGCATGACGACCGCAATTGTCGTCACCTACAACTCGGCGCGCTGGATTGACCGCTGCCTGACCTCTCTGGCCGGCGTGGCGACCATCGTCGTGGACAACGCCAGCCGCGACACTACGACCGCGATCGTGAAGGATCGCCACCCGGCCGTGCATCTCATCGCCCGATCCAGGAACGGCGGCTTCGCCGTCGCCGTAAACGAAGGTGCAAACGCCGCTCCGACCGACGACATCCTGCTGCTCAACCCGGATGCGGTTGCCCGATCAGGCAGCGTCGGGGTGCTGGACGCCTACCTTCGCGACCACCCTGAGGTGGGCATCGTTGCGCCACGCCTCCTCAACCCAGATGGGACGCGGCAGGACAACATCCGCACGTTCCCCACTCCGCTGACGATGCTTGCGCGTCGCACACCGTTCGGTCGGACGCGACTCGGCAAGGGAGTCCTCCGCGACCACTTCCTGCGGGACACGGCGTCGGAGCTGGCGCGACCGATCCCTGCGACGATTGGCGCGGCGATGCTCGTTCGAAGGGCGACGATCAACGAGATCGGACCGATGGACGAGCGCATCTTCCTTTACGGCGAGGACTGGGACTGGTGCTACCGGGCCTGGGCAGCCGGCTGGGAGGTCCACCTCGAACCGGCGGCTGTAATGGAGCATGAGTACGAGCGTCAGAGCCGCCGGACCCTGGACCTACGCTCGGCGGCTGTTCGCCACCACTGGGCGAGTGCGCTCAAGCTCGTTGTGTTCCACCCGGGGCTCATGGTTGGGCGGATGCCCGTTGGGGCTCGCGCGGCGGCGGCGTGGCGACCCCCGGCCTAGGGGCTACCTCGCTCGCGCGCTCGCCTCAGCGGACGGTGGCCCAACGCCTGTGACATTGACCGCCGCGACCTTGTAGTAGTACCTGACGCCACCGACTGCCGTGCTGTCGACGTAGCTCGTCACGACACCGACGGCAATGAGGAAGACCTCGGCGCCGGACGACGTCGAGCGATAGACGCGGTAGCCCGTGATCGCGCTGCCGCCATTCGACGCCGGGGCCGTCCATGCAAGTTGGATCCCGCCCGCCCGCAGCGCGCTGGCCTTGAGGCCCGTCGGTGCGCCAGGGACGTTGGCGGGAGCGACTGGTGTGGCGGTGATCGGGCTCGACGCGGGACCCGGACCGACGCTGTTTGTCGCACGAACCGTGAAGCTGTATGTCGTGCCGTTTGTCAGGCTGCTGACCGTGCAGCCGAGGCTTGCGGTCGTGCATGTCGCACCGCCCGGACTGGCGGTCGCCGTGTAGGTCGTGATCGGACTGCCACCATTCGACGCTGGGGCTGACCAGGTCAGGGTCACCTGACCGTTTCCCGGTGTGGCCGCGAGACCAGTCGGAGCGCCGGGCACCGTCGCCGGCGTCGCCGACACCGGGCTTGAGGCGGGACCCGGACCGACGCCGTTCGTCGCGACAACGGTGAAGCTGTACGTCGTGCCGTTGATGAGGCCACTGACTGTGCAGCCGAGGCCCGCCGTCGTGCACACCGCGCCGCCGGGGCTCGCCGTCGCCGTATACGAGGTAATCGCGCTCCCGCCGTTCGACGCAGGCGCCGTCCAGGTCAGCGCGACCTGGCCGTTGCCCCGTGTCGCCACCAGGTTTGTCGGCGCGCCTGGCGTTGTTGCTGGCGTGGAGCTGACAGGGCTCGAGCTGGAACCCGCACCGACGGCGTTCGACGCGACGACGGTAAGGCTGTACGTCGTGCCGTTGGTGAGCCCGCCGATCGTGCAACCCAGGCTCGCGGTCGTGCAGCTCGCGCCGCCCGGGCTTGCGGTGGCGATGTAGCCGGTGATGGCGCTGCCACCGTCCGACGACGGCGCTGTCCAGGTCAGCGCCACCTGGCCATTACCGGGCGCAGCCACCAGCCCGGTTGGTTGCCCGGGCACAGTTGCCTGTGACCCGCTGCCACCGAGGAAGATGCCCGAGAGGAGGGCGTTGATGCCAGCCGTCCAGTCGGCCTTGATGAGGACCGAGCCGCCGGCCGGCACATTGACGACGAAGTGCAGCCAGGCGCCGTTGTCGTACGACGTCGTGAGGTTGACGCTCCTGGGTCCGGAGCCGTCGTCGAGGCTGATGGTCTCGCGCCGGGCGGTCGTGCTCCAGTCGAGGGCATAGAGGTGGATCGTGCCGCTGTACGCCGCGCTGAAGTTCAGCCGGACGCGGACCTGATTCGGCCCGACGGACTGGTTGTTCGGGTCGTACCACGCGGTCGCCCGGCGCTCGGCCTGCGTCGGGCTCTCAAGCGCTCGAACCTCGGCCGTCGTTTGCCAGTTGACGCGGCTGCCCTGCTCGAGCGTGTACGTGACGCCGGCTGGCAGGGCCGCCAGATCGGTCGTGCCGTTCCAGGCCGCAATGACGTAGCCGTCGACGCCGTAGTTGCCGACCCAGTCGCCCTGCAGGCCAGGCGAAACAGACACGCTTGCGTAGGCGCTTCGCGATTGACCGGCGGTGTCGGTGGCCGTCGCCCTGATCGTCCACAGGCCACCGTCCAGCGGCGTCGTATGCCACGTGAATGCCCAGCCATTCGAACCGTCGGTGTCAGTTGATGCGGGGGAGCCGTTCAGCGCGAAGGCGACACTTGCCACCCCGAGCGGCGACGTAGCGCTCGCTGTAACGGTGACTGAACCCGAGACCGTTGATCCGCTTGCGGGGCTTGTGATCGTGATCGAGGGCTTTGGCTGCCACGAGCCCGCGCCCGACGCGGCGCGAAGAGCGTTTGCGAGTGGTTCGCCGTAGCCATCCGGATCGTTGCCCCACTGCCCCTTTCCGGCGCAGGTGCCGGTGCCGTCTGCGTCAGCGAACGCTCCGTTCGCACACTCGCCAGTCTCCTGCATGAGTTCGACGACGTCGGCGGGACTCAGGTTCGGATTCACCGCACGGACGAGCGCCGCGACACCCGCGACGTGCGGCGAGGCCATGCTCGTGCCGCTCGCGGTCGAATACCCGCCACCCGTCCAGTCGGAGTAGATCTCATATCCGGGAGCGGTGATGTCGACGTCCGGCCCGAAGTTGCTGAACTCCGCGAGCGTGTCGTCGCAGTAGATGTTGAACCACGGAACGACGCACCCCGCGAGACCTCCTGGCTCGCCGTCGAGGTCCGTGATCGCTGAAACGGCGATCACCTCGGGCATCGCGGCCGGGATGAACGTTGACGTATCGACCGTCGAATTCCCCGCGGCCGCGACGTACGTGACGCCGGCCGTGACCGAGGTGCAGATTGCCTCGCGTACGAACCCGTCGTCGCAGCTCCCGATCCCGCCGACATCGCCCAGGCTCATGTTCGCGACGTCCACGTCGTTCGACGGGTCGGCGTCGGTGGCGTATCCGGTCAAGATGTCGATCGCGCAGATCAGGTTCGACCACTCGCCGTAGCCGGTGTCGTCCAGCACCTTGAAGGGGACGATCCGGGCCTGCGGCGCGACGCCGACGACGCCGACGTTGTTGACCGGGGCCGCCGCGATGCCGGCGACGTGCGTCCCGTGGCCGTGTCCGTCCTGCGGTGGGCTCGTTCCCGGCGGGCTCGTCATGCAATTCTTACCGAGCCCGACATCGAGGCTCGCGACGAGATCGGGGTGTGTCAGGTCGATGCCGGTGTCGAGGATCGCGATCCTGGCGCCCAAACCCCTGAAGCCAGCGTCATATGCATCGGGCCGCGACGGATGATTGGCGGCGATGCGCCCAATCCCGGAAGGGATGTCGTCGCTTGCGATGTGCGTCGTGCCGTCCGGCACGACCGACCGAACAATTGGATTGCGCGCGAGAGCCGCCGCCGCCTGTGCCGAGCCCTTGAACGCAAAGCCGTTGAGCGCGTGCTCGAAGATGAGGCCGGAGCTTCCTCCGGCGCCCTCGGCGAGTTGGGCCGCGTGGGTGTTCGAGGCAACGTCGGGACGAAGGGTGACGATCCAGCTGCCCATCGCCGGGGCCACAGGCGCGCGGGCTCCAGCTGCGCCAACGGACATCGGGGCGAGCGTCGCGCACAGGAGCGCGATCAGCATCGAAACGCCCAAGCGTCGCATCGTCCGCGCCATCAATGGCTGTCCATCCGTGCCGGCATCCCACCCACGCGACTACGGGATGCGGAGCATCCGCCCGACTCCCGACGGCGTCAAGGCTCCCGTTCGCACTAGTCGGGGTGATCTCCGGTGATCGCTGACACCGCGTGACTCGTCAACGTATTCGCGATCCGTTCGCTCGCATGACCGTCCCAGAGCGGGGGCCTCTCGGTAGGTGCCCGCCACGACCCGTCGAGGATTCCCGCGACAAGCGCGGAGACGTGTTCGGGTTCGGTAAGCCGATTGGTGCCATGGCTGATCGTGATAGGCCGCTCTGTATTTCGGCGAACGGTCAAGCAGGGCACATCGAGGACCGTTGTCTCCTCCTGGATGCCTCCTGAGTCCGTCACGACAACCGCCGCTCCACGAACCAGCGAGATGAAGTCGAGATACGACAGCGGCTCGATCACGCGAAGTCGTTCGCTGGACTCGAGCCCTGCCGACGCGAGCGACGCCCGGCCTCTCGGATGCAGTGGCAAGACGACGGTCACGAGCTCACTCAGCTGTTTGAGCATCAGCACGGTCCGCGACGCCGCGGCCGGATCGTCGACGTTCGACGGTCGATGCATGGTCACGGCCGCGTACGGAACCGCGAGACCGAGCTGGCTTATCAGTCGCTCGGAATCGAAGCGGTCCAGATTGGAGAGGAGGGTATCGATCATCGGGTTGCCCACGAAGTGGATCCGCGTGTCCGGAACCCCCTCGGAATGGAGATTCTCGATCCCCTCCGGCGCAGTGACCAGAAGCACGTCGGAGAGAAGGTCGGTGACGCGACGATTGATCTCTTCGGGCATGGCATTGTCGAAGCTTCGAAGTCCAGCTTCGACGTGGGCAACCGGGATGGAGAGCTTCGATGCGACGAGAGAGGCGGCCATCGTCGAGTTGACATCGCCGTAGACGACGACGAATGCCGGGCAAAGCGCCTGTGCGACCGGCTCGAAGGCGGTCATGATCCTGGCAGTCTGAACGGCATGGGAGCCCGATCCGATCCCGAGATCGACGTCGGGCCGGGGCAGCCTCAGCTCATCGAAGAACACGCCCGACATGGCCGTGTCGTAGTGCTGACCTGTGTGAACCAGGTACTGATCGACGCGACGCGCGTCGAGGGCTCGGATGACCGGTGCGGCCTTCATGAAGTTCGGCCGGGCTCCGACGACGTGGAGAAAGAGCGACATCTGCCTAAGTATCAATGCTGCGCTGGGCTAGCCGGACCAACGCGTCACAATGGGCTCATTCGTAACGGCAGCTGGAGGGGCCGCGTGCTTGCACCGCGCGAGGATCGGCACATTGCGATCGTTGGGTTGGGGTATGTCGGCCTTCCACTCGCGATGGCATTTGTTGAGGCCGGGTTGAAGGTCACGGGCGTCGATGCTGATCCGGGAAAGGTCGCGACGCTTGGAGCGGGCCGCTCATCGATCGATGACGTTGACGACGCCCGACTGGCCGCGGCGCTTGCGAACGGCCTGACGATCGCGAGCAGCGCCACGGAGGACCTGAGCGTGGCCGACGCGATCTTCGTGTGCGTGCCAACGCCGATCGACCAGGCGAAGGATCCGGACCTCGCGCCTGTCCTGTCCGCCGCCGACACCGTGCGGCGGTCTCTGACGGCTGGCCAGCTGGTCGTCCTCCAGTCGACAACCTACCCAGGGACGACGACGGGGCCGTTCCGCGAGCAGCTCGAGCAGGCCGGGCTCGCCGCGGGAGCTGACTTCGACCTCGCCTACGCTCCCGAACGCGTCAATCCGGGCGACCCTGCGAGTGCGGCATCGGGCGTGCCCCGCCTCGTTGGAGGCACGACGCCGCGAGCGACCGAGCGGGCCGCCGCCATTCTCGAGAGGATCAACGATCGCGTCGTGCGGCTGTCGTCCCCGGATGCGGCCGAGCTGGCCAAGCTCCTCGAGAACGTGTTCCGGAACGTGAATATCGCCCTGGTCAACCAGCTGGCACTTCTGTGTGAGCGAATGGGCCTGGACGTTTGGGAGGTGGTCGACGCCGCGGGCACGAAACCATTCGGTTACATGAAGTTCGTCCCCGGACCGGGCGTGGGCGGGCACTGTATCCCTGTCGACCCGTACTACCTCGCCTGGCGAGCGCGATCGTTCGACTTCGTCGACCGGTTCGTCGAAACCGCGGGCGACATCAACATGGCGATGCCACGACACGTCGTCGAGCTCGTCGCCCAGGCGCTCAACGATCGACAGCGCTCCCTCCGCGGCGCACGAGTCGGCATCCTGGGAGTCGCCTTCAAGGCCAACGTGAGAGACCCGCGCAACTCGCCTGCCGCGGCGATCATGAGCGGGCTCGCCGCGGGTGGTGCGGAGGTGTCCTTCCACGACCCACACGTGTCGACATTCGTTGACGGAGCGGCCGTGGCTCGCCAGTCCGTGGCCCTGGAGGAATTGCTCGGCGCGACGGATGTCGTCGTCATCGTGACCCCACACCGTGCGATCGACTGGGATCTCGTCTTCGGGAAGGCGGAGCTGATCGTCGACACCGTTGATCAATCTGCGGGTCGTGAGGCCGGGCTGCGTCAGGTCCTGAGGCTTGGCGCTGGCTGGGGTAGTCGCGCGAATCGCATTGCGGCGCGTTGACGCCCCTCCCTCTGCAACCTAGGATCGCCGCACAACTGAAGAGCGCTTATCAAGAGTGGCGGAGGGACCGGCCCGTTGAAGCCACGACAACCTACCGGCGTCGAGCCGGCAAGGTGCCAAATCCGGGCAGGTCCTCCTGCGAGATAAGGGAACCCACGGACCCTTCCTGCAGAGGAAGGGTCTTCTGATTTCTGGAGCCTCGAACACGAACGAACAGGCGACCACACCGCGCGAACGCTTCCGAGCCAGGCTCGAGGCGCGCCCGCTCCTCGCCGACGGCGGCATGGGCACGCTCATGTACAGCCGGGGCGTGCCCCAGAGCGCGTGCCTCGACGAGCTCGCGGCGAGCCGGCCGGAGCTCGTCGGCGCCGCCCATCGCGAGTACCTGGAGGCGGGCGCGGAGCTCATCGAGACGCTGTCGCTGGGAGCGAACCGCCACC
>Ga0114129_10001828_pt1 | contig 28970 bp, 27 predicted proteins | sample RhiMetdeltSRZDD1_FD_80071 | JGI IMG/M metagenome (GOLD analysis project Ga0114129, IMG submission 80071) | Populus rhizosphere microbial communities from Tennessee, USA - Rhizosphere MetaG P. deltoides SRZDD1 (version 2) (version 2) | ecosystem: Host-associated > Plants > Roots > Rhizosphere >... | reverse complement strand
TCTTCGGCGTCAGCACGACGAGCGGCAGCGGATCGACCTGCAGCAGCGCCGCCTGGCGCCGCAGCAGGTGAAAGTACTGCGCCGCGGTCGTGCAGTTCGCGATTCGCATGTTGATGTCGGCGGCAAGCTGCAGAAACCGTTCGGGCCTGGCGCTGGCATGATCCGGTCCCTGTCCTTCGTGGCCATGCGGCAGCAGGAAGACCATGGACGTTCGAAGTCCCCACTTGCCCCTCGCCGACACCACGAACTCGTCAATCATCGTCTGCGCGCCGTTGATGAAGTCTCCGTATTGCGCTTCCCAGATGACGAGGCGTGACGGTTCCTGGATGTTGTAGCCGAACTCGAATGCGACCAGCGCGTTTTCCGTCAGCGGGCTGTTGTGAATCTCGAACGCCGCGCGCGCATGCGGAAGCGTTTGCAGCGGCACGTGGAGCTTGCCGTCGGTTGCGTCGTGCAGCACCGCGTGACGATGGCTGAAAGTGCCCCGTTCAACATCTTCCCCGGTCAGCCTGATGCTGACTCCATCGGCAAGGATCGATGCGAGCGCCAGTTCCTCCGCCGCTGACCAGTCGACGCTCCGCTCCTCCGGGTTGTCGAGCATGTGAATGCGCTTCTCTCGCACACGTTCGAGCTTGCGATGGATCGTGAAGTCGGACGGCATGCGCAGCAGCGCATCGTTCATCTCGCGCAGCTGCGGCAGCGGGACGGCGGTTTCGGCCTTTGCCGCCGCGCCGGGCGGTGGCGCTTCGGGTTGTGGCTCGATGAAGTCACGCTCGGTATTCAGCGTGTCCATCACCGCCTGAAGCTCGTCAGTGTACTTACGAACCATTTCGTCGGCGACACCAGGTTGAACAATGCCGCGGGCCTCGAGCGTCCGCGCCCAGACCTCACGCACGGTCGGATGTGTCGCGATTCGCTGGTACATCAGCGGCTGCGTGAACGCGGGCTCGTCACCCTCGTTATGTCCGTGCCGGCGGTAGCCGATCAGGTCGATCAGAAAATCGCGCTGGAAGCGTTCCCGGTACGCAAACGCCAGACGCGCAGCCTCGACGCATGCTTCCGGGTCGTCGGCGTTGACGTGCACGATGGGAATCTTGAAACCGCGGGCGAGTCCACTTGCGTACGAAGTGCTGTATGTGTCCTCGGCCAGGGTCGTGAAGCCAAGCTGATTGTTGACGATGATGTGAATCGTGCCCCCGGTTCGATAACCCGGCAGACGGCTCAGATTCAACGTTTCCGCAACGACACCCTGGCCCGGGAATGCCGCGTCTCCGTGAATGAGGATGGGAAGGCTGCGCATCGGATCGAACGTCGGGGCGCCGGGTGAATCGACAACGGTGCCTGCTGCGCGCGCCATCCCTTCGACGACGGGATCGATCGCTTCGAGATGGCTCGGGTTAGGCGGCATCGAGACGACGACCTCGACCGCGCGGCCCCCCTTCATCGCCCTGCGGGCGCCGGCGTGATACTTCACGTCGCCGGTCCAGGCCATGTCTTCGCGGAAGGATCGTGACGAGATGGGTTCCTTGAATTCCGCGAGGATCTGCGCGTACGGTTTGTTCAACACGTGCGCCATCACGTTGAGTCGCCCGCGATGCGCCATGCCGATTAGGATGTTGCGTGTCCCCGCCTCGGCCGCTTCGCCGATCACCTCGTCGAGGATCGGCACGAGCATGTCGAGCCCTTCGATCGAGAAGCGCGTCTTGCCGGGAAACGCGCGCTGAAGAAAGCGTTCGAAGACCTCTATCTGCGTCAACCGCTCGAGCACCGCGACCGGACTGATGGGATCGGCCGGCGCGCGGAATCGCCCTTCCTCCGCTGCCCGGCGCAGCCATCGCCGTTCTTCAGGGACGAAGACGTGGTTGTAGTCGTAGCCAGTGGTCGAGGAGTAGAGTCCGCGTAACGCGGCAATCGCCTCGGCCATGTTCGAGGCGCGCTCGGTGAGCGGTGACGAAATGAGTGTCTGCGGCAGCCGCCGGAGATCTTCTTCGGTGACGTTGTGGGTTTCCGGCAGCAGCGACGGATCGCCGCTCGGGATTCGCAGGCCCACGGGATCCAGTTTTGCCGCGAGGTGGCCGTATCGCCGGATCGACTGCGCCAGACGCGCTGCGCCGACAATTTTCTCGTAGGCGACGCCATCGGGAACTGCGGCGGATTCGGCCGGTGGCGTCCATTGCTCGAAGATCGCGCGCGTTTCGGGATCGACGGAGGTCGGATCGTTGCGATATTTCTCGTATAACTCGAGGACATACCCTCGGTTGAGCCCGGCGAAGTCCTGCCACGCTGCCATATCTTTCTAATCCTACCCTAGGCGGTTGGCGATTCGCGGTTGGTGATTGGCGGCCGTCAGACGGTTTATGGCGACAATCCAAAGCAGTAGAGCGAATTCACCGTACGAATGTAGATCCGTTTGTCGACCAGCGCGGGGGTCGCATAGATGCTGTCCTGGAGGTCGTTGATCGCAAGCGCGTCGAGACCACCGCCTGGTGGCAGAACAACGACCTTGCCGCTTTCGCTGGCGATGAAAATCTTTCCGTCGCCAGCGACCGGCGACGCGTAATATCGGTCGCTTGGCACTTTGAGCCGCCCTTGGACAATCAGAGCGCCAGACTGCGGATTCAGAACGGTCACCAGGCCGCCCGCATCATTCACCATGTACAACGCGCGCTCGTACAGTAGTGGCGACGGCAATTGCGGAATTCCTCGCTGATAGCGCCAGCGCACCGCTGTCGCCGTCATGTCTCCTGAGCCGCCCAGCTTGATCGCGAGCATGCCGTTCTCGGATTCCATGGCGGCTTTGTAGTAGTCCCACTCCGTCCGATCGATCGTTTTGTCGCCGTTCAAATCGAAAAATGGCAGCGAGTCCCGCGCGTGCGACGTCGGAAGCTCGTCGCGCGTCAGCTTGCCGTCTTTGTCTGCATCGCGGGAAGCGAACACCTCGTTGGTTGGCGTCACGGCAATCATCGCCCCCGGCTGGTTCTCCGGCGACCCGAAGCCGTTGATGTAGAGCGTGTCGCCGCCGATCACAGGAGTCGACTTCAACTCGAACGACAGGCCCCCGACCCACCACAATCGTCGGCCGTCTCGCGGATCGTATGCAGACAGGAGGAAGGAACCGGGAACGACGATTTGCGGCCGTCCGCCCGCAGGCGTGTAGACGACAGGGGTTGAATGGCCGCTTCGCGCTTCGATCCGCGCCGTGCGCCATCTCTCTCGGCCTGTCTTCTTGTCGAATGCGGCAATAAACGAACCGATGCTCTGATCGCAGGTGAGCACCACCACGTCGTCCACGACGATTGGCGACGCCCCCATGCCGTAGATGTTGTTGAAGGGACCGAGTGGCCGGCGCCAGAGCTCCTTGCCATTGACGTCGTAGGCCAGCAAGCCGTAATCGGCGAAGAAGAAAAAAACTCGTTCACCGTCGGTCGCAGCCGATGGCGAAGCCGCATGGTTCCGCGGATCGAGTTTCTCCTGACGGCTTCGCGGCGCTTCCCGTTCCCACAACACCTTCCCGCTCAAACGATCGACGGCAAAGCTGATGAGGCGACCATTGCGAACGCCCGTCAGAAAGATCCGGTTGCCGTAAATGATCGGCGACGAATACCCCGGCGGAAGATCGGCCTTCCAAATCAGGTTTCGCGTCGGACCAAATTCCCCTGGAAGAGCGCCGACCTCCGCGACTCCCGAGCCGTTCGGCCCGCGGAACCTCGCCCACTCGCCCGCCGGATCGGCAGCCGCAGCCGCGACTGTGACGGCAAGCGCGAGCAACGTCTGGATGATCATTTCGCTCCTCGCTCCTCGCGCCTCACTTCTCGATTCACTATTCGGATAACGGCTCCGGCGCCTCTGGCACGGACCAGACGATTTTCGTGAACTGACCGCGCTGGAGCAGCTCCCGTCCCTTGCCGCCACGGCCCGTTACTTCGTACTTGCCGGTGCTGATCGTCTGCTCGGCCCCTCTGCTCGTCTCAACGGTGAGGAGGTCGCGATCACCAGTCGACGCGATGAACCCCAGCACCCGATCTGCATCGGACGTCAGCTTGATCAGAATCACGCCGCGCCCCGGACCCGACAGGAAATTGACTTCCTCCACCTTGGTCAGAATCGCGCGGGCTTCCCGCGTCGCGGCAATCAGAATCTCGTCACCGGTGACTCGCGCCACGCCAACGAACTCGGCGCCATCGGCAGCTCTCGCGAAGCGGCGGCCGGCTCGCGTGCTCGGCTCGACGAAAGGTGCGAGACCAAACCGCATGCTGTAGCCGTCGCTCGACACCGCGACCGCATGCACGTCCGGCACGTCGCCTTCCTTGTCGGCGGTGATATTTCCGGCGACGCGCGGATCGAGGCTCAACGCCGCCACGATCCGCTCTCCATCTTTCAATTTGAAAAAACGCTGAATCGGTTCGCCGTATCCGGTCGACGCCGGAATATCCGTGATTCTCGACGTGTATGCGACGCCAAAGTTGCTGAAGAACGCAACCGATGCGCGGGTGCTGCCGGGCAGCACGGCCATCACCGTGTCCCCCTCACGGACGCGCGTCGCGGCAACGTCCTTCACTTCCTTCTGCCGCTTCACCCAGCCGTCACGAGAGACGAGCACCACGTTGTCTTCCTCGACGATGAAGTCTTCGGCGGAGTACTCGGCCTCACCCTCATCGCTGGCGATGCTCGTTCGCCGCGCGTCGCCGTACTTCTTCTGGACCTCCTCAATCTCGACTCTGACGATGTCCCAGCGGCTCTCTTCGTCTCTGAGCAGCGTGTTGATCTGCCGAACCCGCCGGCGGCGATCCTCGAGTTCCTTGCGGATGAGCAGAATCTCGAGCCTCGCCAGCCGATAGATTTTGAGTTCGAGAATCGCATCGGTCTGTTCCGCGTCCAGGCCGAAGCGTTTGATGATCTGCTGAGCCGCATCCGCCTTTCCTTCCGACTTGCGGACGATCTTCAGGATGTCGTCGAGCGCATCAAAGACCTTCTCGAAGCCCTCGAGAATGTGGACGCGCTTCTTGATCGACGCCAGCTCGTGTTCCAGTCGCTTAGTGACGACATCGAGCCGGAAGTGAAGGAAGTGCCAGAGCATCGAATGCAGATCGAGGCGCTCGGGCCGGCCGACCTCGGGGTTTTCCGTCGGGATCAAACACGTGAGATTGACGATGAAGCTGGTCTGGAGTGGCGTGTGCTTGAAGAGATACGCCATCACCATCTTCTCGTCGGCGTCCTTCTTCAATTCGAGCGAAATCCGCACATCATCAGTCGACAGATCCTTGACGTCGACAAGCGGTGGCAACTTTCGGCTCAATGCCACGTCGGCGATGCGCTCGACAAGTGTCGCTTTGTTGACCGTGTATGGAACGCTGGTGATGTAGATGGTCTTGCCGCTTCGGGTAACCGGCCCTTCCTCCCAGGTTGCGCGCAAACGAATCGCGCCGGATCCTGTCTTGTAAATCTCCTTCAATTCCGCCGGCGAATTGAGCATCTGCCCGCCGGTTGGGAAGTCGGGCCCTTTCACGTAGCGGCACAACTGCACGCTGCTCAAGTCGGCGTCAGCAAGCAGCTTGATGAGCGCCGTGCAGATCTCGTTGAGATTGTGCGGAGGAATGTTGGTCGCCATGCCGACCGCGATCCCCGTGGCACCATTGATCAGCAGGTTCGGAATGCGCGAGGGCAGCACCACGGGTTCGGTCCGCGTACCGTCGTAGTTCGGCCGAAACGGCACTGTCGCTTGATCGATCTCGGTCAGCAACTCGTCGCTGATCCGTGCGAGGCGGCATTCGGTGTACCGCATGGCTGCGGCGCTGTCGCCGTCAAGCGACCCGAAGTTCCCCGAGCCATCGATGAGCGGGTAGCGCAGAGAAAACGGCTGCGCCATTCGAACGAGCGTCTCGTACAACGCGGAGTCGCCGTGCGGATGATAGTTCCCCATCACGTCGCCAACGACTTTCGCGCACTTCCGATGCTTCGCATCCGCGGTGAGGTTCTGCTGCCACATCGTATAGAGAATGCGGCGCTGCACCGGCTTCAGGCCGTCGCGGACATCGGGGAGCGCACGCGAGGTGATGACAGAGAGCGCGTAATTGAGATAGCGGGTTTGGGCCGCTTCGTGAAGGTCCACTGCTTCCGGGTCGTTCGGGCCACCCGGCCCTCGGGTATCGACCAAGGCGCCACCGTCGGCGTCGAACAGTGATGGTTCTTTTTTCCGGCGTTTCGCCATGGAAGGAGGATATCAAAGGAGGTGACGGAGGGAACGGAGTTAAAAACGAAGAAACGGAGAGAACGGAGACGAACGGTGGATCAGTGATCAGGAAACGGACGGAATCGGTCACCAGAAAACGGAACTCATGCGTCACGACCAGGCGCTAATCGCAAGATGAAGGCGCTTCATCGTCGCAGGAGACTGGTAGATCCGAAGGTTCGGACCACTTCGTGTGCGACGTCATATTTGAGTTCAGGATTCGTTTTACGCCGTCCTTCAGCACAGGAACATTGAAGTTAATCAATAGGCCCACCGGCTTACGAGCGAGTCTTAGGTACGTGAGCATCTGCGCAGTGTGAATCGGCGCGAGCGCCTCCACACACTTCAGCTCAACGATGACTGTGTCACCGACAAGCATGTCTGCTCGATAGCCTGCTTCCAGATGGATGCCGCGGTAAACGAGGGGAATCGGCCATTGGGTTTCAACGACCAGTCCACACTGTCGAACCTCAAAAGTCAGACACGGTAGATGACCGACTCGAGGAGACCGGGTCCAGTCTCCCGATGGACCTTAATCGCGGCGCCGATGATGGTACTGGTAAGGCGATTCGTGCTGAATGGATCTGTAAGCATGTTGCGCGAAGTGCAAATGAGCCGCCACCTGGATAACTGCGGACTTCGGATGTTTCTTGCGGAAAGTACGCAGATCCTGCAACTCCTGAGCACTCGCATCGTAACGAAAGCTTCGATCGTATCGGAACCTCGATATCTTCGACGCTCGAAAACAAAATCGCCTTCGTTCACCTCCGCTAACTTCGTTTCTTCGTTGTGAACTCCGTTCTCTTCGTCACCTCCGAGCAAAAAGGAAGCTGTCATGCGTTCTCTCCGGTACCTCCACCTCGACGTCTTCACCGACACTCCCTTCGAAGGCAACCAGTTGGCCGTGTTCCCGGAACCAGCCGGCCTCGACACCGCGAAGATGCAAACCATCACCCGCGAGATGAATTTCTCCGAGTGCACGTTTATTTTTCCGGCCGAGCGCGGCGGCGATGTGAAGATGCGCATCTTCACGCCCGGCGAGGAGCTACCGATGGCAGGCCATCCAACGATCGGATCGACGTTCGCGCTCGCCGCGGAGGCAACCATCGCACGAGGGCGCACCGATTTCGTCTTCGAATTGGGGGTGGGACCGACGCCTGTTTCCCTCGAGTGGAAAGACGGCGCGCTGTCGTTTGCATGGATGACCCAGCAGTTGCCAAAGTTCGGCGCCACCGTCCGCGATCGGAAGGGGCTCGCGAGCGCAATTGGCGTCGGCGAATCAGATTTCGCGGGAGATCTCCCGGCCCAGGTCGTGTCGTGCGGCGTGCCGTTCGTGTTCGTCGCGCTCCGGTCGCGAGCCGCCGTCGATTCTGTCTCGATCGATCGTAAGGCCCTGGCTCGTTGCTATGGCGAGAGCGGCGTCGAGGAACTTCCGACGTTCTTCTTCACCACCGAGGGCAAGCAGGACGCTGGAGCGGCACAGACGGTTTACAGCCGCATGCTCGCTGCCGCATTTGGAATTGCCGAGGATCCGGCGACCGGCGGCGCCAGCGGACCGCTCGGGTGTTACCTGCTCCAGTACAAGATCGTGACCCCGGACGCGGCGAAGAACATCCTGAGCCTGCAAGGCGTGCTGATGAAGCGCCCGAGCCGCATCCACATTTCGATCGACAGCGAGAACGGCGCGATCACGCGCGTACGCGTGGGTGGCCGCTCAGTATTGGTTGGACACGGCGAACTGAACACTGCATAAAGGGCGTCAATCGAACTCGACACGCGGTGGCGTCTGCTCCTTGCCGACGCGCCCTTTGGCGATATCCGCCTTCGCATAGTTCTCGGCCCGGACGGGCGCCCCGGCGAGACGACGCAACATCGCGATCTGCCCGATGTGCGCCAAAGAGTCAGCGACCGGTCCCTGGAACAATTGTTCGACCGTGCAGGCGAGCGGCTTCTCGCTCGACAGCCGTTCGTCAAAGCGGCTCAACGCAGCGAAAAATCGCGCGCATTCGTCGTCCCAGACGAGCGGCGTCGAGTTGTTCCACCGCTGCGGCCCATCCGCCATCGTCAACGCCCAGTCGTAGAGATCGCCAATGTGTGCGAGAATTTGCCCCGCCGCGCGGGACGAATCGCCGACTTTGAACTCCGCAAAGCCCGCAGGTGCGCCTCGAACCGCTTTGCCACCTCGATAGGCAACCGTCGCCACGGTATGCCGCAATAGAGTCCGCGCGTCGTCTGAGTTCACATTCGTCTCCGGATATTCAGTCTTTAGGTGACGACTAATATAATCTGCACGAATGGCAAGACGCGAACGAGCGCATGCGAGTGAGCCACGCGAGCGGCGCGGGGCATTGGGGCCCCCGCAAGCGAGCGTGTAAGGGGTCTGGGGACGAAGTCCCCAGAGTGAAAAATGCGACCCGAGCAGTGGGAGACGTTCAAGCGGGCGGCGAGGCTCGAAAAGCTGGACAAAGTGCCGATGGCACTCATTGTCGACAGCCCGTGGATCCCGGGCTATCTCGGGATCAAGCACCTGGATTACTACCTCGATCCGCAACTCTGGTTCGAATCGAACCTGAAGATCATGCGGGAATTCCCGGACATCATCATGGTCCCATCGTGGTGGATGGAGTACGGGATGGCCGCTGAACCATCGGTGCTCGGAGCGAAAATCAAGTTCTGGCAGGACAACACGCCGAGCGAATACCACACGCTCTATCGGCTCGAGGACATCGATCAGTTTCCGGAGTACGAGGTCGAAGCGGACGCCTTTGCTGCGTTGACGCTGCATCGAATCGGCATGCACCGGCAGCAAATCCTCGACCACGGCTATATCCTGCCGATGGTTACTTCACGTGGCCCGCTCTGCACCGCGGGATTCGTACGCAGCACGACCAATCTGATGATCGAGCTGGTCGAGAACCCCGAGGGAAGCCACAAGCTGATCGACTTGTGCACGCGCGTGATCATCGATTGGTTGAAAGCGCAACACAAAGTGATGGGCGACACCGTCGAGGGCATCTTCATCCTCGACGACATCGTCGGATTCATCAACGAGGAGCATTACCAGGAATTCGCACACCCATACCTCAAGCGGATCTGCGATGCGTTTCCGAAGGACTGGGTCAAGGTCTATCACAACGACGCCGAAGTCGACGCGTGTCTCGACCATCTGCCCGATGCCGGTTTCCACGTGCTCAACTGGGGCAAGCAGAAAGACATTCGCGAGGTGAAGGCCCGCGTCGGCAATCGCATGTGCCTCATGGGCAACGTGAATCCGCTCGAAATCGCTGTTCGCGGTACACCGGAAGAAGTCCACGAGGCGACGCTTGACGTTCTCGAAGGATCGGGTGGCGAAGGCGTGATCCTGTCTGTCGGCGGCGGCGTCAGTCCCGGCATGCCGCGCGAGAACATCGTCGCCATGCTCGAAGCACTCGAAGAGTTCAATTCCAGCCGCGTCTGAAACATGCCTGATTACGCGTTGATGAATCAGTACCTCTACGAGGGGAACGCCAAAGAGGTCGAGCAGAGGACGAAGGACGCCCTCGCTGAGGGACGTCCGGTGCAGGAAGTTCTCACCGAAGGTCTGATCGCTGGCATGAGCGTCGTCGGCGAGGACTTCAAGCACAACATCCTCTACGTTCCGGAAGTGCTGATTGCCGCGCGAGCGATGAAGGCGGGAATGGCCGTTCTGAAGCCGCTTCTGAGCGCGAAAGACAGTACCGTCGAGCGCAGGGGCGTCCTGCTGATGGGAACCGTGCGCGGCGATCTTCACGATATCGGGAAGAACCTCGTGTGCATGATGGCGGAGGGAGCCGGGTTCGAAGTCGTCGACATCGGCGTCGATCAGAGTGTCGAGAAGTTCATGGCGGCCGCCGAGAAGTGCCAGCCGGTCATCATCGGAATGAGCGCGCTGCTGACGACGACGATGACCTACATGAAGACGGTTATTGACGGCTTCGAGAGAGCAGGCAAAGGACACATCAAGATGGCGGTCGGAGGCGCGCCAATCAGTCAGATGTTTGCCGACGAGATCGGCGCGGACGGTTACGGCCAGAATGCCTCCGCGGCAGTCGATTTGTTTCTTCGGCTGGCCAAGCAGTCCTGATCGTGGCAACGTACACGATTCTTTACTGGCAGGAGATCCCTTCGCAGATCAAAGCGGAGGACGAGCTCGACGACGTGACGCTGCCACTCGATCCTCGCTTCATGGAACGGATCGATCAACTGGCCAGCCAGCGTGGGCTTCAGGGAACAGACGATTACCTGGCGCAGTGGCGATGGAGCGAGCCGCAGGAGCGGTCAGGCAGCGCCGAGGAAGTCGCGCGCGCGATAAAGCTCGAGCTCGAACGCGCCGCAGGCTGGTAATTTCATCACCAATGGCGGTCACGCTCACGGTCAACGGACACCGGATCGATGTTCCGGTGGGCGTTTCGCTCTTCAGCGCCGCCGAGCAGGTCGGTGTGCGGGTACCGACGTCCTGCGTCACGCAGGGTAAATGCAAAGAATGCGTCGTCGAAATCACCCGTGGGATGGAGTTGCTCTCGGATCCCACTGACTTCGAAAAGCATCTCGATCTGCGCAACAGTCGGTTCCGTCTTTCATGTCAGGCGCGCGTCGCCCATGAACAGGGTGACGTGGAGTGCCACACGATGCGTCGTGGTCACATGCGCATCGAACGAAAGGCCCTGCATCTACCGGTGACGCATGAAACGACGCCTCTCGATCCGGCCGTCGTCCGGGCCGGCGATCGCATCGTGGATACGTTCACTGGTGAGGAGATCGCACGGTCGACCGGCCCGCTTCACGGCCTCGCGATCGACCTGGGAACCACAACCGTGGTCGTCCGCCTCGTCGATCTCGAGAGCGGAGAGTTGGTCGCTGACACGTCGTTCGAGAATCCGCAGCGCTTCGGCGGCTCGGACGTCATGTCCAGGATTCATTACGACACAGAGCATCCCGGCCGTCTCTTGATGCGCACCGTTGCTGGATATCTGAGCCACGCCATTACCGACCTGCCAGTCGATCCAGCGACCATTTACGATGTCGTCCTCGTTGGCAATTCCACGATGCGCGACCTGTTCTTCCGACAGAGCGTGTATTCGATCGGCCAGAATCCTTATCGATCCGTCACCGAAATCGAAATGGCGGAGGGAAAGCGTACGACCACGAGCCTGAGGACAACCGGCCGCCGCAGCCTGCTGCCCATCCACCCGAACGCTCGCGTCTACGGGCTTCCGATCATCAGCGGCCATGTTGGGGCCGACGCCGCCGCCTGCATGCTCGCTGTCAATCTGGCGCATGAGAACCGTGTCGTCGCGATCATGGATATCGGTACGAACACCGAGCTCCTCGTTGGTAACGGTGAACGCATCCTTGCTGCTTCGTGTCCGGCGGGACCGGCGTTCGAAGGGGGGGCAATTGCCTGCGGCATGCCAGGGTTGGAAGGCGCGATCGAAGATGTGGCAATCGACGATGACGGGGCATTTCGATTCCGCGTCATTGGCGGCGGCGCGCCGGAAGGGATCTGCGGATCGGGATTGGTCGATCTGCTGAGCGAGCTACTGCGGACGGATCGCATGAACGAGATGGGGCGATTCGACGACGGCGTCGAACGGGTGACGCTTGACGCGGCTCACAACATCTACTTTCTGGAACGCGACGTCAACGAACTGGCGCAAGCGAAAGGAGCCAACGTCGCCGGGCTGCAGGTCGTTTTCAGCGACTACGGAATTCAGTTCGATGACGTGTCGGTGTTTTATCTGGCGGGTGGATTCGGCCGTCATTTGAAAAAAAGCGCGTCGAAGCGCATCGGACTGATCCCGAATATCGCGGATGAAAAAATCGTGCAGGTCGGCAACGCGGCACTCGAAGGCGCGACGATCGCGCTGGTCTCGCGCACGCGCCGCCAGGAGCTCGACACACTGGTTAAACGGGTGGAGCACTGCCGCCTCGAAACGCATCCGCACTTTTTTGACTTCTTCGTCGATGGATGTCAGTTCCGGCCGGCTGACTCCGGCAGCCGGGTGAGCGGGTGATTGAAATCGTCGACAACTCCCCGGACATCAATGTTCAGTCCACAGAGTACATCCGGCTGCTCGGGTATCCGCGAGGCTTTGTCCTCGAAGGACGAGCGCTGGAGCTTGCCGAATGCGCTCGCCAATGGTTCAAGCACAACGGTCGCCCCTCGGTCTACGGCCGCACCGTCGACGCGTTGCGGATCGAAGGAGACGGCGTCGTCATCGGTGGAGTGAGCTTCAACAGCGCGCAACTTCGCAACACATTGGCGACCGCGGGAGCCGACCGCGCCGTGCTTGTCGCGGTCAGTGCCGGAGCGGAGCTCGAAGAGGAGGCGCAATCGCGCTGGCGAGACGGAAAGCCCGACGAGTATTTCTTCTTCGAGGTCTTCGGATCCGCCGTTGTCGAACACCTCGTCACGGTGACGGGCGCGCGACTCTGTGCATGGGCCGACGATGAGGGTGCAGCAGTACTTCCGCACTACAGTCCGGGATATCCCGAATGGGTCATCGACGAGCAGGCGAGCCTTCTCGAGTTGATTTACTGCGCACGTCCCGATGTGCGACGAGTTGAAGTGATGGAATCGGGAATGCTGCGGCCGAAGAAATCGCTTCTCGCCGTCTTCGGTGTCACCCGCCACACCGATCGCGTCCGGCGCTTGACCGAACTGAGTCCGTGCGAAAACTGCTCGTTTACTCCGTGTGTATACAGGCGCGCACCGTACCGGCGTTCACGCAAGTCTCTGGTGTCCGAATTGCCCCTCAGGACCGCGGAAACACATGCCGCTCCGCTCACTGCCGATGCGAACTACACAGTGAGTGTGAAGGCGCTTCAGCGCTGGAGTCAGGAGCGTCTGTCACTTACAGAAAGACAGGACGGCCGGCTGGTCGCCGAGTTTCGCTATGACGGGACGACATGCACGAACATGGGAAGACCGCTTCAGTTTCACTATCATGTGACATTGGGATCGCGGGAAGACGGCTATCCCATTCTGGAACAGTCGTGCACGCCAGCGCCTGGTGACGAAGGGCACACGTCGATGTGCCGGTACATCAGCGATCGCGAACAGTTGATGTCGTCAATCGCCGTCGAACGTCCGCTGCACGGACGGCCGTTGGATGAGGTGATTCGGTGGACCCGCCCGAGCAGCCCGGCCGGCTGTTATTGCGAGGCTGAAAGCCGGCAACACAAGTGGGGGCTGGTGCTCGAAACGATCCACTATGCCCTCTCGGTAGGCGCGGCCTGAAGACCGCGCCCAAGGATCTCGGACGTTGAAAAACAAACTCCTCGACGCAATCAGGGAACGGCCGCTGCTTGGCGACGGCGCGATGGGGACGCAATTGATGATCGCGGGTCTTGAACAGGGTAACTGTGGCGAAGCGTGGAACCTGACGCACCCTGAACGTGTCCTCGCGATCCAGCGGCGCTACGTCGACGCGGGATCGGACTGCCTGCTCACGAACACGTTCGGTGGCAGCCGCATCATGCTCAATCGTCACTCGCATGCCGATGATGTCGTGGCTGTCAATAGCGCCGGCGTGCAGCTCGCCCGCGAAGCCTTCGCCGGTCACAACGGTTTCGTGATTGGCGACATCGGTCCATTCGGCGGACTGATGGAACCGTACGGCGACTTCTCCGAGACGCAAGTACGGGACGCATTCCGCGAGCAGGCGAAAGCTCTCGTCGATGCCGGTGCAGATGCCATCATCATCGAAACACAGACGTCGTTGGAGGAGTTGGCTCTCGGCCTGGCGGCGGCGCGCGAAGCGGGTGCAGCCTGCGTGATCGGGTCGATGGCGTACGACGTGACACTCGACGGGTCGACATTCCGGACAATGATGGGCGTGGATCCGGAGCGCGCGGCCGCATTCATGGAGGAGCACGGCGCCGACATCGTCGCGCTCAACTGCGGGACCGGCATGGACATGGAACGCGCGCGGCAAGCGGTGATTCGCTACCTGCAGGTCACCAGCCTTCCGATCATGGTGCAACCCAATGCCGGGCAGCCAAAGCTCGTGGACATGAAGGTCGTCTACGATGAAACACCCGACCAGATGGTCACCGGCGTCGTCCCGCTGCTCGAAGCGGGTGCGAGCATCATCGGCGGATGCTGTGGGAGCACGCCGGATCACATCCGCGCGTTCAGGCAGGCGATGGACCTCTATCGCACAGCGAAGGTTCTCCGATGAAACACCGGCTCTGTGACGTGAATCCGGCAGCCGTCGGAAAGCTTCCGCAGCACACCGACGACAGGTCGGGGATCGGCGTGCACTACGTCGACGCGTACGTCAAGCCGATGAACGGCAAGCTCGAAGACGGAACTGCCGTCAAGTGCAAGCGCCGCGGTCTCAAGATCATCCTGACTGTTGGTACGAAGAAAGGCGAGGGGTTGATGCGCCGGCTGGACGTCAGCTCAGACCCGGTCGTTATGCTCGACGCTGCGTTGCAGGAGGCAGCAAAGGCAGCGGGAGTGGAGCTGATGGTGGAAGAAGGAACGATATATTTGACAGTGCTGATTGCTGATTGCTGAATTGGCGCGGTCTGCGACCGCGCCTAAAAACTCAGAACTCAGAACTCAGCATTCCATTGGGGACGTGTCCGAAAAGGGAGGTTGCCATGAGCAAAACACTGCGCTTGAAGATCGTCGCGCTTGCCTGCGGCCTTGCCGCCGTGCTGACGGCGACAACCAGTGCGATCACGTTCGGAGAGCCCGACGGGACGCGGCACCCGAACGTGGGCGCGCTCGTCGCCGACTGGAACTCGGACAGCCCCGGGCCCGACGCGTTCTGCACGGGCACGCTCGTGAGTCCAACGCTGTTCCTCACCGCCGCCCACTGCATGTACGGATGGGACGAGGGAACCGAGTTCTGGGTGACGTTCAGCCCGACGTACGACGAAGACGCGGCCGTGCCCGCGGGGCTCGTCTTCGTCTCGGACTTTACCTTCCACGAGGGCTTCGCACAGGTCGGTGACGGCGCCGACGCCCACGACATCGCCATAGTGACGCTGGCCAGCGCACAGTCGGCGACGCCAGCACTCCTGCCAACGCTCGGGCTGCTGAATACGTTCAGTCAGCAGCAGCTTCGCCAGCTCGGTTTCACGACGGTCGGCTACGGGATAGCACGCAATTCGAAGGAGGGTGGGCCCCACTCGCTCATCGATCAGACGACGCGGCTCGTGGCTCAGCAGACGCTGCTTTCGCTGCGGCCCACGTGGTTGCTCCTGAGCATGAATGCGTCGACGAACAATGGCGGAACCTGCTACGGCGATTCAGGTGGGCCGCACTTCCTGGGCGGAATGACGAGTAACCTGGTCGTTTCGCTGACGGTCACCGGCGACCGCTGGTGTCGTGCGACGGACACGACCTACCGGCTCGACACGCCGTCGGCGCAGGAGTTCCTGTCGCGCTTTGGTCTCGTTCCGGCTCGCTGAAGCCGAATCGATCCCGGTCGAGTATTTTCGCCGCGGCAAGGCCCGCGACGATGGCGGATAAGTATGCCGAATCGTCCGAGGCCATCGAATTCCCCAACGCGCAGACGGCGTTCGGTTTGAGAAGCATCATCGCCGCCTTCGCTGGATGAACACGACACCCATATAAATCGCGGTGGCGTTCACCAGCGCACTGACGCCGAGTTCAAGAAGCGTTATGTAGTACGGCCAGCCGGTTACGTAGAAGGCATTCACATCCGACACAAGATCGTTTACCAGGAGCAAAATGAGACTCAGTGGGAAGGTGAGTACCCCGGCCAGGAGGAATACGAGGCCATTCCCATGCCCGACGTACCCGTCCTGAACGAGGGACGACACTGCGGCGAACATGACCAGCAAATACCCGCCAGCGAGCAAGGCCCCCGGTTTAGATTTGCGTATCCTCATACCTGCCCTACGCGTTTCCACACTCATTTGTCTTACCAATAACGTCACCGCTAGAGTGCACTCGCACATCTCTTGATCGCAACCGCGTCTATTTCGATTGAAAATCTCGCGTAATATTCAAAATTGAGGTGGCACTCGTGTTGCAGCCATTGAAGCAATGTTGAAATTCTCTGTTGTCGGTGTCCTCGGCATCTGTCTTCTCGCCGGCGTATCGATGCGAGGGGCCACGCAGGATGACGATGCGAGAATCGCACTGTTTGAGCGTTACGCTGAGAGCTTGCGTCGTGCGACACGCGTTCCTGGAGTCTCGGGCGTCATCATCCGTGACGGACGCACGGTGTGGTTGAAAGGCTTGGGGTTTCAAGATATGGAATCTCGGGTCGCCGCCACCCCTGACACGCTTTACGACATCGCATCGTTGACAAAAACCTTCACGTCGACGCTGCTCTTGCAGTGCGTCGAACGGCGTACGTTATCTCTCGACGAGCCGATGTCGCGGTACACGACGGCTATTCCCGAAGCGAACGCGACGGTGCGACATGTCTTGACCCACACCTCGCAAGGCTCGCCCGGCGCCGTGTATCGATACGACGGCAATCGCTTCGCCGCGCTGACCGCCGTGGTAGCCGCGTGCCATGGCAAGTCGTTTCGGCTGGCGCTCGCGGACATGCTCGACCGATCGGCGATGGTCAGTTCCGTGCCAGGCCACGATTTGGAACAGCCGACGTCGGCGTTCGCGTCGCTGTTCGACGAGTCAACCCTGGGTCGCTACGCGGCGGCAGTGCGGCGACTGGCGACCCCGTATCAAACCAGGGGGAAGTCAGTCGTCCGAGCCGATTTTCCCCCGCGTGATATCAACGCCTCGGCCGGTTTGCTCTCGAGCGTCATCGACCTTGCCAGGTACGATGCCGCTGTTGACGCGAACCTGTTCATCAGCGCCGACGCTCAAGCGCTGGCGTGGACCAACGCCCGATCGTCCAGCACCTCGCTCGAGTTGCCGCACGGGCTTGGATGGTTCATTCAGAGGATTCATGGTGTCCGCGTGGTCTGGCACTACGGTCAGTGGTCGCAGTACTCCGCGCTGTACATCAAGGTTCCGGAGCAGCAACTCACGCTGATTCTACTGGGGAATAGCGGTGGACTTGGTGAGGCGTTTCCACTCGCGGATGGCGACGTCATGGTGTCGCCGTTCGCGCGTGTATTCCTCGGGCTGTTCATATGAGCGCGCGACCTCGATCGATCCTGATCGCGGCGAGCATCCTGTTGTCCGCTACCTCCCAGGTCTCCGCGCAAATCGTGGTGACGCCTTTCGCGTCGGTCAATGCCGGCACGAATCCGGGGTTCCTCGATCTCGATGACGCAGCGAAAGAGTTGCAGGGCGGCTTCGGACTCTCGGTAGCGGTCCTGACCGATGGCTGGATCGGTGTTGAAGGCGAGACGGTATTCACGCCGTCGGCGTTTTCCGGTCACGATCTGGTCGAATCGAGCCGGCTGCTGACGGCATACGGCGGCGCGGTTGTGACTGCACCGGCTCGCTGGGGGCGATGGGTGCGCCCGTATGCTTCATTTGGAGCAGGCGTAGCTCAGATCAAGAGTGTCGACGTCGGTCACTTTTTCGTGGTGGACTCGTCGGTTCCTGTCGCGACCGGAAGTGTCGGCGCGTGGGCCTGGTTCTCCCAGCGCGTGGGACTGCGGGCCAGTCTCCGCTTCATGCGCTCCTTGCGTACGGTCGAGTCCGAGTCGCTTGAAACGTGGCAACCCTCGGTCGGAGTCTCGTTGCGTTTTTGACTCTGCGATCGTGCCGCGATCGCCGACCGTCGCCATCTCGTACGCAGCTGACGTTCTTCTCCCTTGACACCGACCGACGCACTCATTATTATGGTTGTCACTAGCAACTATGTCCCCGATCGCATCCCAGTCCGCCGAAACGAAAGACGCCGCGCTCGATCGTGACGCGACGGCGTTGCAGCAAGCCGTCGCCGATTTGGTGCGCGTCTATCAGTTCCGCGATCGCGATCGCATCTGCTGCCACGATGTCTCGGTGACACAGTGCTATGCATTGGAAACGTTGATCGAGCACGGCCCGATGCGCCTGAGCGCCTTGGCGGAGCGCCTGTTTCTCGACAAGAGCACCACGAGCCGCGTGGTGAATGCGCTGGTGCGAAAGGGCTACGTCGAGCAGCGGCCGGATGCCACGGACGGCCGCGCGATGTTGATCGATGCGACGCGTCAGGGGCAGCGGTTGTGCACGCGCATCACGTCGGACCTCGTCGAGCAGCAGAAACAGCTGTTAGGAGATCTCACGCCTGAAATTCGTGCCGGTGTCGTTCACGTGATTGAGCGGCTCGCTCAGGCGGCGGATGCACGATTCCGGTCCGGCGTGACCGGTGGCTGCTGCGCACCAGGCAGTGACGCCGCGAACTGCGCGTGATCTTTTTTTGTGGTAATTAGTTGTTAGTAACAATCAGTATCGAAGGAGACGGTCATGGCCAGCTCACACGTTCAGGATGCCGTTCGCGAGAAATACGGCGAGATCGCGCGCTCGGTTGGCGCGTCAAGATGTTGTGGTCCCACCGCTTGCGGGTGTGGCGACCCGATCACGTCGGACCTGTATTCGAGTTCCGAAACGGCGGGCCTTCCACCGGAGGCAGTGGCCGTCTCCCTGGGTTGCGGCAATCCGACGGCACTCATCGATCTAAAACCTGGCGATACCGTCCTCGACCTCGGATCCGGTGGCGGCATCGATGTGCTCCTCTCGGCGAAACGTGTGGGGCCGAGCGGCAAAGTGTATGGGCTGGACATGACCGACGATATGCTGGCACTCGCTCGCGAGAATCAGCGGAAGGCTGGCGCGACCAACGTTGAATTTCTGAAGGGCACCATCGAAGCGATCCCGCTCCCTGACCAATCTGTGGACGTGATTATCTCCAACTGCGTGATCAACCTTTCGGTCGACAAGGATGCGGTGCTCCGGGAAGCGTTTCGCGTCCTGAAGCCTGGCGGTCGCTTCGCAGTGTCTGACGTCGTCCTTCGCGGCGAGGTCCCCCCCGAGATTCGTCGTAGCCTGGAACTCTGGGTCGGGTGCGTTGCCGGCGCTCTTCGCGACGACGACTACGTGTCGAAGCTGCAGGCCGCGGGGTTCACTGACACGTCGGTCGAACCTTGGCGTGTGTATCAGGTGGACGATGCGCGTGGGTTTCTCGCCGACGCGGGAGTTGACGTGGAGCGCATCGCCCCGGAGGTTGACGGCAAGGTCGCCAGCGCGTTCATCCGCGCCCGCAAGGCCGAAGCGAAGGCGTGCTGTGGCCCAACCTGTTGCTCGTAGCGAACAGCGTGCCACGCCCGAAGAGGACGCGATGAACGTGCATATTGAACGAGCGTCCGAGGCCGACGGGCCATCAATGCAGCAGCTGCTTCGGGAGGCCGGGCTGCCGATCGACGGACTGTGTGAAAACCTGCACACCGCGTTTGTCGCACGCGATGGCGCCGATGTCGTCGGGTGCGCGGCGCTCGAGGTTTATGCGGACGGCGTGCTCTTGCGCTCTGTCGCCGTCGCATCAGCGGCGCGCGGCCATGGTCTGGGCCATCGGCTGACCGACGCGGCCATCACGCTGGCGCAGTCTCTTGGGACACCGGCCGTTTTCCTGCTGACGACGACGGCGGAGTCCTACTTCCCGAGGTTCGGATTCGTCCCGATGCCGAGAGAACAGGTGCCGACTGGCGTTCAGCAGTCCATCGAATTCCGTTCGGCCTGTCCGTCGAGTGCCGTCGTGATGGGCAGAACGCTGAGAGACGAACCGGAGAAACCAATGACCTACACCCACGGTCACCACGAAAGCGTATTGCGGTCGCACAAGTGGCGTACGCTCGACAACTCGGCCGCGTACCTCGCACCGCACCTCACACCCGGCACCAGCGTGCTCGACCTCGGGTGCGGGCCGGGCACGATCACGGCTGACATCGGCCGGCGGGTTGCGCCCGGACGCGTCCTCGGCATCGATACGTCGGCCGCCGTGATCGAGGAGGCGCGACGCGACACCGGCGGCGGTCCCAACGTCGAGTTCTCGGTCGGCGACCTCTATGCGCTCGAGATGGACGACCACACGTTCGACGTTGTGCACGCGCACCAGGTGCTCCAGCATCTCCCCGATCCCGTTCGCGCACTGCGCGAGATGAAGCGCGTGTGCAAGCCGGGCGGGCTGGTCGCGGCACGCGACGGTGACTATGATGCCTTCCGCTGGTACCCCGACGAGCCTGCGATCGACTTCTGGCTGGCGCTGTACCGCAAAATCGCGCGCCGCAACGCGGGCGAGCCCGACGCCGGCCGATTCCTCCTTGCGTGGGCGCACGCCGCAGGCTTCGACGATGTGCAACCGGGCGCCTCAGTATGGTGCTTCGCGACGCCCGACGACCGCGCATGGTGGGGTGGGCTGTGGGCCGATCGCATGACCGAGTCCGCGATCGCGCGCCAAGCCGTCACTGATGGCCTCGCTACAGAGAAGGAGCTACGCGAGATTGCCGAAGGATGGCGCCGATGGGCGATGCACCCCGACGCCTGGTACGCGGTCCTGCACGGCGAGATCCTCTGCCGCTGCTAGCGACTCCAGCCGTTCGGCGCACTCGGGTCCGAATTCATCACAATCAGCATTCAACAATCATCAATCAGCAATTTCAAAGGTTCAGCGCTGCACGCGTCCTGACGCATCTCCCGCCGCCAGCGCGTCCACTTCCGCAACCGTCGCTCGATTGAAGTCCCCTGGAATTGTCTGCTTCAACGCGCTCGCGGCGACGGCAAAACGAAGCGCCGCCTCGTTCGAGCGCCCGGTGAGCAGACCATAAATCAGACCGCCGGCGAAGCTGTCGCCGCCGCCAATGCGATCGACGAGCCGCACATTGTAGTGCTGGCTCTGATGCATGGTCTCACCGTCCCACAGCACCGCGCGCCAGCCGTTGTCGCTCGCCGAAAGACTTTCGCGCAACGTGATCGCCACCATCGACGGACCAAGGTCGCGCGTCACACGCTCGGCTGCCGCGCGATACGCGGCGACATTCAGGGTCCCTGAGGTCACGTCCGCGCCCTCGACGTCGATGCCGAGGACGCACTGCAGGTCCTCTTCATTCGCGATGACGACATCAACGTCACGCATCAACGGCCGCATCGTCTGCTGCGCCTGCGCCTGGGTCCACAACTTCTTTCGATAATTCAAGTCGATGCTGACCCGCGCGCCGGCGCGTTTCGCGGCGGCCACAGCGGCCACGGTCGCCGCCGTCGTCTTCGCGCCAAGCGCCGGAGTGATCCCGGTGACGTGGAACCACGCAGCTCCTTTCATCACTCCATCCCAATCGACCGCGTCGGGTGGCCACTCGCTGATTGCGGAGTTCGCACGATCGTACAAGACCGTTGACGCCCGCTGGCTCGCGCCGGTTTCGGTGAAATAGACTCCCATCCGACTGCCACCGCGAACGATGGCATCTGTTCGAACTCCCTCGGCGCGCAGCGCACGGACCGCTGCGTCGCCAATGGCATTCGATGGCAGGCGGGTGACGTAACGACTATCGAGACCGAACTGCGCCAGACTGACTGCGACATTCGCTTCGCCGCCGCCGAACGTTGCGCAGAGCATCGGCGACTGCAGCAATCGTTCGAATCCTGGCGGTCCAAGACGCAGCATCAACTCGCCAAACGTGATGACGGTGACGCTCATTTCGCTCTCGCAGCCTTCACGTTTTCGACAAACTTGCGCGCGTTTGCGGTGATGACGTCAAAATTGCCGCTCTCAATCGCCTTGGCATCGAGAAGAGACGATCCGGCCGCAACCGCGACTGCACCCGCCCGGATCCATTCCCCCGCGTTGTCCGGCGTTACCCCACCGGTCGGCATCAACTTGACTTGCGGCAGTGGTGCGCGGACGTCCTTGATGTACTGCGGACCAAGGGTCGTGGCCGGAAACACCTTGACGATGTCGGCGCCGGCATCGTGCGCTTCGAGAATCTCGGTCGGCGTGAAGCAGCCTGGAGCAGCGGGAACCCCGCACTCGTGGCACGCCTCGATCACCGATCGCCTGAAGACCGGCGAGATGACAAACTGGGCACCAGCATCGACGACGGCGCGAGCTGTTTCCGGATCGATGACTGTTCCCGCGCCAAGCAGAAACCCTTCCGGCAACGTCGGCGCGAGACCGCGAATCAACTCGACGGCGCCGGGCACCGTCATCGTGACCTCGAGCGCGCGGACACCGCCGGCCATAATCGCGTCGACGACGGCTCGCAGTTTCCCCGGATCGCGCAGACGAATGACGGCAACGATGCCCAGCTCTTCGATCTGTCGAACAGTTGCACTTCGATCAAGCATGACCTTGCTCATGTGTGAGTTTTCGCCTTTCGCCCTCGCCTTTTCCCTTTTACCTTTTACCTTCCGACGCCGGAGGCGGCGGCTCCGCCTCATGAATCCATCGATGATCGGGATCTTCGTGGAGCGCGAGTTTTCGCTCGGCGCCTGCCATCGCCCACAGGTAATACAGCCGGTAGCCTGGTGGAGACGACACCGGATGATATCCGTACGGTAACAACACCGCATCGCCGTCGCGGACGACGTGCGAGGCGCACTCGCCGTCCGCGGTATAAAGAAGTTGCTGTCCGAAGCCTTGTGGAGGATCGATTCGAAAGTAGTACACCTCTTCGAGGATCGGTTCACCGTCCTTGCCGTCGTGCTTATGCGGTGGAAAGCTGCTCCAATGCCCGGCTGGATTGAACGTCTCGCCGACCATGATTCGCTGAGCAACCGGATCAGTGACGAAAATGTCGTGCACCTCGCGCGCGTAGTTGCCTCTTCCCCGTGCATTGACACGCACCTCGGCTGGTGTCACGTACGTGGCCGAACCACGGCGCCCGGCCGGAGTCGAGACGAGAATGCCTTCGAAATCACTCGCAGCAACGATCGTGAGTGGCTCGTTTGGCGGCACGTAGACCGCACCGGCAGGTTCCTCGAAAACATCCTTGCGGTTCACACTGAACGTCTGCCCGCCCGCCGTCACCGATGCGGCGCCGCGCTGTACGACGAGGACCGATTCCTCATCAACGGCCGTGTATCTATGGTCGGCGCCGGCCGTGAGGCAAAGGCGCCACGTCGTCAATTCGCGTGCGCCCCCCTCGCCGCGGCGCTGCAGTAGTTGAAGACCGGGCTGTCGGGGCAGCCGGTAGAGAGTGTCGCGCAGCATGGAGGACATGCTAACCTGCCCCCGAGTCATGTCGAAAAACCTTTTCAGTCTCGAAGGGCGCGTTGCCGTTGTTGTCGGCGGAACGAGCGGTATTGGAAGAGTGCTAGCGCTTGGGCTCGCGGATGCGGGCGCCGACGTCGTCGCGACCGCCCGTCGCGCGGCGCTGGTCGAGGAGGTCGCGGTTGAAATCGAGGCGAAAGGCCGGAAAACGCTGCGAGTCGAAACGGACGTCCTCGACCGATCGTCGCTCAGCGCCGCGGCCGAAGCGATTCAGAAGGTATTCGGTCACATCGACGTCGTTGTTTATTGCGCCGGGATCAACAAGAGAGTGCCGACGATCGACATGAGCGACGAGGACTGGCAACGGATCATCGACACGAACCTGACCGGTGCCGTACGCACGTATCAGGTGTTCGCCAGGCCGATGATCGCGCGCAAGTCCGGACGACTCATCGGTATCGCTTCCCTTTCCTCGTTTGTCGGACTTCACGAAGTCAGCGCATACACCGCATCGAAGGCTGGCATCGCCGGTTTGACCCGGGCACTCGCCGTCGAATGGGCGCCCCATGGGTTGACCGTCAACGCCATCGCTCCTGGCGTGTATCGCACCGAGCTGAATGCAAAGCTTCTCGAAGGACCGCGAGGCCAGGAGTTTCTCCTTCGAACCCCGATGAAACGGTACGGCAACCTCGAGGAACTTGTCGGCGCGGCAATCTATCTGGCATCCGACGCTTCGACGTTTGTGACCGGGCAAGTCATTGCCGTCGACGGTGGATTCCTCGCCAGCGGGGTGAACCAGTGAACGAGACGACGGCGCTCGTAATCAGTGCGCGCGACAACGTTGCGACCGCGCTGCAGCCGCTCGAAGCAGGCCAGGTGATTACGCTCGGGAACGAATCCGTCACCGTTGCGGAGCAGACTCCACGCGGTCACAAGATCGCATTGCGCCTGATCCGCAAGGGAGAGGATGTCGTGAAGTACGGAAGCACAATCGGCACGGCGACCGACGACATCCTGCCCGGTGCGCACGTGCATACGCATAACGTCGCGAGCGGCCGCGGCCGGGGAGACCTACACACGATCGCCGCAGAGGGCCCGCGCCTTGCCGAGCCGCCGGATCTCTCGCCCGTCACCGGGAAAACCGTGCAATGAGTGCCCTTACTTTCTCCGGTTACAAGCGGACAGACGGCCGCGTCGGCGTCCGCAATCACGTGCTCGTCGTCCCGACGGTGATTTGTGCGTCGGTCGTCGCCGAGAGAATCGCGAACGCGATTGGACCGACCGGTGCGGCGCTGCCGCATCTCGCCGGCTGCGGTCAGCTGGGCCCCGACCGTCGCCTGACCCACGACACCCTCGCGGCATACTGTGCGCATCCCAATGTCGGTGCGGTGGTAGTGGTCGCGCTCGGGTGCGAGCAGGTGATCGCGCAGCATCTCGCGAACACGGCGCGAACTGCAGGCAAGCCGGCGGCGGTCATCGCGATTCAGAGTGAAGGGGGAACTGTTCGCACGACCACCCGCGGGATCGAGATCGCGACGCCATTCGCATCGGCACTGGAAAACGAGCAACGCGTGCCGTGCGATGTCTCGTCGCTCATCCTGTGCGTCAAGTGCGGCGGCTCCGACTACACGTCGGGGCTGGCGGCGAACCCTGCGCTCGGCCGTGTCGCGGATCGACTCGTTGACGCGGGGGGAACGGCGGTCCTGGGAGAAATTGCGGAGATCATGGGGGCCGAGCATCTCCTTGCCGCCCGCGCCGCGTCTCCGGAACCGGCCGCGCAGCTGCTGAGAATCATCAGTCGCGTCGAGGCTGAAGCGGTCGCGCTCGGACTCGATATCCGCGGCACACAACCTTCACCCGGCAACATTCGAGGCGGGTTGACCACGATCGAAGAAAAGTCTCTCGGCGCAACGCACAAGGGTGGCGAGCGCACCCCGCTCACCGACGTTGTGCCCTATGCCGGACGGATCACCAAGCGCGGGTTGACGGTCATGGATACTCCGGGTCTCGACGTCGAATCCGTCACCGGCATGGTTGGGGGCGGCGCTCAGGTGGTGGTATTTACGACCGGTCTTGGGACACCGACGGGAAACCCGATCGCCCCCGTGATCAAAATCACCGGCAACGCGCAAACGGCTGCGGCCATGGCGGACAATCTCGACGACGACGTCAGTGGCATACTCGACGGCCGTGAAACAATGGATTCGGCGGCGGATCGGTTGATGGACGACGTGCTTGCAGTCGCATCCGGGCGTCAGACCGCCGCTGAGCGCCTCGGGCATCGCGAGTTCGCAATTCATCGAAGAAACCCGACGATATGACCGCCTTCGCGCTTGGCGCTACGGCGCGATAGGCTGCTGGCTTTCGGCGGTTGGCTGCTGGTTGCTGGCTGCTGGGGCGATTCGAGGATTCACGGATTCGAGGATTCGAGGATCAGGGATTCACGATTAGTGACTAGGAATTAGTGATTCACATGGCAATGCCCCTGCCCACGCAATCGACCGCGCCCTCAATCGCCCGGCGCGGGCACGTACGTTGGGTCATCTGCGCGTTGCTGTTTTTTGGCACCACGATCAACTACATCGATCGCCAGGTGCTCGGGATCCTCGCACCGGATCTGCAACGTGAAATCGGGTGGAGCGAGCTCGATTACGGACGAATTGTCATCGCGTTCCAGATCGCCTATGCGGTGATGATGCTGGGCTGGGGGCGAATCCTCGACAAGATCGGCATCAAGCTTGGATTTGCGATCGCCGTCGTATGGTGGTCGCTGGCGGCGATGGGCACTGCGTTCGCCCGCTCCGCGATCCAATTCGGCCTCGCGCGGTTCCTGCTCGGCGTCGGCGAAGCAGCAAACTTTCCCGCATCAATCAAGACGGTCGCTGAGTGGTTCCCGAAAAGCGAGCGGGCATTTGCCACCGGTATCTTCAACTCGGGGACGAACATTGGTGCGGTCATCGCGCCGATCATGGTGCCGTTGCTGGCGGCGAAATGGGGATGGCAGGCAGCCTTCATCTGGACGGGCGCGCTCGGGTTTGTGTGGCTGATTGCGTGGTGGGCGATGTATCACGGGCCTGACGCGCATCCACGGCTCACCTCGGCCGAACGGCAGTACATCAATGACGGAATCGACGAGCCCGTCACTTCGAAGGTCGCCGTCGGCGAAGTCCTCGGAACGCGACAGTTGTGGGCATTTGCGTCGGGAAAACTTCTGACCGATCCGATCTGGTGGTTCTATCTCTTCTGGCTGCCGAAATTCCTGGCGCAAGAACACAACATCCGCGGCACGGCGCTGATTCCATACCTGACGACCGTCTACATCATCGCTGACTTCGGTTCGGTGATCGGCGGATACGTCTCGTCGACTCTCATCAAACGTGGATGGACGGTGAACGCCGCGCGTAAAACGACGATGGGGATCTTCGCCGCCATGATTCCGTTCGTCATCATCGCAGGCCGGACACGAAGTGCGTGGCTCGCGGTAGGCCTCATCGGCATGGCTACAGCCTGCCACCAGGCCTGGTCGGCGAATCTGTTTACCATTTCGTCCGACATGTTCCCGCGCCGGGCGGTCGGAACAGTCGTCGGCATCGGCGGCTTTGCCGGCGGCGTTGGCGGCATTTTAATTGCCGAGTTCGCCGGCCGTGTGCTGCAGCGCGATCCGAGCTTTTATCTTCCGATGTTCGTTGTCGCCGGGCTCATTTATCTCGTCGCGCTCGGCGTCATTCATCTTTTTGCGCCGCGCCTCGAGCGCGTCAATCTGGCGGGCTAATACATGAAGGTCGATACCAGCGTTCTCGGCACGGGCGCCGCAGCGGCAGATCTCAAGGTCACCGACATGGGGCCGATCGTCGACGAAGCGTTGCGCTCGCTCGGCGCCGGCTCTCGTGTGCTCGCCGTCGTTTCCGATCGCACGCGCGACGACAACACCCCGGAACTGTTTCCACTCGTCTCGCAGACGCTGGCGCGTATCGGCGCCGCGTCGCTCGACGTCCTCATCGCCCAGGGCACGCATGTCGCGATGAACGATGCCGACAAGCGCGCCAAGATCGGCGCCGGTCTCGCGGCGATGCCTCTCCTTGGAACGATCTTCGATCATCACTGGGATCGCGAATCAGAGTTGACGACGCTCGGCACGATTGGTGGCGAGGTGATCGCAAAGGAAACAGGTGGGCTGCTGAACGAATCGGTCAAGGTTCGGCTGAACGCACGGCTCGCCCCCGGCCAGTACGACCACGTGCTCGTGCTCGGCGCGGTGGTTCCGCACGAAGTCGCCGGATTCGCGGGAGGAGCGAAATACTTCTTTCCCGGCGTCGCCGGGCCGGAGCTGACGCATCTAACGCATTGGCTCGGCGCGCTCGCCACGATCGAGCGCGTCATCGGGCGGCTCGAAACACCCACCCGTCACCTCATCGAAGCGGCGGCAGCCTTCGTTCCGTCGCCGGTGATCGCATTGACAACGGTTGCGACTCGCGATGCGAGCGGCTTGAAGACGCGAGCGCTCTTCACCGGCGACATTCGCGGCACGGTGCGCCGCGCCGCCGAGATCAGCCAGCACGTGCACGTCCGTTACACGGGCCGCTACTACAAACGCGTCGTCGCCATCCTCGACGAGCACTACGACGAACTCTGGGTCGGTGGGAAGGCGAGCTACAAGCTCGGCGGCATCATCGAAAAGGGCGGGGAACTGATCATCTACGCTCCGCATCTGTCCGCGATTTCGCTGACACATGGCGCGCTGATCGAGAAATACGGCTACGCTCCGCTCGAACGCGTCCGCGACATGGTGGAAGGCTCCGACGAACTACGGGCGAATCTCTGTGTCGCCGCCCACCTCGCTCACGTCGCGTATGCCGGGGAGAAGGGGGACGATGGCGTCGTCGTACCACGCTACCGCATTACACTCGCAGCCAACCTGCCGGAAGCGACCACTCGCCGTGTCAATCTCGGCTACCTGGATATGAAAACGTTCGATCCGCGGGCGTTCCGCGACGACCCGGATACGCTCGTTGTTGAGAACGCGGGGCGTGATCTGTATCTCGTAAGTCGGGAAGGCAGATGAATTGACTCTCGATCAACATCCTTCACTGTCCCGCTGAGACGTACCTACGATAACGACGAAGAAGCGAAGAAAAGAAGATCCGAAGCTGTACTCCGCGTCTGCCGCGCCGGCCTCCGGCCGGCGTGCGGGACGTCCGAGAACCGCAAATACAAACAGCTCATGATCGAGTGCTGCTTGTATTTGCGGTTCTTGGACGTCCCGACGCGCAAAGCGCGTGGCGGCAGACGCCATGCGACGTAACCCGCGGGCGCGGGGGCGCCAGCCGGTATTCTCTCTTCGAGTGCTTCGAGTCTTCGACTCTTCGACGCCAGCCGTTGGCTCGTGGCAGTGTGACAGTCGATCACGCTTCAACTCGAGGCATAAAACTCGAGAGCGTTCTTCTTCGCTTCTTCGTTCCTTCGTTTCTTCGCGTTTAACCGTCGGTGCGTTCAGTTCGACCGTGAACGCTGCGGGCCCGGTGCAAGCCGCCCAATAAATCCGCCACCCGCGCGCAAATTAATGACCAGTGACCCCTGCCGTGTGAGTGCCGGGCGTTCGATCCGCGGGCGTTCCGCGACGACCCGGATACGCTCGT